>Ga0228711_1004147_pt1 | contig 22396 bp, 10 predicted proteins | sample MedpolnodulmetaG_2_FD_177996 | JGI IMG/M metagenome (GOLD analysis project Ga0228711, IMG submission 177996) | Root nodule microbial communities from Medicago polymorpha collected in Santa Monica, California, United States - brown nodules | ecosystem: Host-associated > Plants > Roots > Nodule...
CAAGCGTTGTAGATCTAGTAAGTAGTTTTAGAGCAAAAAAATGTGCGCGTGCTTGGAACAATGCTTATGGGTTAGTATTTATAGTGTAAGTCTAGGGGCTTTCTTCTTTGGCAAGTTTCATTTGTTAAAAAAAAAAATTGTCCTTAGAAGACAATTGTCAGCAGAATATGAGACATCATCCTTGGATTTGGCCTGGACGACCCAATTGGCTTCAAGAGGTCATTATTCTAGTGCAGTCAAGGGACACATCCATGCCATGGTCCTTCTAGGCCTATGAGGGGGAAGTCCAAACATAACTCTGGTTTGGGCCTTGGCCTAGATCAGAATAGTTTCCTCCTAAGCTATTAATTGAAGGAGTCATGTGATTGCTTTTTTCCCCAGCTCTTTAGTATACAAGGTCCGACCTATTTGGGTGGTTCAAATATCGTTCCAGATTTTGAGTTTCCAGTCCTTTCATTAAGCTATCTTGTTACCGATAGTAGGTAATACCTATGAGTAACTTTGCAAAAGAGATATCAATGGGTTAAGAGGATAAGCCTCCCGCCTAATTCTACCCAAAGCCCCAATCTCTTCCCGTAACCAAGAGACTCAATCCCAATAGTGTTTCCCAAGGTGAATCAACCCTCAAACCCCAGTGTTTGTTCCCAAGCGAAAAACTCTATACAAACCCTAGTTTTGTTGTTGCCTTTAAATTGTGTTAGCTTTTTCTTCGTTTTCTCCTACTGAAGTCACTGATCAAAAGCAGATAAAGTTCAGCTTCTGAAGTGATAATCAGAATCTAAATGCAGCGGATAAAAACAGAGAGAGAGAGAGAGAGAGAGAGAGAAGAAATACACAAAACAATTATACAGGTTCCTTCCACAATCCGGAAGTAGTCCTGTCCCCCTTGCACTTCCAAGGAGAGTTCACTAAAAATGTAATATCTGATTACAGCTGCTCACTGCTACAACTAGCAAGAGACTTTGAATTACTCAAGCACAACTGCAAGAGATTTTCTATGCTCCTGAACTAAATCAAGAGACTTCCTATGCTCAAACACACAAGCAAGAGATTTCTATTGAAACAGAATTACACAGAAATTTGTTTGAGGTTAACACTTGATATACAATCAGTGGTGTTCACAATGCAAATCAGATACAGACTCTTAAGACTCTAGAATTTCTAAGATATGAACTTTGATGAGAAATTCTAAGTGAACTTTTGATGCAGAACAATTTCAGTAGAGTTTTGGCACTTGTAAATTGTATGAGTCTTGAGTTTCCAAACAGCAGGTCTTCACTCCTTTATATAGAGGTGTGAAAGATACGTTGGAAATTGTAAGCACATCAAAATAGAGTCATTTGAAGCTTGACCAAATCACCAATGACCTTTTGCCTAATATGGTTATTGTCCTATGAAGGATCAATTTCAAATTTATTCCAAGTTTGGAGGAACACCGTTGCAGGCACAACTGTTGTTCTTGTACTAGCAGACATAAAAACAGAGTAGTGGAGATAGTGGTTGTACACTTTGTACAAAAGTCCTTTTTCAACGCTCTTAACTGAATAAGCATCCAATGCCTTCAAATCCATTTGAAATAGCAGTTGTTTTATTCTCCCAATCTTCTGCAATGACAGGCGTGATTTAATCTTCAGCTCCTGATGATCTTCAGATGCTTTTGATGACGTCAGCTTCTGAGGAGAGTGCTTTTGATGACGTTGGCTTTTTCAAAATCGCTTGTCTTCAGAACTTCTTTTCTTTAGACGCTTCAAGCTTCCTTCTTATTGATCTCATTGCTCTCATTTGTTCTTCCAGAACCTACGCTTTAAAGAGACACTAAATTTTTGTCAATGGTCCTGCACACTTGAACAAATATTAGCATATCCAATTGACAATTTTTAATACCTTGTTATCATCAAAACTTAAAGGGTAATGTTAAACACATTTTGTTCCAACAAAATCTAGGCCTGAAAATACGTTTCTGTTTTATTTCCTGCTGGCAAAATCGGCCACCGAATTGTACCATTCGGCCACCGATTTTTTTCCGAACTAATAGACAAAAAACAGAGTTGAAAATCGGCCACCGTGCCCTGAAAATCGGCCACCGATTTTCTGCTTCCAGAATTCCAATTTTGAGTCACGTTCACAACAATCTCAACCCTATTTCACCTCACTACAAAAACACTGTCAATCATTGGTGCAGCTTTGACACACATTCCAAGGCTGCCACAACTTTCATCGGAAAAACCTAATCTTTATACAATTTTTTTTCTCCAGAATCTTTCATTAACATCTGATTTACACAAACCTACACCAATATTCATCACACAAACAAATTCCAGCAAAATCATCCAAAACCAAACCAACAGAAAGCCATTCATTCACAATCACGTAAAACCCAATAGATAATAACCATTTTTCCGGATTCATACTCAAACATAACAATAAAAAAAATTCGATCCTCAACCCACAACAATCAACAACAACCGTGACAAACACAATTAGATTTGAAAACCATCCACAACAAAACCGTATCCAAATCAAGTTAAAAGATTAGAGGTGGGTTTTCATTTTTTTGAAAATCAGATCTGGTTTTATTGTTTGTGTTTTTTTGAAAATTGATTTGAAATAATGAAAGAGGAAGAAGAATCGAATGTTTCGATTAAAAAAAATTAAAAAAAAGGAGGTTTACCTTTCCGGCGCGGTAGCGCCGCCTCCTTTGCTGGCCACCCACCGCGCCAGAGTTTTCTTGTCTGGCACCTCTCTCTCTAAGTTTTTTTTTAGAAAGAGAAAGAGGAGTAAAAATGATGTGTTTTTTGTCATGTAGTGTTTTTATACTCCCCTTTTCTCCTTGAATCATGTGTTTGCAAGCGTACGTTGTTACCATGCACCCTCAGGTTTGGGCCGTTAGATATTGAATCTGAAAGCCCAGTGTTGTTCCATGTTTAATCATGTGCATGTGCTTCTTTCTTTTACTATGCTCTTCTGCTTTTTTTTAACCGTTGCGATTTTGGATCTACTCTGGACTGTTGAGATCAGACCTGGACTGCCTTATTAATCAGATGATCCAGATCTACTTGTTTGGGCTTTATTTGGATCCCTTTGTTTTCAAATCTCTACAGTTTTACTGCTATACCCCCTCCCTGCTTCTACACCCCCTTTCTTTGTTTTATTTTTACTTGCTATTTATTTTATTTCTTGCATTTTTTTTATTTCTTTTATTTTTAAGCACACATATTTCTGTGCAACATTTTTAGGATTTTTTTTTAAGTTTATATTTTTGCTTTTATTTATTTTATTGCTTTATTTTCCTTTTTATGTAGCTTAGTTTATTTTTTTTAATGTCTTTTTTCTTTTTAGAGCTTTTTTTTAGTGTATTTATTTAATGCTTTACTTTAGTTATTTAGCCTTTATTTATTTACTTTTTTTTTCTTTATTAGTTTATTTAGACTTAACATCATCTCATGCATTTTTATCTTTTTGTTTTTTTTTATTTTTAATTTTAGCATTTTAATTCATTTTATTACTATATGCATTTTATTTTCTTGTCATTTATATTATTGAGACATTAGAATGTATTTAGGAACAATGTAAATATATAAATGAGAATATTGCACCGACACATCACATTTATTTATTTCACTTTATGTCAAGACCTAAACCAAGAACAAAATCAAGGACCAAATTAAAATCAAACAACTAGTAAGTTTAGATTATTTCCAAGGAAAAGGGAACTTTTATTTTGGGTCCAACACCCTTATAAAATTCTTCGCGCTTTATTTTATTCTGTTACGCCTAGACTTTTAGACTTTAAATTAGCTCACTTTAGATGGAATAATCAAAAATTTCAAAAACATTCAAATATGCAAAACTGAAAAATATCTTTTATTAACAAACCTTGGACTTTAACCCAAGTGATTCCTTTCTTTTTCCAAATCAAACTTTAATCAATCTTAACCGTATTTAGACTTGGTTCCTTCTTCATATTAAAATTAAATCGCATTTTATTCTTATATGTCATTTCGGCCTCTTATCCTCTTAAAAACATTTTTCAAAACAATTGCATCACCTTTTTATTCTTTTATGCCATTTCGGCCTCTTATCCTCTCAAAAACTTTTTTCAAGCTTTAAAATCAATCTAACCAATCACTCGGCTTTTTACCCCGAACTACATGATTTTGATCTCATTCGGGTGTGTAGGGAAAAGACTTTGTCTTTCCAAAGCAACAAAATAATAAAAATATTTTCTTTCTTCATTTTTACACTTAGACTTTCTTAGGCATTTATTTACAAGCAAATAATTAATTTAGCACAAGATAAATAAAAACAAGAGGTTCCTATGGAATACCATAGACGTTTAGGGTGCTAATACATTCCCTTTGCGTAAACAACCTCCGGACCTTTGATCTCTTTTAAAAATAGGGTTTTTTTTCCTCAAACTTCTCCCCTTTCCCTTGGAAAAATAAAAGATCGGTGGTGAGTCCTAAATTTGTGAGTCAACGCTAATCCAATAGCTTGATATCCGAAAATCACCGTGACAGAACGTATTCTAACTCTGAAGCCTACACATAGACTATAAGCAAGCCAAAAATTTACTAGCCTCTTCCATATTATCAATTCTCATTCCAAACTTTGGCTTCCAATTAACATTTGAAGATGTCATGTTTGATCAAACTATCCAAGGAACCTAAAAAGTAAAAAACCATGTTGATCAACCAACCATGCATACAAAACGTTAAGAAAGAAAACATTAAAAGAGAATGAATGATAAGAACATAAATTCTCAAGGATCAATCAATCTCCTTTGCCTATGTTAGAACAACAACATGAGTCAGGCTTTAAAAAAAAATCGAGTTTGTGTAGACATTGTAATCAGTTCTATATCATCCTTAAATAAAACCTTGAATTCCCTAAAATCAAATCCTAATAAATTGAATCTAGTTCAACAACGTTTGTGTTATCTTCTTGATCAAGTATTGTTATTCTCTATTTTCATTAAAATTTTGATTTTTATTATGGTTTGATTTCATTCCTATGAGCATTTCAATCATTCAAAAGAAAAAGATAAAAGAAAAAAAACATTATGATGACGCATTCATGGCAGGTTGAAGACAGCGGAAGCGGCGGTGGACGGAAAACTAATGATGATGGTGGGTGAGTTTTGTTTTGAAGTGGAAGGAAGAAGAAGAAAAGGGTTCACACATTTTATGTTTTCATCGATTCTCTCTCACGTGTTTTTTCCTTTTAGCTTTATTTGATTTTTTTTTTTTATAAAAAGGGTGTGCCATGTGGCACACCCTAATTGGCTAATGTTATATAACATTAAAAGCCCAATGGTACACAAGTGGGATCCATCTAAAACTTCCAAAATCACATATACATACAATTAACAAAAATCCACAAAATAACAAAAAATAGCACATACTGAAGCATATCATATTATATAATCCAAACCGGAAACAACCTGGTCTAAAATATATAATCTGAAAGGGTTCAGTTTCTTGAAAAGCAATATGAATCAAATAACACTAAATTGAAGGAATATTACCTCACCTTACCTTGTGGTTGGTGTTTAAAAATGCTTGAAATACAATGTTTTGGAGCAAAATATATTCAAGAATCACACAATGTGAGAATTTCAGAATTTGGATGGTGAGAGAGAAGTTTTAAGGCAAAAAGAGAAACAATTGAAATGTGAGAAGTTTTCTCATTTTCCAATATATATAGAAAGATTTTGGATTAAATAATCTAAAAAACATTAAAAAGACGTTATGATTATGTAATCTGAAAAAAGATATCTTCAAAATTTAATAAAACGGATGAGAAGAGAGTAGGGTGGGAAAAGAAATTTAGTAAGTTTGGGCTTTTGATGAGAAGCAGTCCAAGAAAAGGTTACATTTTATTTTGGATAAGATTTATTTTATTTTAATTTATTTTCATATTTTGGCGGCATTTTAAATTTTAATTTTAGCATAAGGTCCACCTAATAATCCATTTTGAATCTTCTCAGAGAAGATTTGAAAAACTAGTAAAACAACCACCAGTGTTTAAGTTCACTGTTTCCGTTCTCATTTCAAATCGAAACTTTCTTCTTTCATCCTTTTCGCTGGAAAACCTAATTCACCAATGAGAAAATCTATCAGAATTTCTTCCATCGGTCTTGCCCAAGCTACAGAACCGCCGGTACTTTCTCTCTTCCCCTTTACCTTCCTCCTTCAATTACTTGTTTTGTTTTCGTCTTGGTGGTTTAATTCACGCTACGTCTATTCATCTGAGCGGTTTTTTACCGCTCAATTTTGAATAGACGTAGCGGATTTGGTAAAAAGCGGCGGTCCTTGATTTAACCGGCTTGGGTTGGTCTGGTGGTGTTAGTTTGGGATTTTGAACTATGTTCTTTTCAAGGTCTCAGGTTCGATTCACTCTGGTGCCAATTTCGGTGGGTTAGTCTGACTTAAAAAAATAAATATTTCTTGAATGTGTCTCATAAGGTGAATGCAATATTTTTTTATTAGTGAAGTGTTGAGATGTGGATAATTGCATGCATGAATCTGCGTCTCAAGATATACAATGTCTCTGCTATCATCTGAGATGTACTTATGAGACGAAAATGCAATTGGTTTTAGATTGTTGGTTATGAACTTTTATATTGAGTTAAGATTGTTATATTGTGCCTTCAATTGCAATTGTAGATTGCATTTTATTATTTAATTTTTTTTTTTATTAAAATAATTGTAGATTGTACTCATCGGTAGGGACGTAGAGTTGCGTCATGAGGTTGGTGAGAGTTGGTTTTGAAAGAGTTTGATGGCGAAACTCATATACACTAAATGTTGAGCACCGGGGAATTGCAGGCACGAACCCGTGTCCCAACATATCAAATATCGAACCTTAGACACGCTAATGATCGGTTGGGATTGACTTATTTGAGTTTATCTACTAACATAAGCACTAGATAGACTGTTTGAGAAGACTGATGGAAATGGGTTATGATATGTTCATAAGCTATTTGCAGCATAATTACATTAGCTCTTCATGATAGCCTGTGAAAACAGTTTATAGCTTTTACAAATATAGTTTGACTTTATTTTATCAATTTTTATTGAAATAGCTCATAATAAGCTCTTATGTATGATCTGCAAATTTAATTGTTTATCCTATCATGGCCTAAATGTTGAGAGTGGGGGAATTGCACGTACTAACCTGCGCTCCGTATACGAAATGTCACTACTGCTACCATCTGAACTCTTCTTACAGGGAGAAAGCAAAATTATTTTAAATTGTTGGTTATGAAGTTTATATTATGACTTTATTGTGAGATAAAATTACTATATTGTGACTGCAATTGTAGATTGTAACTTAGAACTATGGCAAATTTTTTTTTTTTGTTGGAAAAACAAGAAAAACTAAATTAAGCGTTCAAGTTTGAATTTTTGTTTTTTCTTTTTCAGGCGGTGAAGAATTTTAGTACTAGATTTTCACTTACGCCATTTGCGAAGCGCGTCCAGAGTTTAACGGATGAGCAAAGATCTGCTATATCGCGAACCGGATTCGGTAGCTTGCTATTGATTCCAAATCATACTCTTAACAAGGTTTTCCTTACTGAGGTAATGGAGGCTTGGAATTCTGAACGACATGTTTTTGAGATCGGTTCCGGGGAAATTGGATTTAGTTTATTAGATGTTGCTTTAATTTTGGGGATTCCAGTGGCGGGGCACCGTGTGGAGTTGGCGGAGGAGCAATTGTTTTCTGAACTGGAAGAGGAGTATGGTGCTTCACGTGCGAAGAGAAAGGTAACTATGGCTACTCTTGAAGCAAGGCTCGATTCTATTGGGGAAGATGTGACTGATGATTTTGTGAGGAGCTTTTTGCTTTTCACAATTGGGACTTTTCTTTCTTCTAATGATGGGAAAGTGGATTCAAGATACTTGTCTTTTCTTGGGAATTTGGATGATGTTTCTGGTTTTGCTTGGGGTGCCGCTGTTATTGAAGATTTGTGTCAGTGGCTTGATAAGAGGAAAGATAACAATGTGCAGTACGTTGGTGGTTGTCTCATTTTTCTTCAAGTAAGTTTAACATGTCTTTCATATTATCATTATCTTTTGTTGAATTGTATATTGCCATTATCATATATATGTTAAATATGTTTTAATTTATAGATGGTCACACTTTTGTGCTAAAAAGCTTTCCAATCATGAGATTTCCATTATTGAGGTTGTTTGGTGGGAGGTTCTCCTTGAGTTTTTAAGGGAGGGTTTTAGCCGTAATACGAGTGGTTTGCCTAGTTTCCATCGAATGAGTTTGGTTTATGCCCCCTCATTTCTTTATGTTTTGTTCTATTAATGCATTTGAGCATGCTCACTGAAGATAGTTATTGATTAGGGTGCCAACCTAGTTGAATGCTACTCTATAGCTGGATGAGTTTTCCAGTCTCTAGTCTAACAAAAAAAGTTATATATGTTAAAATTGAAATCATACTGCATCCAAATATAATAGATTTACACTAATAGTATTCTAATGTTTTACGCTGTCATGAAATAAATCTCACCATATAGATGCTTGTTGGGATATTTTAGTAAATAATATAACAAAGAGTGACCACAGTGAGAAGTGATTGAATGTTTGTGTCAGTTTTTTACAGTTAATGTGTACCCGTTAAACTCCACACACAAAACGCGCGCGCGCACATACACACTCACTTTAGAAATGCATAAAAACAAGAATCATTTTGGTGTTTTCATACTTTTGTATGGGTAATTGAGGTAATGAATTATTATAGTGTAGTAGTTGGGTTCGTTTGACCAAAATCAGATTCTGTATGAAGTTATTAACAACATAATAATGGAAAATCTTTTTATGGATGTTAGTCAACCCGACTATGTATAGTATGCCCTTGTCTGTTATGTAAGTTTTAACATAATGACATTGTTAGCCATTCAAGAATTAAAATTATTAACTCTGTATATGGTCATTTTTTGTTTCAAAGAAGTCAAATTTCATTTTCTACTTGTCTAGGAAGGTAACTTAGTTCTCCAATTATTGATTTGGTATCAACTTAGTTCACAAAATGTCTTAACTGGATTAAGGTTGAAAATTGACGTGACTGATCAATTGATGTAAGTAAGTTCTCAACAACTAAATCCATGTCAATTCAATCTTCCAGTCTTTGAAGTTACTCTTTCTTTTTAATATTTAGTGTTGTCTTGCAACTAAAATGTGTGTATGGAAGCAATTTATTCGTTGCTCAGAAGACGAAGTCTGAATATTTTTTTGATTAGTAAAAAGTACAGGAGTAATGTTTGTAAAGTGTGTAATTAGTAAGTGACTGTGTTGATCAAGTGTTTTTCTTACCCATTTTATTGGAACAGACATGGTCGTATGAGCATTTTGATATAGCACGGCCAAATTTACAAGATCAAGATATGACCTTTCCTCGTGTGTGTCGATGGGATCATAGTAAATCTCACCCGAGGCAACGGGGTACTTCAAGGTTTAAGGATCTACACGACGACCAGGTAATTTGCTTATAAATCCTTTAATTCTCAGATTAATTAAGCATTGGCTCCCTGATAACATGGAAAATTGAGAAAAGATGTCTCTCATTATGGTCTGTTGCCATTTTAATGATATATTTTGGTCTTAATAGATATGATCTAATGATTTAAAGTAGCAAAATCCGTTCACTTTGCATTTTCAAGTCTTTAGTATTTAGTTTGAATCTGCAGCCAATATTTTTGGTCTTTGAAATAATGGTTTACTAACTTGCTTTGATATTATATATGTCGTACTACGATGATAGAAATGTGGATTGTAATTCTTTTGTATTTTATAATGTCTTATGAATGTATATATTTGCAGATAATTTGGAAACTTCAACCTACTTCTGGAGAGCTACAAATAGACATAATAAAAAAAGCAATGGGGTTACTAGGTGGCAACGAGGATAAAAGGGATGATAGTTATTCAGCAAGCACATCAAGTAATGTAAGTTACAAATTCTTGCATTATATTTATATTTTTTGTTTTATGCTATCTGGTGACTGGTATATAAAACTTAAGGAGAGGGTAACTTCATTCTAAGATCAGTGCATTTTATGTTGGTAAATAAATTCCAGTCATTTGTTCAATACATGACTTATTGAGATGAATAATTTTTTTTTTTTGTAGTTTAAATATATCAATCTTCTACCATTTTGGTTCTTCTATTTCAATGCTATGCTTCTATAGGAGTGTTATTGTTGGTTCTCATTTCAGTTTCACTATTGATTGAGAGGTTGACATGGGCAGGTTTCGGATGTGGATGTAGAGATACAGCGAAGTATCTCTAGTAAGATACATAGAGAAGACGAGGGAAGTTTTGAGAATGAGGTAGTAGAGGACACTCCCACAAGGTTGAGCACTTGTGATGAAGAGTATATAGAGCAGAAGATCAATATTGAAAATCTGATAGTAGAGGATACCCCCTCCAATTCGAGCATTGATGGTGAAGTAGGCAGAGAAGAAGAGTTACAAGTTGAAAAACTTGTGATCGAGGACTCCTTCACAAATTTGAGCATAGATGAGGAACGAGGTAGAGAAGAGATGAATGCGGGCAATCTCATAACGGAGGACTCCTTCACAAATTTAAGCATAGATGAGGAAGGAGGTAGAGAAGAAGAGATGAATGAGGGAAATCTCATAACGGAGGACTCCTTCACAAATTTGAGCATATCCGAGGAAGGAGGTAGAGAAGAAGGGTTGAACGCTGAAAATCACATAATGAATCCCGAAAATCCGATTATTGGGGACAAAGTAGGAAGAGAGCCAGAGTTGGTTGCTGAAACGCTCATCGTGGACGACACTCCCCCTACATTCAGCTCTGACTATGTGAGATTTTATTCAGCTCTATATCTTTGGGTCTTGTTACACACATCACACACAATATGTGCACAATGGATCATCAATAAAAGTAACTTCTTTGATTAACAGGATGATTTAAGGAAGGAAAATACTGAATTGAAGCTGAAAATAAGCCAACAAATGGAAGAAATTGAAGTTCTCCGTAGAGAGAATTTATCGAACACCCAATTAAAAAAGGAGAACGATGAGTTGAAGAAAGAGCTGGACATCTGTAAAAGAAATTTAAGTTGCTTTGCGGACCGAATAGAAAGAGATCTTATGGATTTGCAAACTGATACAATTGAATAAACATGCTATCCTTGAATTTGGGAAGCTGACTGTATATAATATTATCTGTTTGTTAGGGGTTGTGTTAGGACTAGGAGGTTTCTTTTTAAGGGAAACCATGAAATTCTTGCCAGGTAATTAGAACTGTTTATTTATATCTTTGTTGTACATTATGTAATAGCTTATTAACTCCAAAGTTCAATGCAATGCCTTGGTGTTTTTACTAATGAAATTTATTAATTGATTGTTCAGTTGTTGGATTATATACTAATGATTTATCTGAAAGCCCTCTGCCTGAAGTTTTGTGAAATGGGAAATGGCAGCAAATTAGTGATAAACAAGTATCTGTACTTTTTGCTTGATTCAATTTCAATCTGACTAAGCTTGTGTAATAGCCATTTTCTCTGTTTCAAAATGTTTGTTTGAGAATTCTATACTACTCAATTTGGGACTTAGATGCTCTATAAAACCATAGTCCATTTGACCACACTCTTTTTGGGTGATTTGTGTTGGCTGATTATCTTTTTAAGCCATTGTTTTATTGGTAATAGGAAATGATTATGGATACATGCACTATGTTACAAAGGTCACATGGATTTTAATCATATATAGCTAAGGCTTGTAGTTGTTATGCTCCTTTGTGTTCTCGTTGTATACGGAGTTGATAATCTATTAATTTTAATATTGTTCTGTTCTTTTTGAAGATCCATGTACACCTTTAAGAAATGTCATAAATGTAGTGCAAGAATCTGAATTCTTTGTTCATTTAAACTTAATCTAAATTCTCTTTATTTTTTTCTTTCGTTTCTCAAATTTGGATGTTTAGTTTGTTATAGAGCGATTCAGTGTGCAAGTGTAAATCTTGGTACCTCATGTCTGCAATTTTTTAACATTCATTATTGATGTCTTTGTTATTTTTCATATTCTTATCAGTGAGCTTTTCAAAGACTTGTCTAGTGCCATAATTGTTGAACCTGACTATTTGCTGAAGTCTCATTTGAAGCTATAGATACTGTCAATCATATATTAGTTATGGGATTGCAACCTTTTGGAGGGCTTGGTAGCCTTCTGAATGTAGACTTCAGTTTCCACACTGAGAAAGTGGATTTCAGTTTTTTAAGTAATCTCATGATTTTGATATTATGTTTCCAAGACAAAAGGGAAGTGTCTTCATTTCCACAGCGAGAAGGTATCCATCGCGTGTGTTCAAGTAGAAGCTTCATTTGTTAGCTTTGCCACTGCTGCTGTGCATTCAACTTATGCAGAACACAAAAACAAACAGGTTTATGTTCTTTTTCATTTGCATGATTTGAATCCAATTAAAGTTTGAATAGGTCTTATCTTCATACATCTCTCATTAATTCCCACTTATTGATGCTCTAATTAATCATTCAGTGCTCACTTATCATATACTGATAGCAAATACAGTTTTTACTTTCTGCCTCTTTTTCTTTTACATAAGGATGTTAGCTTATAATGATACTGCATTATCTTATACCATGACAATGAACATGTTATTATTGATATTAATTTTATTTTGTAAATAATGTTTATATTATTATTTTAGTTTTCTGCAAACTGATTGTTTAAGATTTTTATTATATTGTTGCAATAAAATTATGTTTTGGATTCCAAAAATGAACTCTTCCTCAGTTCCTCCCATGTTGGCTCTTCCACAACTTTTCTATGTTATCAACTGTACTAGTATTCTGTTAAAATTTCATTTTACTAATCCATGTACACTAAATTTTTTTCTTAACTGACTAACTGGATATTTATTTAGTGTTACATAGTTTTTTCAGTAAGTTGCAATTGCATGAGTAACTATGGACATTTAGTGTGACAAATAATTTTTTCAGCAAGTTTCAATTGCCTTGTGTGGAATAAAGAATGTGTTTATGAGGTCTTTGATTAGTGATAAGAGTTTGGCCGTGTAAGTTTAAGGGATGAAATCTATTTTCTGAGGCGATTGTAAAATGACTATTGATGATGTTGCTTTAATAAATAATAATTCCACTTTTTGTGTGGATGGATGTACTTGATGGGGAGTATGGGGTATGAGTTGGTATTTATGGAACTCAGATTCCCTGCCATCAGGGGATCTACGACGGTCTGATCGAGATCCGACAGTTAAAAACATAAGTAGATTTTGATTTTCTTGAAAAAGTAAAATTATCGACCTTGAGATCTAGACCTCCAATCGAGATCGGACGGTACAAATCTCTTGATTGCGTGAACGCGTGCTGTCAGTGAACGTAGGGAATCTGGGTTTGTATTAATATGGAATCTAGAAGAATTTGTTTAAAACTGATTTGAGATTATTTGATTATAAGTATTTGCCGGTCAAAGGACAAAGAAATAGACAGGGCATAGATTTAAGTCAATGTTGAGTTAAGAACATTTGTCATACCTAATCCTTTCAAATTTCATACCCAAATAAACATCACATACCACTAGGTAATAATCACAACAACATTGCAAATATCCATCAACTTATTCTAATACTTACTCTATAATATATGCTATAGTGCCCACAATAAAGTGTACACAAACAGCATAACCACACACTAACACACAAAGACACAATACAATAATATAAAGCCAGAAAGAAGCAACTTCAAATGATCATTCTCACGTCACTCATGAGAGTAGCCTCTTATTCTCACACACTATAAACTAACATAACATTCTTCTTAAGTTACTGCTTCACACATCATGTTTCAACCTCAGTGCACACTGCATAAAAAAAAAACTCATCAGACATATATTTGAAAAATGTTCCATACATATAAAGTTTTAGTCGAAAAAAAATGAGAAACTCATTTTTAACTTGTAGTACTCCAACCACTTTAATCTTGTCACATATAATATGGTATATTATATCATAACATAACATTTTTTGAAAAAATATATCATAACATAACATTATACAGTTCTACATCTCGATGTAGCTCAATCTCGACCATACATGGTACGATCGAGAATGAGTTGGGCCGATCTGCAGGGTTACATACGATTTGAGTACCATTTTTCGAGAGAAAATTAGGAAAGCAATTATTTTATGAGAAAATACATATATATACAAGGGTTTACATTACATATGTAAAGATTATAAGTAGTACCTGTTACAATCGGTATTAGGGCTGATCTGGTAAGGAATGATAACACCACATTTCCTTGGAATACCAGCAGCAAGGTTAAGGTTTAAATTAGTGTAACTGAAACCACTTTGGCTAACAGCATTCTTAATGCAAGTACAAACAGCTCTACGATCATTTGTGGTTTGAGCCATAGTATTAAGGTTCCTTACTCCATTACAACACTGTGCAGGCACAGTGTTTCCACCAGTCATAATGTAAGAAACACAAGGGTATAAGCTAGACACAACTGGACCACAGGATGTAACAGCTGCTTCAGCCTTAGGACCAAAAGTCACAAGGCACACAATTGCCAAACAAACAAGCTTAGTTGCCATAGTTGAGTAACCCATGATGAGGCAAATGTAGTAGAAATAACAAAATATCTATGTTAGCAAGTGGTTGATTTGAGTTCAGTTTTGTGGGTTTTTGAGATGTTGTAGGCTTTTTATATATAGGGGAAAAGGTTATGGGTCTGTTTATGGGGTGCATGCACAAGGGCATGTAAGAAATTGGATTCCTAAATTTTTTAAAGCATTCTACATAGTGAACACGTCTATGGTCGTTGGATCGAGATCAGACGATTCATATTTTTAGATAGATTTTGATATTTGTTTTAGAGTCATGCTAAAGTGTTTAAGGAAACTAAAAGTAGAACTTTTAAGTTGAAGAAAACAACTTTTAAATGTTTAAAAAATATGCACGACAAAATTTTCACATTATATTTCTTAACACGTGCCCTTACATGTTGAACATTTTTTTTTAAAAAATAAAAATTACCGAGCTTAAAATCTAGTTTGTCTAATTTCAATCTGTCGGATTTCTGATAAATTTAGCGCTTTTCATGTAGTTAGCACATCTATGACCATTAGATTACGATCAGACGATTCATATTTTAAGGTAGAATTTGATATTTTTTTAGGGTCGTGCCAACTTGTTTAAAGAAATTAAAAGTAGAACTTCTACAGGAAGAAAACTACTTTTAAATGTTTAAAAATTTGAATGTATGACAAATTTTTTACATTAGATTCCTTAACACGCGCCTTTACACGCGCCTCAATCTAACGATCATAGATGGACCGATTATGTGATTATGTCAAACTACTAGATGCAATCCTAATAGAGCGTGTGGCTAGCCACGTGCTTGTAGTTATGTGGTAGTTGAGATGAATTGAGTATCATTATGGGTGATGGTTGGAGAAGTTAAATGCTAGTATACTATTAATACTATCTGAGGATAGAGATTCAGACCAAACGTTCCCATGCCTATGATTTTAAAGATAGATCATTGACAATGCATTGAAGCAACATTAATTTTTTCTGCAATGGAGTTAATGCTAAATTAAATTAAATTATTCTCGAATAACTATAGCTATTTTTTTTTTCTTTCTCTCTGTTCTTCTACCCTCAAGTCTCAATAAAATCTATAGTCGGTGTAATAGGTTTTCTAGAAGGTTTAAAACTAAAAAAAATGATTTCGTCTAATATGTAAAAGTAAATTAATATTGCATCATATCAAAGTTTGTTTTTTACTATTGGATTAAGAAGCATTATTATATCACATTTGATTTAATGGTGATACTTATTTGATCAAATGGTTTAAACAAATTTATGTATAGTGCAAAATTTGTCTCAATTTTGCATCTGAAAATTGATATATTTTTTTTTATGATAAATTTTTGGTTTTCACCCTTAAATAATTGGTTTGTGTGTAGAATAATCATTTGACTATGTATACTGTGTTGAATGTTGATAGATATAATTATTATTATTAATATTTTTCTTTTGCAAAATACGTTTTTTACTAATTCATTTCTTTAAAAATCAAAGAACCAATACAACTTGGTATGTTAAAGAAGGTCGGCACAACAAAAAAGAATTAAGGTCGGCACTTTTTATTAAGTATCACTTTCTCCCATATGATTTTGCTCATTTTTATTAAAATAGCCGAACTTAAGTTAACTCACGCATGCGTATTTTCAACGTGAGTTAACTCATGCAAGTGAGCAAAACAGATGGGAGAAAGTGATACTCTAGAGTTTGAAATGTTTAGGTTCAATCACCGTTTGTACGAAATATTTTACACTTTGATACTCTAGAGTTTTATTCAGGTATGATATTGAACATCGATCCAATTATTTTAATTTCATATCCTTATTTTTATATTTAATTATTGTGATGTGAAATTATATTTATATTAATTTAATTAGATACTTAAACAAAGATTAAGGTATCAAAGAATTCATATTAGTCTACATCCTTTAATTTTCTTTTCTTTCGTGAATTATATATTCTTAATTTATGAACAACGCTTCTTTTCTGTTAGAGTAACATAGATACAAAATATTTTTTCAACACTTGAGAAAATCCATATTATTTATTAATTTTAAACTTAATACATAAGATATTGTCATGCTTATAGTTTGTATATGGAAATCTCAATAATAATTATAATTAGATATGATTACAACCGGGGGATCCACACTTGATCATGTGTAGCCAACTTCTTTATTCTCTGATGTCACCTCAAACTTGATAAACAACATCACTACCCCCCTCTAACGAGCTGTAACTGCTGCTCATTCAATCCTGCAATAAAAGTTAACTTAATGTTAATTTTTAAAATAATCTTTTTTAAGAATGGAGAATCATTATTGATTAAAGTGTCATTAATGATCATTTTATAATCATCTAATATGTGATTTGAGTCTGTTATTTTAAAATAAAACTCTTACCACTGAGTTGACATATATATTTCTAATTCTCTCATTTAAAAATAAAGTTCGAAAACTTTAATTAAATATATATGTTTATGATTCTCTAAATATTAAATTGTTATGATGATTTCATTTATTTTCTCCATCAACGAGTTTCATTTTTTTTTTTTTATAAACAAGTAAAATAATTAGCATATATTTCACTATTCATTAGTTTTAAGTATTTATATATAACTTATGTAAAAAAAAGTATTTGTATATAACTTTATCTTGATCAATGGAGTTTATAGACATACTTTTCGCAGCTTGTGGAGGGACCAAGAGTATAAGGCAAGTTAACCCCACATTTGCTAGGGAGGTTAGCAAGGGTGTCCATATTCAGTCCATGGATCGCGGAAGTGGCGGTTTTGATACACCTACAGGCAGCTTGACGGTCGGATTTGGTCACGGCTTGGTTTTTTAAGGCCTTAATACCATCGCAGCACGGTTGAGGGACAACACCACCATTTCCCGTCACATAAGGGACGCATGGCATCAATTTTGTTTCTACTTGAAGACAACTAAGAGCATCAAGAGTTTGTGGTAAACCTAAAACCATGCACATCATCATTGCCAAGCAAGTAACCTTCACCAACACCATTGAACTAGACATATTGAATTTGAAATTATGAAACTTAGAAATGAGAGTTGGTTTTTTTTAATAAGAATTTGATGTGAAGAGATTGATCTAAGCTAGGCTATATATATAGTAAATGAGATACAAATTCATTACATAAGTTTGTTTGTATTTTAGTGAGTGTGATAGTTACAAGTTTGGTTTGTGATAGTGAAAACGGTTAGTATGGTTTTGAGTTGGCAATATATTTACGGTACGTATAGTCGTTTGAATCATGTGTGAGTGAGTGAATTTTTCTGGATCGAAAAAGTCTAGTTTTAAAACTCAATATATAGAAGTGGACCATTACAAATTTAAATTGGTGACCCAAGATATCAAATATAGTTTATTTTTTGGGTACAAAAATTTGTGCAGTCTTTTACCATACTTGAACTGTACTTATTGGACGTGGGACATGTATAATTGAACTCATGAGTGGGGAACTAATGTGAACTAAAGATTATTGGATATTTATATGTATTAACTAAAAAATCATGGAGAAATTTTTGATACCTTATAGTTTTGTTGGATATCGATATTATGTAAAGATCAAACTAATTAAAAATTAAAATTTATTTTAAAATAACATAAGGATAAAAAAAATGAAATCAAACGATTACATTATAAGTTGGTACCAAATAAAATTTCAGGGTGTGTCACCAAATTAATTCCTTCCATCGGTCTCATATATAAATAAAGAATTTTTTTTTAGGTTTTTTGAATAATTCATGTATTTGATTTATATTCTGGATCGGCATAAAGTCTAATAAGAATCACCCATCAAGCTAAGGCCCACGCCACTCAAAACAACACCGTGAAGGTGCACGTGAAGCCATGTGCGGCTTTTTCACAATAGCGCACCCATATTGAATTCTGCCTGTCAAAGTCATCTCTAATGGTGACTCATGTCGCAAAATTCGGATCAACCTCCTCGCCTATATAATCGCGACTTAGCGTCCCGCTTCAGGTACGATTCATTCATCCATTTTTTGCACAAAATCCACCTCGTTCATACATTGACTTGAGCATTGGAGTGTTAATGTGCCTACAAACACCATTCTCCTCTGTCATAGAAGTTGTTCTCCTCTAAACCAGGGCACCGTGCATCACCACGACTGCAACTGTTTCTACCGGAGAATTATCACCATATTTCTCTGATCTTCACCGAAAAGATTAGTTTATAGTCCATCATAATTGATATCAAGAAGAATCGAATTTAAAATTTAAAGATGAATACACTCACATGGTTTCAAGCCAACACCGTCAGAGCACCCAAGTGGGTTGTTGGAATACAATTTGTACTCTCACTCTTTATATATTCATAAAATTAAATTTTTGCTTCTTAAGAAAAGTAGATGAAGTGGACATCTGAAGTACAGCAAACAAAGGGGGTCAACATGGTCGCGAGCAACATTCGAATGTACTTTGCCAATCGTCTCCCATATGATCATGTGGTTAGTTTCATGACCTAATTTTTGTTACACGAGATGTTGACATTTTATTAGTAAGTAGTTTATTCACTTTTGGTTAACAATGACATACATATTATTTATTGAATCGTATATTGTTATTCCAAGAGATTTTTTTTTTTGAAGGGGTGCTATTTCACGAGATTTTTTTGAAGGGATGCTATTTCACGAAATGTCGACACTTATTAGTAAGAAGTTTATTCTAATAATTTTGTAAAAATAATGTTTATTCTAATAACATTTTTTTTAAGTCATTGTCAACAAAGAAGCATGTTAACAACCCACATTTTAACACACATTTTTTTGATTGATTAAAATTCACACGAGTCCCACCAAATCATGTGAGATCCATATAAATTTAGTAGGACTCATGTGAATTTTAACCAATGAAAACAAATGTGTTGAAAAGTGTGTGTTTTTTATGACAAAGAAAAGTGTGTGTTGTTCATGTTCTTTATTATGGTTAAAAACACCATTGAACAAACTTGACTTTAATTTTAGAAAACTAAATTAAAATATTATTATATAATATCGAAAAGACGGACACTAACGTTTCTCTCTACCCACATTTTTTATTTGTATTATATAAATTTAATTTATTTTAATTTTAGATTGGTTAAAAATGATGTTGGAAAAATTTGACTAAAATTTTACAATTATTTTATAGTTTCTTACATTATGGTGTAGATTTTAATTTCGGACAATGCTATCCAGTTCCCCCAGACACTAGTTAAGGAACAATAAAATTAATGCGTCCCATTTAATTAACTTCAATTAAAATGAAAATCTGGTCAACTTAATTAAAATAGTAAAGGTTTGTATTCAATACTCTTTAAAAGTCAGCATCAATATACCCGCGTCACACATTGTTACTGTTGCACTTTAACCTTCCTTCAATTTCTTGCTTCTCAGACCATCCACAACATAGCACCTTAAACTAGGTGTTTAAATTAATTGCATATGTTCACATCACTCATTTTACCGTAATACTTAATAAACACTCATTTTCTCCAATCCAGCACCTCAAAAGAAATTATTAAACAGGTTCTACAAATAATTTTATATAATTACATTTCAACAAAATTTATTTATTTTATTAAGATTTATTAAATGAGACCCATGAAAAATGAAGAGAAAACGAGTGCTTCCATAGCCACCATTCTCCATAGCCATCCATATATTATACTCCACAACAGAGGTGCCTATTTAATATGGTGCTAAATAGATGAAGCACCTTCTACTATGGATGGTCTTAAAGTAATATAAAAGTACAACATCTCTCTGCCACCACTTTTCAACAAGTTCCCCTTTACAGTTTTTCTATGACAGAAAAAAATGATTAAATAAAATTCACAGAAAAAAATGGGTTAGAGCGAAATTCACAGGAAGAAAATTGTTGATATAAAAGGAAGCAAGTAGATTCAACAAAACAAAAAGATTCAAAAAAACTTAAGGTGTTGCTAATTCCAAAGAGCAACCCAAAACTTAGTTTCAAATCATACCAAATGATTAAAAATATTATATCTAACTCCAAAAAAAATCCAATATATGTCGTCAAGGATCAAAACTTGTGACATGACTCGTCACTTAGTAACAACAAAAAAATTATTTCATGGATGCTCAAAGGAGGTTAGAAAAGGATATTAATAATAAAGGTGGTTTGAAAAGGCTCAAGGTACAAAATAAATTGCATCGTGTGTATTATAATATGACCGATAGTCCATCAAGAACAACAACATATCCGAGTAAAAATAACATTTATATGGAACACTCAAAGTAAAAAGAATTATAGTAATAACATTTGTTTGGGTGGCTTATATGAAAGAAAGAACACATTATCCTTCCTCTTCCCCTTGTCATATAGGAATTTCATGAAATTGGCATAGAGAAGTACATGTTCCTTGAAGATGAGAAAAACACAAGGGGGCGTGGTTTGAATTCTGTTGGTTTTTTTATAAAAAAATTCTAAGTGTTTATCAAGAATAGTTCAACGTCTTCTCAAAAGTAGGGTTCAATCAGAGTCTAAAACAGAGTATGCATCGAAATAAAAATAAACACTCAGATAAAGAGAAAGAAAAAGAGTCGACATATTCAAATTATCCTTCCTAGAGATTTTTCACTATAATCACACAAGTTTACAATTTGCTCAAACATACAGTAAGAGACCTCCTTTGCCTCACACAATAGGACTTTACAATCAAAGTTCAACAAATAGGCAAGATTTTGATTAAACTGTATATACAATCAAAGGTGTAAGAGACTTAAAGTGCAAGTGACTTCTAAACACATAAGAAATTCTAAGATTGGAAGTTTGTAAGAATTTTTCTAAGTGTTTGTGCGCTATTGAATTTGATAGAGTAATGACACTTGTAAAATGATATAAGTCTTGTTATTTTTCTTCAACTGCTCAGGTCCTTAAATACGAGAGAATAAGAGAACCGTTGTTGAAGAAGTGTCAGTGTATCAAATAAGTCCTTGAGAAAAAGACTTAGAAAAGGGGTCATCAACAAAAAGATATAAGATAACTTTCATATGACGAAAGATACTGAGAAAAAATAAATTCAATACAAGTTAAAATGTTGATCAAAGTTACATAACTTGTGCAAAAGAAAAGGGGTAAACAATAAAATAAATTCTCAAGTTTTTTTGCTTCGCATCAGTTCCAACATCATGTCCAGCTCGATATCCATAACATCTTGCTTAGCCCACTAAGCACACAGCTTAGTTCTTATTTGTGTCTTGAAAGCCTCGAATTTAGATGCAGGTACACCAGAAAAGGGTTCTAGAGAAACTTTGTTGTTGATTTAATGTTCTAGAGCAAGTAACACAATTTCTGAATCACCCTCAAAGGAAGGGAAGACATACACTTTTGGAATAGCATAAGCTATAATCAGGGCCGAACCTTGGGGTGTACAAAGAGCTCAATGGAGCTGGGCCTCCCTAAGGTATGGGCCTCAGAATTTTTTTTATAGCTCAATAGTACTACTAAGTACTACTCCACTAAAAAAAAAAATTCCTTATTCTCTTTCTCTCTGATACCACGCGTTCCATCACCATCAGTCCATCAAACTTTCCTTTTCTTCTTCCCCAATTTGATTTCCTTTTCCTCTTCTGTTGTCTTGTTTTAGGCCTATTAGAATTGGGTCATCTTGCTTTTGGTGTTAGGTGGGTGTTTTTTTGGGAGGGTGGTTTGAGGTTCCTCATGTATACGGTAGAGATTTTCACCTTTGGGTGTCGCATATATACAGTGAAGGTGAGAAAAACACAAGAGGGGGG
>Ga0228711_1004148_pt1 | contig 22396 bp, 5 predicted proteins | sample MedpolnodulmetaG_2_FD_177996 | JGI IMG/M metagenome (GOLD analysis project Ga0228711, IMG submission 177996) | Root nodule microbial communities from Medicago polymorpha collected in Santa Monica, California, United States - brown nodules | ecosystem: Host-associated > Plants > Roots > Nodule...
GAGGTTCCCATAGAATACTATGGATATTTAGGGTGCTAACACCTTCCCTAAATATAACTAACCCCCGAACCCAAAATCTTTTCAAAGGGGTAGTTTGAACTTTTTCCCCCTTTTCTTAAAAAAAAAACAAATGTTCGGTCGTGAAATAAAATAGTGAGTCTATGCTAATAAAATAGCTTGATCTCCAAAAATGACGCGACAATATGTATCTTAAAGTCTTGTTTAAAAAATTAAAAGATCGTATTTCTCAACAAATACCATTATTACATCAATGCTAACTTGTTAGTTCATCTCTCAACATAGGCTTTTTCATACGCACAGGCCATCAAATCTTGAATCAAATATTTAAGGGGTCCAAGTGTCTACCACTATATGTCACACAATAATAAAACTAATGAAATAGAAATGAAAAGATTAAAAATAATAAAAGAATGTACAAGATAAAATGACTAATGTGTCCTTAAAAAAATTATTTTAATTATTTGAGTGAATGATAAATATATAAATATCTATGTAATTAAAATAATAAATAGTGGATGGTTCGAATTTTTTGGGCATTCAAATGGGTTATGTTTGTGTTTATCAAACATATTTTGTTTAAATTATTTTAAGATGGTATGGAGCTTTTTTTTTACAATAATAACTTTGAACGTAAAAGCAAAAATATTGAAGCAGAAAATGAAACCCCACGGTATTAGCTTAGGCAACTCTTGTTTTGCCTGGAAGAACCTAATGGTTTAGTTTTAGTTTTGCAACATTGAGTTAGACTCTAAATTCTAATACTATTGTAAAGATGGAGAATTTAGTATACAAGCAAACACACATTTATAAGTGTGTCTTTGGTGACCAAATCGATTAACAAAAACATATTTGAGGACCAAACTAACATAACAAAAGACACATTTGAGAACTAAGTAGGGGAACAAGGCAGCACACTCTTTTTGTTATTAATAGTCACTAGAATAAGACTTGTGCGTTGCGCGGACGGATTTATTTTATTTTCCCGTAGTATTTTTGGTTTCTCTAAGCTTGAATTTTTTTAACGTCTTTCATGTGCAACTATTCAGATTAATTTTTTGAGGTATTTTTGGTTTCTTTAGGATTTATTTACGGGTTGACTTTTCTCAGCATATATTTTTCTTTGGGAACAGCCAAAAATCGTTTCTAAATTTTGTTTGTTTATTATTAAAAACATATTGTGGAAAAACTTATGATACTTGTTAAAACATATTGTGGAAAAACTTATAATACTTGGAATCAGAAACCTCTGTCTCAAACATACCTTTTGGAGCAATTTCTTACCTAGTCACAAACCTAAATCAAAAATATTTGAGCACACATACATAAATTGAAAGAATTAAATGAAAAATAAATTAGTCATATCATTTTTTACTTTTATCTTTAAATTTTTCATATCTATGTATGTGTGCTTAAGTCATTTTTATTTGTGTTTGTGACCAACTTAGACTTTCTCTACCTTTAATATACTCTTCTATTATTGTTTCTTTTTAATTTTATAGAGTACGGCAGAATGGTTGCGGGCTTGTATTTGCAGCCATGCAAGTATGAGGCCTAAATATGATCCTGTATTGGTAAATGGTAATTCAGTGACTTTTAGTCAAAGTGAGGAATAGACTTAAAGCAAAGGTGAAAATGAATATTAAAGCATATAATGCAATTTGACATATTTACTATAACCATAAACACATATTAGAGATGGACTAAACCCCAATACAATATATCCATAAGTATTTAGTTCACTTGTCCGAACCTCTGCTCGAATATTGTCTTCTTCTTGCACTCGAAATGGTAGAAGAGAAAGAGATTTTTCCAAGGTTGTGTTTGGAATGGTGGATTAGCAAAATTGGATGGGGATTCGAAAGGGATAAGATCAATGGCATAAGGTGATTAACAATGGAAGACAACATAGTAAAGAGTGAACAAAGAGAAACATCTCTTTTAAAGTGAAACTTTTCTTGCATAATTATGTGGTATAAGGTTTGTGTAACTATGAAAATACATTTTTGTAACCAATGAAACCATTGCCTTTCAATTCAAGTGCTAGTCAATATTATTTTCTTATGATTTTCCTTTTCAATATTTTAGCTTGTCGCTTACTTTAAGAAGAGACTGATATACAAGGAGGAATTGCTGTAGGGAAACAGTTGTAAAACCTCTGATTTATTGTTTTATGAATAAAGTTTGTTCTTGTTGAGAAAAAGCATTATTATAAAAGACAAAGTGCTAATTTAGGGAAACAAAACCTAAATTTTCACCTTAGATACTTCAAAATGTACTATGATACAATATTGATTTTAGGGATATTTTCTTTAACTAATTGTTCTCGACTTCATTATGTACTGCTAATCTTATGCAGAATGTATTTGTTTTTACTTATGATGCTTGTGTTTGATGCTTGCTAAATACAGTCGAAAAGAAATTGTGTTCATTTATTTTTATTATCTGGAAGTATTTTGAATCTTATCAGGAAACTTCTTTGATTTCAGTTTTGATATTTCCAAAACTTTGGAAACATCTACTACCATTGGCAATAAAACAGTATGTTACTACTTATTGACGACTAGATTTGTACACATTGGCGGAGCCAGAAAAATGGCTTGGGTGGACCACTAAATTATGAAACTTTATTTTTTACAATACAAATGTTAATTGGAACAATTTTTAGTTGACATACAATATAAAAGAGGTTTGAAACACCCCATAAATTAGAAGGTATGTAATCCTCCACTAACTTGTCAAGCATAGAATTGACAAAAATCACGTATGCCATTTATGGAATCGCCGAAATCTAAAACCGTCGAAAAATTGTTTAAAATCTCACAAAATAGACCTATGATTTTTTATTTTTGGATAGGCCACTACACCACTTTACAGAGATTTTGATGTGCCGAATCGAAAAACATCACAAAATTATTTAAAATCTCGCAAAATAAACCTATAATCGTTATTTTTTAATTTTTCCGGGTGGGTCACGCCCTTAAAGGGCTCCGCCTCTGTTTGTACATAGTAAATGTTCTATTCAAATCCAAAGCTGGACCTTCATTTGTTTAACAGTATTTCAATGGTGGAGCTGATGATGAAACTCTGTCTATTAAAGTTCAATTTTTTTTTATAACTATCATTTTCCATTTAAAAAATAAATAAAAGATTAAAGGGCTTCTTATTTTATTGCATTTTTAATCAACTCACTCAGGCTTTTGTCACTGATATCCATTTTATTTTGTACCTTTACAGTTTTTAATCATGTCTATTTCCCACACCTTCAAGTAAAATAGCACCTTCATTTATATTTGTGTTTACAGCTTTGTTTTCATCTCTGTATGTGATACGATGTTTAGTACAAAATGTTGCCCGTTAATATCTATAGCGGAGCTATAGCATTGTTACATAGCGGAATTTGAACAAAACACAATTTTGCATCGGTGCATGATAACCTATATGGAAACAATGTTGAGGATGTTGACATGGTAATACATGCCGGGAAATTAACTACCTTATACTTGCAGAACTTGATATTATTTAGAATTTTTTTTTTTAAGAAGCCAAACTAGTCCACAAAAATTGGCACCGAGAAGAATCGAAACTAAGACCTTAAGAGTAACACACTCCAACGTCAATGTTTAACGGACAGCCTTACTTTTACTGCTTTCTTTTTTATAAGTTCTAAAATAAGTATTAGGTATAATAAGAGGAATGTTTATTAAGGATGATGGAGAGCCAAAAATCCACCTCCATATCAAAAATCCACCTCCATATCAGCCATAAAAAGGCCATGGCGCCGCCATTGACCACAAATTGGCCGTGTTAGTTGTCAAAAAATATCCGCCACCACAATCAACCATTGCGCCTCCATTGCCTATATTTGACAACACTAATATGTAAGGTGTCGATTTTTAGAGCACTTTGTAAGATCTGAAGCAAAATGTAATTATTCCTTAATTGCACAATATGTGATTAGGATTAGATTGAGAAATCATATCAATCAACTAATATGTTTGGGATAGGAGGCGGCACCATATTAAGCATTGTTTATTTCACTTGTTAAGTACACACTCCAGTCATTTTTCAGATTTATTGAATATCTAGCCTATCTTATTTATTTATAATATAAATCAGAAACATCAATTATTTAATGAATCCAAAAAGATAACTTTACTTATATTAGTGGCCGAAAGGTGTATCTTAAGATATTAAAAAAGAGAACTTTAAGGAAACTTCAAAAGAAAGGATCAAGTGCTTTTGGGGTGATACCAAGGTCGGTCTTAAGACTTTGATTGTCCTAGGCGAATCAATAAAGTTCTCTTTTAATTATTCAAATGTTTTTCTTCTTACATTTTTTTACAAAAGATATATTCATAAGTAAGGTTTTCTAAAAACATATTTTCAATAGAATCAATCAAAGTGAGTTAAAAAAATATATATGTATATATATACTACTAACTATTAAGTAAAAATAATAATTTTCGTGCCCCTAAAAAAATGGTACTCTGGTAGCTGCCCCTCCCGCCCATGTTCAGGGACACCTCTAAATAAGACTCTTGGGTTGAGAAATATATTCTAAACACATTAGTTAAGTATATCTCGTTAAAGGAAGGAACTAAGCTTTCTCTCTTGATTTCTCTCGGAATCTTCTTTTGAGCTGAGAGATTGAGAAATGGGTAGAAATTAGAGTTTTCTCTTGGAGAGTTCTTGAAGCTACTTTATTTAAACTACTTTGTATTTCTTGTAAAGACTTTTTCATACTCGATCGGAGAGTTGCTCTCCCACCCAGATGTAGATCAATTTAGACCGGACTAAGTAAACAATTTTATTGTGTTTGTTCGTCTATCAAGTTTAAATATTTATTGTTAATATTATAGTATTATCTATTGTGCCAATATCAGTGAATAAATGCTTGACAAATATGAGATTAAGAGAAAAAAAGTTAAGTTAACAAAATGTTATGGGATTCATGTTGAGAGTATTCCCTCTACCTAGGATGCTCAAGACCTTTCCCTTTCTCTGTCTCATCTCATCGCTACCAGTAGCACTTTCTCCGCTGCAATTTCCTCCGCTCGGCCTCCCTTAGATTATATATATATATATTCTTCATGCTCTCTTTTCCTTCTATCTTTATATCAAATTATTTTTTAAAAATGAGTAAGTTTCCGATAACCTTTTCTGACACCCCTAACTATGTTGTGTGGACCTAATTCCCCTTTCTGATTATACCTTTTTTTTTTTGTTTCTTAATTTTTATTATCTTCTACTATCACTAATTTTGTTTTGCCTTAAACTTCCTTCTTCCTTTAAAATGTGATGAGTTTATTTGATTCAAGAAAACAAAAAGATTTCACAATGATTTTGAGCAATTTTTTAGAGCAGAGTACAATTTATTTTAGAGCACAAGGTGAAGGGAGCTGATATTGTTTTTAGAGAGAATGTGAGAAATGAGGAGAGTGAAATGAGAGAAAAAAATCTTGTTGGGGTAGTAAAGTAAATTTGGTGGACATTAAGTTTTATAGATAGATAGAATTAGAAAGAAAGAATATGAATAGAAAAGAAACGCACTCATTTACTAAAAACAATCAAAAAAATATTGCAAAAGCCTTATATGTAGTTCATATTTCATTATTACGTCATATGAAAATGTTGTAAGAATTTTATTTCAAAAGTATTTTTAGTATACTAAATAATCTTACTTCTCCTCTTATATGAGTTTAAACTTTCAGAGTATTAGTTGGTTTTGAAGGGGTAAAGTTGAGAAATTGGCACATACCATTCTCGATTTTTAGGACACGATAAATCAATTTTTGTGACGGAGAAGGATGAAACTTGATTGCTTCAATTCCATATATCAATTTTTAATGCAGAGATAGAGATAAAACAGAGGCTAATTAACATGATTTAAAAATTTAGGTTTCCATTACTCAATTGTTGAAGGAAAATGGTTATTTGCATATCGATTGCATGCAAAGTGTGCAACGACTTATGATATTATTTCCCTCCATCCGATCCTATCAAATGTGGATAACGTCAATGTTCATATTTTGTAAGTCAACTACTACTTACACCTCACTTCTTATTCTAGCTTTTTTAAGAATATTTTTAATATGATATCTTAATCTCGCCCAATACCAATTCTTATAATATCGAGTTTACTATATAGCAAACTGATATATCAATGTAGAAAGAAAATAGGTTATGATGGTTGCTTGTTAGGCACCTCAAAATTATTCACCTCGTTGAAAAAAGTCGGTTTGGAATTGTTGTGAATTCAACCAAATAATCACATCAATAAAACCTAGATGTGTGGAGTAAAGAAAGTAGTAATCAATGAATAAATTAGTCTTAAGAAGCAACAACAACAACAAACAGACCTAGATCTAAGTGTCAAACAACACCACAAACATATTCAAAGCAACCAAGATAAGAAAGAAGAGAAAGAAAACAACACACCAATATTGTTTACCTAGTTCAGTCAAAAATGACCTACTATGAGGGAGAGAGCAACTATCTAATCCACTGTGATAAAAAATGATACAAAGATGTTACAAGAAATTAGTTTAAAAGCTCGCACAGAACAGACCTTAATTTATATCCATTTTTCAACCCACACTCATAAATGAATTCTAAGAGAAAAACTAAAGGAAGCTTTATCCTTCCAATAATGAAACTCCACTACCGAGGGTGTTTACAAATGTTTCCCAACCCAATAAATAAACTCTCACCAAAGACCATCAACCCTAAGGTTCTCTCATTTGGTTTTTCAAGTGTCTTTCTCTTGAAGCTCTCTCAAAATATGAAGAATGAAGCCTTAAATAGAGTCTCTATCCCGAGAAAATGGTGCCCTGATTTTCTAGTTCGTACACAGTACAACTGAACGTTATCCACTAAATCATGGCCTGATTTTTGTCAAACCAAAACTCCTAAAACTTGCATCAAATTGTGTCACGGTCTCACCAAATCGTGCCCCAATTTTCGCTGAACTTCAAACATCAATTTTAAGTCAATTACAACAGGAGTTATGAGCTAATCAAGTTTCATACAAAATAGCCCGGTCAGGAGTTACGCCCCGATCAGGAGCAAATTTGAGGTGCTAAAACGTATGGTCTTGCATTTAAGATAGATTGCATGAAATGTGTGTGTGGTTTATTTGGTTTTCTATATTTACAATTATGTTAAGGAGGATATATGATAATGCCTGCCTTTCTATTATGACTTGGTTTTGGGCGGATTAAGATAAGATATTCAAAGACATACATTCTTAAAAAAAAAAACAAGAATAATTGAAGAGAGTGTAAATAGTAGTCACCTTACAAAATATGAAGATGGGCACTACCCACATGTGACGAGAACTATACTGAGGACCATCATGTCCTAAATCTGTATAGGAAATTTTTGGATCATATGATTGTTGATGATTGCATATTCCTTCCCTGTGACAGAGTCATATATATATTTTGATATTTGATAGATTGATTTTGATGAATATTAACTTGAGCTATAACTTACAAGTTCTTAATTCTTTTGTTGGTCCCCTACAGTTTAATATTTAGCCCCACCTTGCTTCTATTCGTATTTTATTTTGTAATTAGACAAGTCTCAATTTAGTGAATAGTAGTAATATTAGTTTCAAACCTTGTATAAGAAGGATACTTGTACTTCTTTTGCATTATTTGCACAGCATCGTATACTTGTCAAACTCATCATCATAGAACAAATGCAATACTTATTTTCATATATAGCCCTAGATATCTCTATCCATATACTTTTGCGACTAGCAATTCTTTATACATGTTAAATTTGGTAAATACCCTCTCAAACTCCCTCTTTTACTTAGAAAAGTAGCATTGATTTTTTTTATTATTTTATATTATTCCATTAGGCCATTATTGAGATGTCATTTCCCTTACTTTCCAAAGTTCTTGAATGGAAATGATATTGTTCAAAAGTAAAACCTAATGAAAGACCCATGTTAGCATGTAACCTAAAGTTGGAAAAAAGCTTGACCAAGATGGGGCCAATGCTGGCAATACCTAATACAAAAATGACCTCAAAAGGAATACATGAATAAGTATATTATGAATATAACTTAATTTTATGTTGTTACTCTCTTATTACCACAAACTACAAAGAGAAAAAAAGAAAAAGGGGGGTCCCAAAAGTGGGGTGGGAGGCTAAATAGTTACTAACTCATATACATAAGGGAAAGGCATTTACCTTTTCAATATCCGTTCTAGACATAATCATTTTGTGCAAGAAGTCACCTAACTTAAAATACCTTTAATTTTAGGCACTTAAATAATGTAGACCATTCTTCTTGCTTATACTTATACTAGTTTATTTACACAGTCCTTCATCTAATAATTACCATTGACAGTTCCATATATATAAACTGTAGAGTCAGAGCTTTCTGTCACTCTGGGCTGCATATAACAAAATTGAATTAGGACCACATTCATTTATCTTGAAAGTAAAAATTTTCTTTGTCACTTGATCTTCTATAAAAATGGAAAAATAAACTTGATATTTCTGGTGAGGAATGGAGGTAACAGTGGCAGAAAGTGCTTCGATACAGTGACAATGAGTCTTCACGGTGAAATGAAAGATGTATGTAGGGACCTTAGCCCTCCAACGCCCAAATCAGTGTGGGAAATGAGATGGAATGTGTAAAAAGTGTGGGAAAAGTGAATCATACCTTAGGGGTGAAGCTAAGTCACCCTTATATTGACGTGTGTGAGAATAACCGTTTCCATGAAGTGTAGCGCTTCATCAAGAGGTTGTTAGGGAACACATGTACGGTGTCTGATGCAAAAGGGGTGCTTAGGTGAGGTGGCGTGCACCAGAGTTAGGGTGTTCACCCAAGTGATGTGTGTTGATTGTATCAAAAACAATTATAAGACGATGAGCTTTATTTCCCTAAAAAAATAGACGATGAAGTTTAATTTTTTTTAAACAACCAATGTTAATATTATGTTGTGAATGAGGTTTGAATCTCATTATCTCACTCATCTCTTTAACTCTATCGTCACAACCATTGAATCACTCTTACATCTCTTACTATTTGCATTCTCTTTGTCCCCTTTAGTCCTAAACCTACATGCCTAATACTAAAATTTGAGTTCAAAATATTTTTTGATTTTCATTATTTTATGCTCAACTTAAACTGATCTTATTGTGCTACTTAATTAATATTGAATTGATATGAACCACAACTACTAAGATTTTGTTTTGTTTAAGAAACTAATCTTTGTTCCAAACTATAAAAACAAAATGAGAATCCTTACACTAAATTATATGCAACCTGTTAGGAACATCATGCATACAGTACATACCATTCTGAGAAATATCATTTTCTACCCTTGTCATTTGTAATAGGTACGTAGTAGGTCTACCACGTGTAGGTGATTGATGGTAAGTGTAACAAAGTTAGGCACCCTGAACATAATATGGTTAAAAATACAACAAACTTCCCCTAATTGATTTTACTGCCAAATAAAACATGATACCGACATACTATATTTCAGCTACAACTTTTTCTTATGCAAAAATGTGAAAATCCATCACTCAAATAATCAAAATTTATTTAAAGAGACGACGTATATTTTTCTTCCTATACACTCAGATCACATATCAAACTCTTAATAAGGTATAAGATACACACGAGAAACTCCACCCTCTATCTAAATTATATTTCTCTTTCATTCATCAAAGAGGGGTGATTTTAGGCTAACTTTTAACTTAGAATCATCCCTCTGCATCTTTTTTTCTTTTTCTTTCAATCTAAATATGTGATTTTCACATATATCAAGTTTTTTATTATGTTTTTTTCTTCGTGATTTCGTCGTTCGAGTGCGACGTAGTTTTGTTCGTCGTCTTGTGCGACGTTGTTTGATTATGCATCTCGTTGCGTTGTTCTTTTGGTTTATATTGAAAGATTAACTTCAACTGATCACATATTCAATCAATGATTTGGACATCAACGTTGCAGATCCGAGCGCATGGGTGTTCTGGTGAATTATATTTTATCATATTATTTGTAGTTATTTTGTCGTTGTATGTTATTAATTTGGGTGTTGTGAGCTTGCTTGCAGATTCACCTATAAGTTTTTTGCGATGTTGATCATGTTATTGTATCTGATGTATTCTATCAATTTGAATGAATGAATATATTTTTCTTTTGTAAAAAAAGTCTTAATTAATTTATGTCACACTATTTTATTTATTTTTTGAATCAATTATGTCACACTATGTTGTTTCTATCTAGGGACAAACTTAATTAATTATTTTCAAGCAATTATTATTCTTCAAAGTTTGAGGTGGGTATGTCACTATCGCTTACCCATCAAAATGTTGGGGTTATAATATTCCCTCATGGGCTCAGGTTGTATTCTATCCCAATTTACTTGTCCTTGCCCTGTGATATAAGGGGATTATAGCTAGGAATCACCCTTCCAAATAAAGAGATGGATACAGAAGTAGGCATTTGAGCATTAAAATTGCAGCCACTTCACTTGGATGGTAATTTATTTCATGCATTAGACAATTTAAGCTTAGATTAAAAAATTAAGACATGTTATAAAAAATTAATTAAGACAAATACTAAACAGATTATTAATCTTTTTTTTTTGTCAAGATTATTAATCATTTTTATTGTACAATCATTTTTTATGTATACTAAAAAAATTACTATTAATGGTGATATTCTACATTAATATTAATCAATAGGACAAGGTAACTTTAATGCCCTTAAACAGGGATGGGGTTTTAACACTCTAGGACACATAATAGTGCCAAATAGAGCTTGCATATGACATTTAATTTACTTGTATAAAAGAAGAAAACAAATCATCAAGATAGGGAAAGGTCAGGGAATTATCTCTCTCACTCTCTCTCTATACTTCATTCTGGATTTTTGTTTGCTTCTTTGAGCATTTATTAATTGAAATCTCTTTTGGGGTGAAACCTCTATTATTATGTGGAGAAAGGTAAAAGAAAACTATAAACAGCAATCACATTTATTTTTTATTAAATAAATAATTTCTATTTATTATTATTAAATAAATAAATAAAAGGTACAATTAAAGCTTTCTGAATTTCTAAAAGAAAGAGGGAGAGACAGAGAGATAAGTCCAATAATACAGTGGATATAAATTGGTACATTGAAACAGTCACGAGTGAGACTTTATAACTTAGATCTAAAAGAATAATTTTGCTTTGTTACACACTTTTCTCAGCCAAACAACATATAAAACAACTAAACTGAATACCTGCAACAACAGCATAAATATTCTGTGCACATAATGAATGATACAAAGCCAAATTCATTGCCTTAACAGGATATCATACAAATTGTGTTTGAATTATTTCAATACAAAGAGCACTACTAATTAATTTAATTATTAACTATGGTCAGATTTACATATGCAACTTTCTAGTACTATAGTAAATTTCACCTCATGTTTTTTTGCAACTAAATATAAGAAAATGTTAATTTCTCCTGCCTATTTAACAATAGTATCTCTAAATTACACTTAGTTTAATATAAATTTTTGTATTTTGAATATATCAATTAATTAGTTATATAGAAGTTAATTTAGACAATATAAGTAAGTTTTTATCGGTACTGTGAGTTTAACTTAGTTGGTAGAAATATTATATAATATATGCAGGAATTAGGGTTCGAATCCCAAACACTTTAATAATTCATCTTACCAGAGGTGATTTTTTAGTCATACTTGACCAAAAAATAGTTTTATTGAAACTGTATAAATTTAATATAAGCAACTACATTTTTTTAATATGATTAATCTAGCGCATGTTTGAAATTGCATAAATTGAATACCGTGATTTTGTAAAACCTAGACTCTAAATTGCTCCAACAAAATCACCATGATTCTTCTTTGATAACACTAATGCACTTAAGAAAATTTTGTTTATATTTTATTGTGAAGGATATTAAGGACATGATGAAAGCATGCTAGCTACAATTACTGCATTTCAATAATAATAATAATAATAATATCAATAATAATTATAATAAGATCAAATAAATTAGACCAATTTGCACATTACAATTTGCAAGGTCCTTTTTTTTTTCTTCCAATTTTCAAGCCATTAATTATTGCACAAATGGCGAAAATGGAAATAGCTCAGGAGGGATAGACAAGAAAAGAGAGAATGAGTTGGGTGGTAAAAGGGAAAAACGGAGACGAAACTAAATATCGACAAATTTCGATATAGCGTCTTCCACAAAAGCAAAAACGAAGAAAACCGACACAGAGTGAGGTCTTACAAGGTCAAGAAAAGGTCTTACAAGGTCAAGAAGACACAAGTAGGGTAAAAAAAAATGACAAAAGTTAAGAAGAAGAAGAAAGAAAGGTGAAAAAAAAGCTCAGATAGGATAGCACCCATGATGATTAGAATGAACCTGCTGCTAATGCTGAAGTTGCTGAAGAAGTGTCAGCTACAATTTCAGAGCCACCAATGTCTTCTTCTTTTTTGTCACAGAATCTCAAAGGGTTGACCATGGTGGTGATGAACTTGCTCCTACTAGTCATCACATGCATGAGGTGTTCCTTATTGGGACCTGTATCATATGAATCATGCTCTTAATTAGTGATTGCAGAGAATGAAGAAAGAATGGCAGGAGCAGTAGCCAGCTTTAGATTTAAATCCAATTAAAAAAAGAAGAATACATGAGCACTAATATAAATAGAAATTTTATGTATATTATTATAATATAAAGTAAGGTTTTTCAGACGATCAAAGTAAAATATAGAAAAAGCTAGTATATAAAGATATGCCTTTAACATTAATTAAGCATATGAAAAAGTTTCAAGATAACTGTTTGAACTATGACTATATGATGAAAGTAAAATGATTATTGAGATTTCCACATTGAACAAGTCTAGTAGTACCTTTGACAAATTTGTCTTTTGGTTTCATCTTTGAGACCTCTTTTTTCCTCACTACTCTATTTCTATTTCAAGAAAGTAAGGGAAAGAGAGTAGAGAAAAGAGAGGAGTTTTTGTTATGGTAAGATAGGAGGAAAGTGAGGAAATGAAGATGTTTATAGGGAGGAAAAAAAGGAAAGATGAGTGCATGAGGTGGCTAGTGGGCTTTCCCAATGGACTTGATGGAGACAGGTCCAAGGCCCAGAAAGATCTAAATGGACCTGATGATGTCATCAGGGCCCAGGGTGAAAGAATAGTACATGAAGACAAATGTTTGAAGAATGCTCATTACACATAATGTTTGGCTGAAAAACACCAGTAATTTATCAATTTAACCTCATTTGCAGTTAACTGCCAGTGGATTTTAACTAGTGGCAATCTATTGTCGATGAACATTTACGTCTTTTTCTGATTTTTTTCAGCCTTGTTAGAAGTGTATACAACAATTTTCCAAATGTTTCATGTAAGTAATTCTTAAAAAAATATTAGAAGTATAGTTTTTTGATGTACAAAAATTAGGAAAATTGCTCTTCTCACTTTTGATTTTGCTCATTCTCTTAATTCAACGTGAGTTAGCTCACACCGACACTTTTAAGATCATTTCAATCACATTTAAAGTCGTTTCAACCGATGTTAAAAGTGTCAGCGTGAGTTAACTCACACTCAAAAATGCCGAGCTCACACTAAATTAAGGGAATGAGCAAAATAAAAGTAAGAAGAGCAATTTTCAAAAATCAGGCAAGTTCCATGGATCATCATGGTAAGGAAAGTATCAAAGTTTAAAGAACGTACTTATTGTCCAACAACAAATTCGAACTCAAGTCTCTGCGATCTGAGGTGAATCCTTATCAATTGAACCAGCCTACATTGTCAAGATTTTTTTATATACATAATCCTTAACCTTGTTGGAATATAAAAGAACAGTATATATAATTGAGTAATTGAATGAGTGAATTAATACATTAAATATTAACCAAATAAAGTTTTATATAGTTATTGCAAAGTTACTAGTGTGGGGTGGTGTTGCAGTGTATGTCCGTGCAAAGTTACAAGTGTTCTTTGTGTAGTACATGGGGCTCCCCCAAGAAGCAGTGTTGCTCGTGTGCTTTCCCAGAACTTCCAAGTTGCTGCCTTCAAGTTGAGACCTAGCACAGAAGATTTACTACTTCTATACAATCTATCTTAATCATTTTCCCATTTGGACTATCTTCAATGTGAAAATGATTATAATTGACATTTCTGAATTAAATATAGTTGTTTTTTTAAAATACTTTTACACCCACTCCTATGAAAATAAATCCATTGTTTTGCTACATCATTCACTTTGTAATCGTTTTTTAATATTGAAGATTCTTCCACTTTGTAATTGTATTCTAAATATTTTAGAAGATTTCCTTATATATTTGTACTTTACTATAGCATTTATATTTTTTGAAGAAGCAAAAGTCCTTATGGGATTAGGTGTTAAAATCCAAATACGGTAATAAAAAAAGGTAATAAAATCCAAATAGAAAAAACAACGACAAAAAAGTAAACGATTACAACATTTTTTTTTTTAGAGACATTCAGCAAATGCATAGAGGTTTATTTGCACAAGGCTTAATATAATATCACGTGAAAGACATAGGATTTAAAAGGTGTAACACAAAAGACTTTTTAAGAGATCACTCGTATTTATAATACTCTAGTCTAAATTTGGCTAACTGCGGAGTTCTGATAAGATTCTCTGCATTAAATCATTCTTGTTTGATCTCACCTAAAAATATATAATTGAAGTCAAATAGAAGTAAGCCACTCAACCACAACTAGTTCTTTAGAAATATACATCACTCATGAAAAATTGGCCGACAAATTATTATATTTTGGTCAAGTAGCGCAATGACCATAAATTAACTTTTTAAAATGAATAAATGGATAATATATGGTTAAACTCTGACTCCTTCATATTATGATGTTTCTAACAACTGTGTTATGTTCACGAGGACAACAAGTTGACAATTTTTATAAGGTCACATGATTGGTTTTGCTACTAATATCACATGATTTCTAAGTTAAAACCTTTATATCTTTATATAAACTTCACAAAAAAATATATTAATTTTAAAACAAATCAACATGCACCCTTAAGGTATAATCTAGACAATACTTGTCAGAGTGCACAACTTAACAAGTTTGAGTTTAACAAAATCTTGCGTGCAAAGTTATGTTATAATTCACTAATTTTCAAACTAATTAGCACAAAAATCAAGTTTGCAATGATAATCATAATAATAACAATACAAAAAAATTAGTGGTTGGTTTGAATATGACCCATGTGGATGGCATTGAAGTTGGTCGACTAAATATAAGTTGGGTAAAATGTAATATTCCATGAGATAGAGACATTTGAATGTGAATTCACTAATGATTCCTCAAATTGATTTTTAAGATCTTATTATGTTGTAGTTTTTCTTGGATTGCACTGCTTGGTGGTATACGTAAACATGGGAACTCACTTACAATTGAAGCTACACCAATGAGTTTACCCCTTAAAAGAGGGAACAAAAGAACGTGAATTTGCGCAAAATGATGGGTGAAGGGAACAAGGAATCTTTGGTAACCGAAAGAAAATATGCTAAACTATAGGTGATACTTCTAAATACTCGTGGAAAAAAAGTAGGGTAAATTTTTTAACTATGATGCTCATGGGAAATCTTACTACCAAGCATCACACAGTCTTCAATGTTACATGGTCAAACAAATATTACAAATTCACACCCTCCCCAATTCCTTGGCTTGCTAACTTCATAATTAAATACTACTTCCTCCAATCTTATTTATAAGAGATATTTAGGTCAACAAAAGTTAATGTATCTGATTCAAATGTCTCTTATAATAAGATTGGAGAAAGTACTACTGTATGAATTTCATTTTTTTGTACCTTCTTCTCATTCTCACAAATTTCGTATAGTACCCAACAAGTAATGTGACTAAGTTTTACCGTAAAAATATTGTGACTATCTTCCAGTGTGGCGTTGAGGGTGGACGTGAGGGACGGCGGCCCAGAGTATCATTTTTATTGGGACACCAAAATTATTATTTTTACGTAGTAGTTAATATATAGATAAGTTGAGTTTAACTCAACTCTTACAGAAATGGTCGACAAGATGAAGGTTGCTCATCAATTATAAAAGTTTGCATCTCAGCTAATACTCGTAGCACACTCCGCTCACACCCCGTATTAGACATTTGAAATGTGATCTCAGTGAAACAATGGAGCTTATCATAGGTGGTCAATAGATCTTGAATATGATCTGATATTATTTTAAAAATTAGGTTATACCTAACTTAACCTTTATAAAACCAGCCTGTATATATTATATGATGAGGAATGTCCATTTTTTAAAATTTTAAACATAGTAGGAGTGTTCAACACTTGAACTTGTAGCTGACTCTATACTATTAAAACAAGTTGCATTACTAACAAATTGTAGACAGAAAACAAAAATGAAATTCATCAATCATTTACTCGTTGCTAAATTTAATGATTGAAATTAAATAGAGATCAACTTCACATTTTTTCTGTAATTTTTTGTCATTGATACAGCTTTTTCTAGTAGTTTGTCTTGATATCAACATAACACACTATTAATTAGGTCCAAAAAAACCTTTAAACCCTAAGCACTAAATTTGATTTTAGTCGCTGGTAAATCTAAAAGACTTCAGATCGTAAAGATACTCCATAAAATCACAATATAAAGACTCAATTAATTAATATTTGTATATACTTTTAGGAGTGAACCCTCTTGTTCTTGGTGGTAGCAGTAAATTAATTAATATTGTACAGGATTTTATAGGTAGTCACTTAATTATAGATTGACCAAAAGTTTTTGTACCCCATATTTGAGTCCAAGTGTCCCTACCCACAGCTTCCCTTTTGCACTCTCTTTGCTAAGGTCCACTACTGCTTTGGCTGGCCTTATAAGCCTGCAAGGGTTCAGTTCACTTTTTCCTGTTCTACCCCATGCACCATGTAATCACAAGTCCACTTATGATCAATGCTAGCCTTTTATTCCATTCCGTGACCATACCAAAGTATAGTTTGCTATCCAACCATACATTTCATTTCATTTCATTAATAATTACACATAGAGGATTGATCGGAGTAACTTTGAGGTGAGATATTGCACTTCATAATTCATTATAAATATTGAATTTTATCAATCCAAATGTTGACTACTATAGTATCATTACATACAAAATTTTATATAAATCTTAATTTCAATGTTATATAATCTAACAGTCGATATTTACATGGCCTATGTTCGGATGCAAGGTGGGAGTGACATTAGCCAATGTTTGGAAGTGTTATATCAGCAACCAATAGCAAAAGGTTAAGTAAACAAAAGTAAAAGACAATAGACACGATCGATCATTGTTCACATAATTCAGTCAATGGTACCTACCTCTGCGACAATAAAGCAGTTATAGTTCCCTATGAATTATGTATAAATTAGGGTTTATAGTGTTACAACCAATATATATAGTAGTCAACAAAGCTCGAACTACGTGAAAGATCAAACTACTTAAAAGACTATAGACATGATCAATCTTTGTAGCTTTCCAAGACTATAGACTCGGACTAATGAAATTAATTTTTATCATAAGTTATTAAACATATATAGTAACTCAACTTAGGGTTAATCTTAGAGTAACTTCATTCCTCCTTATACATATTTATATCAAAGATTCAATTTGTATATATGATTAGTGTGAAACTATTTTAAATAAGTTTCTAATCAAATTTCATTATACCGATCCAACGTATTTGTTAAAATATCAATCATCTTGATGCATAGAAATTTAATTCTTGTATAAATATGCACCAAACATTTTTGTCAGTACTGAATGTATCCTGTAAGGTTGGGATTAAAGGTCAAAGTGAGGATGATAATAATTCTGCAACTACAAGACAGCATTGGAAATGTCAGTCACGCACACACATGACACATGAATGTAAGTTGTGGGACAAATAGGTAATAAAAATGAGAAAAGGTAACAAAGAAAGTTTCAGGACAAAGTGTTGGTACTAATTAAGCAGAAGGCTGAAAACATTACAGCCTTTGAGACTTTTTGGTTTTCAGTATCTATCTGGAGTTTACTTTCCTTTGATATCAAATTGCAGCAATTAAAAGGATTATGGTATGTAATGAAATCATTACTTCATCCGGTCACGATTATAAGAAGAAAAACTATTTTATAAGTATTAAATGAACTTATAAAATAGTTTTTTTTTTATAAATTTGATAAGAGAGCAAGAATTCAGAAACTTGTTTGTACTACGTGTCACATGGTGCTATTGTAGCACCTATTTTCATTATTTATTTACATTATAATATAATATTTTTTAGGAATGAATTTATAATTTTTGTCCAATGAAAAATTGTTTAGTGCTATAGCCTACATGTGTAGAGCAATCATATGTCTGCGATGATACTTTATTGAATTTCATGGTTGATTGAGATGTCAAATAGTTTTGATTATTTAAGGTATATTATTTTAGGTGAACTCTTAGGTACATAAGAAATTTGGCGGATGAGTACCAAACTTTGTTGGCTGAATTAGAAACCCTAACCGATATGGAATTAAGAATTAAGTGCTTCCATATGAGTTGAAGGATCTAACTTAGTGATATTTTTTAAACAAAGAAAGAAAAGGTAGGGAAAGAAATGATAGAAATCGCAACACTCCATAAGAGAATATGATAAGATCAAGGTGCACCACAAGAGTAAGATATTATTGGTAAGTTTTTAAGTTTGGTTCAAAGAAGTACGCTAGAGAGTGTTTCTCTAATCTCATACATTGTGTTCTAATTTCTTCCAAAGTTAGGAAATGTCTTGCAAAGGAAATACTTGGTTGGTTACATCATTTAATAATTTATAAAATATATATTATTTGACAACCTATTTGGTAGAGCAATAAAAAATAACTATTTGAAACTTTTCTTTACGGTGCTTGTTTTAACTTACAGGGACCAATCAAATATTACTAATGCTATTTATCTAAGATAAAATGTTTTTCTAGAATAGAAGTTGCACAATATTTTGCATTACAAACAAATAACAAGTACGTAGAGTTTTAAGATTATTTTCCTAATCAAAATGGAAAGGGGTTTAGACTTGGAATGTATTGTATGCAGGTGATCTTGTAAAAGTAAATATCGATTAATTCACCTATTTGACTTTAAAGAGAAGGATGTGATACATCAACAACAAAAATTGTACTCCTTTCATCCTAAAATAATTAAAATATTTGATTATTTCTCAAAAAATATATAAATGAATAAGAGAATAGCAATTTAACAGCACAAGTACCATTATCATGTATTGGTCTATTTATTATTACAATAAATGCAAAATAGAAAAATATTGAATTGAAAGTGATACAAATAACATTAATTAGAGGGTGTCTCCGTGAACTTAACTCATTTGATAGGGACATTGCATTATATATATATATAGGGGACAAGATTCGAACTTCATACACCTCAATATTCACTTTAAGAGGTGAATTTTTAGTCACTAAATTACTTGAAAAAAAATATTAATGTTGAAAATGTATTAATGTGGAAATTGAAAAAGAAAAAAAAAAGGTAATTAATGTTATATTAAAAACTTTTGTCAAAAAAAAAATGTTATATTAAAAATTGAAAATGTTGATTATTTTAGGACAAATTTTTTGTGCAAATGTGTCACTAAATTTGGGATTGAGGGATTAGAAATGTTGGTGATTAATAGACCTATAAACACTTTCTTTATTTTTTAAATTTCACATTCGCTTTTTTATTGGATGCAATTCATGTCAGCTCTACTATTTTATGTAGGAGCCATTTCTAAATTATGGAATATACATTAATTTCACCCAATAAAAAAATGAGTGAGTGTGTGTTCCTAGCGTTTTTTATTAGTGTGTTGAGTCTTCTAAGTATAAGGTTTGATTTACGTGTCGCTAGTGTTGGAACAAAATGTCTTTAACATTACCCTTTAAGTTTTGATGATAACAAGGTATTAAGAATTGTCAATTGGATATGCTAATATTTGTTCAACTGTGCAGGACCATAGACAAAATTTTCAGTGTCTTAATTAAGGCATAGGTTCTGAAAGAACAAATGAGAGCAATGGAATCAACAAGAAGGAAGCTTGAAGCAGCTGAAGAAAAGAGGTTCTGAAGACAAGTGGTCCTGAAACTGATGTCATCAGAAGCACTCTCTTCAGAAGCTGGTCACCAGAAGCTGATGTCATCAGAAGCTGAAAGACTGAAGAACTTCAAATGTTGTTCAAATGAAGATTGAATCACGCCCATCATTGCAGAAGACTGGAAGAGTGAAGCAATGGCTAATTCAAATGAATTTGAAGTCATTGGATGCTTATTCGTCGGAGAGAGTTGAAAAAGGACAATTGTACGAAGTGTACAACCACTACCTCCACTACTCTGTTTTTTGTCTGCAACAAGACAAGAACAACAGTTATGCCTGCACCAGTGTTCCTCCAGACTTGGAATGGATTTGAAATTGATCCTTCATAGGACAATAACCAAATCAGGCATAAGATCATTGATGATTTGATCAAGCTTCAAACGACTCTATTTGATGTGCTGGGAATTTCCAACGTATCTTTCACACCTCTATATAAAAGAGTGAAGACCTGTTGTTTGGATACTCAAGACTCATACAACAATTTTATAAGTGCCAAAACTCTGCTGAAATTGTTTCGCATCAAAGTTCACTTAGAATTTCTTATCAAAGTATATCTTAGAAATTCTAGAGTCTTAAGAGTCTGTATCTGATTTGCATTGTGAACACCACTGATTGTATATCAAGTGTTCAACCTCAAACAAATTTCTTTGTAATTATGTTTAAATAGAAGTCTCTTGCAGTTGTGCTTGAGCATAGGAAGTCTCTTGATTGTGATCTTGAGCATAGGAAATCTCTTGCAGTTGTGCTTGAGTAATTTGAAGTCTCTTGCTAGTTGTAGCAGTGAGCAGTTGTAATCAAATATTACATTTTAGTGAACTCATCTTGGAAGTGCAAGGGGGACAGGACTACTTCCGGTTTGTGGAAGGAACTTGTAAAATTACTTTGTGTCTTTCTTCTCTCTCTCTCTGTGTGTTTTTATCCGCTGCATTTAGATTCTGATTATCACTTCAGAAGCGGAACTCTATCTGCTTCTGATCAGTGACTTCAGTAGGAGAAAATGAAGAAAAAGGCTAACACAATTCAACCCCCCCTTCTTGTGTTTTTCTCACTTTCAGCTAGGCATGACAACAAAACATGTATCCGCATGAACTCACCCAAATTTGATAGGTTTACCCCATTAAGAATGAGTTTGGGTATCAATTTGTATTTCTTCTGTAACAGCCCGATTTTCGCTAGATTTATTTTATTATTTATTTATGTGTGTTTATATGTGTTGTTATGTGATTAATTGTCTTTGTGTGTATTTTGGTTGGGATTATTAGAATTTGGTGTTAGAAAGGTATTTTAGTCATTTTGGACTTAGGGTTATTTTGGTCATTTTGCGAGCAAGGGTAAATTAGTAATTTCATGATGAAAATTATTTTTAGTGTTTCAAGTGAGAACCATTAATTGTTACTAAGTTACTATTCGGTGGTGGTAATTAATTTTGAATCGGTATTTATTCGATAACTTTTAACCGTTAGTGGATAAAAACTTTGGGAGTTAGTTTATAAGAGTTATGAGCCAATTAGACTTTTAATGATTAAGCTCATTAGTGTGGACACTATTTAAGCTCTAGTCTTTGTAGAAAAATAGGGGTCACATTCATTTTATAAGATTTTGAGAAGAGGTAGAGAGAGAAAGAGCAAGAGGAAGAGAAGAGGGTTTGTAGAGCGAAACTTGAAGAACCAAGAGGAGATAGAGATTCTAGGAGCTAAATTGAAGCTTTTACTAGGATTATTGCTTATTGAGGTAAGGGGGTTAGATTTCATTCATAATCCTTTGTATAATCTCTTTTTCTTCTTAAACTCAAAAGTGCTTATTTGTGAAAAGTGATTAATTGTGAATTTAATTGATGAAATTCGTGCTTGTATTTTGATGTAATATTTGGGTATGTGAATTTGTTGATAATCAAGTTGTTGATGATGAAATTACATGCTCAATATATGTTTGTATGTATACTTTGTTGATTTTGCTCAAATTAGTATAAATTAGTGTTGTTGTTGTTGATTGTGATGAATTTATGTTTAAATGAAGTTGGTGTTGAACTAGATATGTTGTTGTTGCTGATTTGTACCATGGGTATTCCATTTTGTGAAGTTGTTGTTTGAATTGGTGAAGTTTGTGTTAAGTTGTTCATGTGAAGGACCAAAATGAACTTTTGATATGTGAAGTTTTTGACTGAGTTTTTGGTGTTGTTGGGTGAGTTAGACTTAGTAAAATT
>Ga0228711_1004150_pt1 | contig 22392 bp, 12 predicted proteins | sample MedpolnodulmetaG_2_FD_177996 | JGI IMG/M metagenome (GOLD analysis project Ga0228711, IMG submission 177996) | Root nodule microbial communities from Medicago polymorpha collected in Santa Monica, California, United States - brown nodules | ecosystem: Host-associated > Plants > Roots > Nodule...
ACAAACACTATTAACACTGTAAGTTCTCGTTTTGACATTTTCGTTCTCAGTTGGAAGTTGTGATTCACGCACATCTCCGATTCGTGAACCCATATCTTTGAAGATATCAGAACTGGTGTTCTCTGTTGGAAATTGTCGTCCTCGCTTGCCGTTGTTCTTGTCGTAGGCCGTAAGTTCTCGCCGTACGCATTTTTGTTTTTTGTTTGGTGTCTGATTGGTTAAATTTCGATTACTTGTTACATAATGAATTTGTAGTGATTTTTGAGGTTCTGATTTTACCCTAATATTACCCTTATGTTCTGATCTTATAAATTTCATCTTCCACTTCAACGTTTTCACGATTGTTCTTTTCTTGTATAGTTTCAAACATTGCTTTTATTTTGATAATTATTTTCATGAATCCGATGTTTTCAGACTACTGGCTCACATATCAAATCGGCGACTACGTGCCCGATGTGGTTTAGTACATATCACAACGGTTCCTTGCCCGATGTGAAAAGTGAATGACATACAACATCACCTTTAGTTACATCGGTTGCCACCAGATGTGAAATGTCGGTTTCAACCGATGTGAAATGTCATTTCTGTAGTAGTGAATATTAACACGTTAAAATAAAATTATAAGTTTTAAATTAAGAAAATTATTTGTTAACTAACCTACTCAACATTAGGACAGCGACACATGAACCCCGCAATACACTTTGGTAATTCAGCCTTGTTTCTACATAAAAGAGATGGACAATCACTGTCTTGAGTGCACTTGTGAAAGAATTCGAAAAAGTTTCCACTTTCAACAAGACCTATAGAAATAAATAGAATGATAGCATACACAAACTTGTGAATTGTACCCATATTTTTTTTCTCATTTTTATGTAATCAATGAAAAATTGTTTGGTCATTTTATAATGTAAAACAATTAAAGCCATGTTTATGTCAATCCAAATCCAACTTAAAACTATAATATAAAATGTCTCTTAAGTATATTCATGTGTGTATTTGTCCTTTGATCACTCAATCGATCACTTGACTTCTCTTTTTATTTATTTTTTAAAAAAAGTATTGATCTTTAACTTTAGTAAAGATTCGTATTAAAATATTTTTGGTCATTAAAGGTCATTTTTATCCATTTTGTTATTATTTTTCCTATTTGTTTAGCCTTTCGTGGTAGACAAGGCAAAATCCCAAAAGAGGGTAATGGTTTAGAAGGATGATGAAGTTAGTTATGGAAATAATTTAAACTGAGGTGTTGATAAATGTCAAATTGATGTTATTTTACCTATGTATTTTAAGTCACTTATTAACTTATTTTGCATGAAACCTTAGGAAAATACCTCATTTCATGTAACTAATATAAATTTACATAAACATTGAATTCCTTGTGCTTTTTCCTTTTTTTTAACACATTTTGTAGTGAGGGATTAAAGGTCAAGACAAATGAGCTAAAAAGCTGGAAATAAGCTCTTCATTGTCAAGCTGATAAGTGGCAAATGAGTGTTAATTTAAGAATGAAATGAGTTTGTTACTTTTCGTGAAAGAAAAAACAAAGTTATAAGTCTTTGCTCTTTCAAACAAAAAGAAGTCTTCGCTCATTTAACGTGTTTGTTTGCGTGGTGAGCACTCTTTGAAATTGAAAACATGCAATTCAATTTTCCAAGACCAAAGTTTGTTCCAACAACGTGGAAGTACTTTTCCATACACATAGAACAATAATTATATGATTCACATTTGAAGTTTTCCTTTTTGATAGAACTCTCATTCGTAGTATATTGATTAAAATCATAGAATTTTTTGTGGACTTAATTTCCACGAAAAGACTCAGTTTTGACTTTTCTTTCTTATTATATAGCTTGTACTACTAGTTTTGTCTTTTATTTGTTGTAAGGTTATTTTTCTTATTCTATTGACTTATCCCGTTTATGTGAAATTAAACATAACATAGTAAAATACTCCGATAAATATAAATAGAACTATTTATTTATTTAATAAAATATGGCAATTAAAGATAAATAAACATGTTATAAAGATAAATAAGTTTTTTTTAGGGATATAAAGATAAATAAGTTGTTTCCATGAAACTTAATTGTAGGATAAATCTTTAACCACTTTTGTTTTTAGGGAAAATCTTTCACCACATAATTGAAGTGTTTATCGAACGAGGCTAAATTTAGTGTGTGTATGGACTAATTTATTTATTTTTTAAAAAAAATTCTATGTGTATATTTTTATGGGAAAAATTCTCTATACGCATTGCTTACGGCTATGTAATCCCTTACGTCATTTTTTGGCATTCATGTTATCAGAATTTTCTTAGTAGGAAAAGTATCACTGATTTTCTAAATTATTGACTTATGGAATATTTGCTTCTCTCTAAATAGTACTTCATATACAATCACTTTTAAAAAAGCACCTTTTTTGTATAGATAAAGTACTTTTTTTGGTAAAAAAAAGAGTACTTTGAAAAAAAGAAGTATATATACACACACACACTTCGTTTTAAAAGATACACCCATAATTAAAAGTCAAAATTTATTTATACAGTTCCTTAACTAAATTTCATGTTACGATTATTTTTTACATGTATTTTGGTCACTTAGATCGATTTGAGTATGAATTTATTTCCGTGTAAACTATTAGTTTTTAAATCTATGATCCATCGTCTAAATATACACATGAATGTTATATTTAAAGCTTAAAAATCTATATATAAACGGACTAAATTGGCGTGAAATAAAAAAGAAAACCAAATCATCATCTCAAATGTAGTCGAGTGATCACATGTGTAATTGTCTAATTTAAACTATCAAGTGTATTAGATGATAAAAAATTAGAGTGAAACACATTCATATACAAAAGTGTAAATATAAGCACTTTTGATATTCTCTTGGCATAAACAGTTTAATATATAGACCAATTACAAATTCATATATGTTGCTTTATAAATAATTGTGATTGAAGTCAAATATTTCGGTGATTAATATTGAACGATGCTATAAAGAACTTGTTCATTGACAATGTATTTGAATGAAATACTAAATTAAATACATTGTATTTTCTTTTCAATATATGTTAAAATTGCAAAAACAACTTATGATAAGGAACTTAGTACATTTCCTTCAACTTGCAGTTAATTTAATAGACTTTCTTTAGCTTCTTCAAAAAAAAAAAATTTAATAGACTTTCTAGTTGATTTCCGATTTTGTTGAAAAAAATCCTGGCTCTATATATAGAAGTAGATATTAGCTAGGAATATATCAATAAGCCAAAAACAATTGTTAGAGTAAAGAATTGAAGTGCTAAGATGGCATCAAATCAGGAAAATGTGAAGCTTTATGGAATGATGGCAAGTCCATTTGTGAGTAGGGTGGAGATTGCTCTAACATTGAAGGGAGTTGAATACCAATATCAGTTAGAAAAGGGAGGGAACTTGAGTGATACACTCAAAAAATACAACCCTGTTTATAAGAAAGTTCCAGTTTTTGTTCATAATGATAAGCCCCTATCAGAGTCCCTTGTGATTCTTGAGTATATTGATGAGACTTGGAAACAAAACCCTATCTTACCTTCTGACCCTTACAAAAGAGCCGTGGCACGTTTCTGGACCAGGTTCATAGATGATAAGGTGAATATAATCTTCTATTCTTTTTGCTGTGTAATTCTCGTGTTTTTTTTTTTGTCAAGTAGTCTAGTAGCTAAAAATTTACCTTTAAAATGTATAAGTGAGGTGTCTGATATTCGAACTCTGATCCCTACATATAATATGCATTGTCTCTATAAAACTGAACTGACCTCACGAGAACGTAATTCTCGTGTTTTTATTTGTGGGTATGTGTGGATAAAATATTTCACAAACATGTGGATGGTAGATTAATAAATACTTCACAAGCATGTGAAAGAAAAACATTTTTCAAAGAAGAAAAACATATACATGTGGATATTTGTAAATTTATTTAAATACCACAAACTTTGCTAAATGTCTCTCTAGCGTATATCCACATAGAGAACGACTTCAAATATCATATTTATTCAATGAAACGAACAGCAAGTGACTATTATATATGCATATGGATACTCATAGTCATTCATGTTCTTGATGATGTAACAATAGCAAATACTCAACCAATCTGGCACAAGTCATTATATTTCACTTACGATAGTAGTGAATACATCAATATTTAAGAAGAACAATGTGGTAAAATTATTATTTTTTTTATTTATAATTTGTGTGAAACAAACAAATGTGATAGTTTCTTTCTTACTTTTAACATACATAATTTTATAATTACCTTAATTTTTTGAAACCAGTGTTTAAGTGCTGGACGGAAAGCTGCTTTCACTATTGATGAGAAAGAACGTGAGAAAGCTATTGAGGAAACAGAAGAGACTTTTCAAATTCTTGAGAATGAGCTCAAGGGAAAATTCTTTGGTGGAGAAGAGATTGGAATTGTTGATATTGCTGCTGTCTTCATAGCTTTTTGGTTCCCCATTGTACAAGAAGCAACAAACTTGAAGTTGTTCACTAGTGAGAAATTTCCCAAGCTTTACAAATGGAGTCAAGACTTCACCAACCATCCAATTGTCAAGGATAAATTGCCTCCTAGAGAAGCACTTTTGGCTTACTTTAAAGCTCGTTATGAAAGTCTTCTTGCTTCAAAATAGATTAAGTTAAGGTGTTACATACGTAGGGAGTTTAAGGAGAATTGTCTAGATTAATTGTTTGTCATTTAGTTAATTTTATTTGAATTTTCATGTCAAATAAGATATATGCAACCTAGGATTTCTCATTGTTTAAAAAGTCTAGGGTTTTGTCCTTGTTTACACTATTTTAATTAATAAATAAATAAAGTCCTTATTCCCATGAAAATAACATGTCCTCCCTTCATAATTTAATCGATTTAATTTATATGTTATCAATATTTTGCTTGTTTGGTTTGTTTTTGCTCAGCCTCTAAGGTGATACGTTGACCATATCGCAATTCAGACAAGGATCCCCTTTTTATTAGGTTAAGCTAAGAAAATGACTATGTCTATCTGCTACGAGTTTCTAATATCATTCCAAAGAGTGTACAACTAAAGTGGCATGAAAAATAAAGGATAAAAACAGTTAAGGAAAAACATGTCAATAAGTAAAAGTATTTTTTTATTGATGAACATGTCAGCAATAATCTTTACAATGGGTATTTCAATACTGCATGATCTCATCGCAAAAGGCAGCTTAAAGGTGTGGATATTCAAGTATTATTTATACATTAAAAAGTGCGGGTTTCGGTTCAACTCTCACATTGCAATCTTTAACCCGACTTTATACCATGATAAATGAGCTTGGATCTCATCTCAAAAGTTACCTCAAACGATGAGAGTAAACATATTTATACACTCAACAGTCTGGAAACCTAAACAACGTGGGACAAGAAACAAACTACAAATAACTTCAACATATAAAACCTACACTAACCTACACATAACAAATTGTTGGGATCACATAGAGTGCGCAGGTGGAATATACATAAGCTTAAAATTTCTCTTTCTTACTAGCACAACCAACAACAACAATAAAATGAGTAAAAACTGTAAATGATAACAACATAATTTTTAATGTGGAAACTCCTCTCGATGTGAAAGAATAAAGATCAAGGTATCCAGATTAGCCAAAAACTTCCACTATCAGAATAATTATAAAATCAATGTCTTCTTAAATATCTAGAAACGAACAAAACGTCAAATATCACCAACTATGGTAATTCTAAGAACAAGATATCAACCCCCAAATAGGTATCTAAACAGGACAAAGGCTAGTGTGCGACAACAAACTATGTCTCGTACGGTACATTATCAAATTTTCGAGACCCCACCGACAGATTTGTTTGGATTTTGTATATAGGATTTGATTTTATGTATAAAATTGTATAAGAAAGATTAATATTATGACTAGATGAAAAAAAATAATGGAAAAACGTTGAGGAATTTTCAAGGTGGATCAAAATATGTATTTCTACATTCTTTCGCAGTGGAAATGGAAAGAAAGGGAAGAGAGAAATGTGGCCAATGGAGAGAAATGAGTTTTTGTAGATGAGGGAAATGTTGAATTAGGGAATAGTTGATTCATAACATTGAAGTTCAGTTAATTTGAAATTGGAACTGCAACTATAAATCAAATTGAGGATGAAGGATTGATGGAGAAATGATTAAAGAAACCATTGGTGTGAAGGGTGTATAATAAGATCATAGAATAAGATTGGGTCTGATGGTAAAATAAACTCATGCACCGTAAGTGACTTGAGTGTCTCACGCACCCTAGAGGGCGCCTCTAAACAGACACAAAGAAAAGACAAAACTATTTAAAAAAATTATCTAAGTAATTAATTTGATAACAAAAATTAATATACTCAAATTGCAGCCAAAACCAAAATTATTTGTAAAACACACTTTTGTTCCTTGTACCCAAAAAATCTTCCTCTTTGCTCTCGTAAAGCTCTCTCTGCTTCACTTGCTTTCACTCTAAATCACTAAAGCGGCGTCCTTCTCTTTTGTTTATTCACAATACACTCTTCCAGCCTAGGGATTTTTTTTCTTCTTGAATGCAGCCTTGTGATTAAATCCGTTTTTATAATCACGTACATGGGCTTTTAAATCAATATTACACACATACACATGTGCACGCATGCACATACACACATACACAGTAAAATAATCTCAGTCGTTTATTAGAGATTGAACGGCCAAGATTAGTTACATTGTTCTGTTATAACAACACCAAATCTTCTTCCTAGGTTTAGCCCACTACAAAAGTTTTGTTTTAAAAACCGAACTGAACTGGCCAATCGGACCGATTCAACCGCGAACCGGTGGGGTAACCGGTTCGAGCTGCTTAATGGATTGGTTATGTTGTCAAACTCGGGTAAAACCGACGACTCGACGATTATCGGGCAAGCCAGTGAACCACGCTTCTAAGTAATTTATAAAAAAATCTTAAAATTGGCACCAGCAGGACTTGAATACACACTTTTTTTCCTTTTTCTTTTAGTAAGTGTGATGTCCCCGTTAATAGGGAACCCACCCAACACAAATTTAATACATCAAGAGTGATGATATTTGTACAACTATTTTATGACAACTTTTGAGACAATCTTGTTTTTCTTTTTTATTTGTCAAAAACAATAGAGAGAGAGAGTAAAAATATAATGTGAGTATGAGAGATAAAATTGTTCAAAAGTTGTACAAAATAGTTATACAAATATCGTTTCTCTTATAATAAACAAAAACCATAACAATCAACAAAAAATACATTATGCAAAGAATCAATTGTGCAATGCACACTGCTATTATATTGTCAACCCGAAATTTGTACATCAGGATTTTAAGAACGAATTATAGTTGGTGACCAAGGGGAGAGGAAAACCAAGATGAACGTGAATATATGTGGTTTGGGAATTGGGTTTTAAGATTAACCTCTATTTTATTTGTTTTATTTATTTAATTTAAGTTCTTTATTCAATTATTTTACAATTCCTATTTAATTTTATTATGCAAATTCTTAATTTCACCCGAAGCGAAACAACCTTGAGGTAACGGTAATTCAGGAAGTGACATACCAATTGTTCGGCGAACGAAAGGTAGACGAGGTAGGGCTACCCGTTTGTAGAACTATCGAGAGGGGGAGTATGTTGATGAACGTCTATAATTCATAGATGAGGGAATATCTAGGACAATTGAGAATTAGGAACTCTAATTTAAGTATATGTTTCAATTACCTCTAAGAGAGTAAGGACCCCACTTAAAACTCTGTATGAAGGTACATTGTGCCTTGAGGATTTACGACCTTATGCCTTTGATTCATGTATAACCTTAGGTGTAATAGTTGCAACTTGACAGTTGGGGGATAAAACACCACGAACTCATCACTTAAATGGAAGACATTTAACCAATCCCTGATTAATGTTTAACTATAATTTAATTCCAAAAATGAATATAGGGGATTCGAAGAATCCTAACCGCCGCTAACATTCTGCAATAAAAAAGAGGTTACTCCTAAACTCTCGCTATGAGCAAATAGATCAAATTTCACAAACACCCAGTTTTGTCTTTTATTTATTGTTTTATTTATTTATTTGTTGTTATTAAATAAGTAACGTGTATTGTATGGTTGAAACCACAATATTTGTGATACGATATACTACTTACACTTTATTACTTGATGAAACGATTTGGTACACATGCCTAAATTCGACCATCAACCATCCATTGAGAGATTTTTACTCTTGCAACTCGATAAATTTTTACGAACATGATCAAGCATGGGTTGGCAAAAAGTTAAACGGCGAGGGTTCCCACCAATAGGAATACCCAAATAAACTAAAGGAATTTGACCAATTTTACAGTTCATTACAACATCCGCTTGCCTAAGACGCCTTTCTCATTTTAAACTCATATGTTGGACTACCATTCACCAAAACAAACGACGTTGTTGTACTTAAGCATTTCATAACCCATTGCCACCATTTAGGCAACAAAAAAAAACCATTTTTACCATAACTGAATCTAAGTAACCCCACTCCACATAATCATACGTCTTCTCAAACATAAATTAAAAGAATTGAAAAAGTTCAAGTGATAAATAATCAAAGTATAATAGAAAGAAAAAAAAAAACATTAATCTTACATTGATATTATAAAATAACATATAAGTTGGGACAAACAATATTTTTATAAAATAATATATAATTTAAAACAGAAAAATATATTTTTTAATTCTTTTTCGTTCATTTGATTCCTTCTATCAAACTAAATCTATTAAGTCAAGTCATCAAATTTGAGTTGAAACGAAAACTTATAATAAACTCGAGTTGATTTTCTTTTTTTTCTGGTCAAGTAGCTTAGTGGTTAGAGCTCACACAATTTAGCTGTGGAGAAGTAGAGTGTCTGAGATTCAAACCTCAGGACTTCCATATAATATGCAACATCTTTATCAATTGAGTTAGACTTACATGAATCAATTGAATTTTAAGCCGTTCTACTTTGTTTCAGTCAGTTCGACCTTAAGAAGGGAAATGGAAAGGAGTTAAGGAGGTGGGGGCCAATATTCTGGTTCGTTCATGGTGGTTAAAGCGCGTATGTATCTTACGTGTCGTTTTTGCCCAAAATTATCCGTATACTCATTCCTTACAGTTACGTCATCACTTACATCAAATTTTTGGGCATTCATGTAGTCAAAGGTTATTTTTTGGTCCAATGTGCAACACATCATAATATAAGTTTTTGAAAATAAAAATATCTCTAAATATAAGTCTAATTCGAAGTAATAATTTTTATAACTTGCATAAAATCAATTTATTAATTTTAAATGTAAAAGAACATAGTTTTTAATAAAACACTATAACGTTGTTTGATTCGTATATTCAACATCACTTAGTAAGATAAGACTTGATTGTTGCCATGGTTGTATCGTCTTCATCAAGTAGTAAAATTGATTTATTTTGATTGTCTTCGAAAATGAGTTATATATCGACGGATAATAAAAATTAGTTACGGGTCCACTTTACATTTTCTTCCACACTTGTAATCATATTATTATATTTTTGGTGATTAAAGATCGAGTCAACTACAATGTCAATATTCAAATATGAACACCTTTTTAAATTCAATACACGATCTTGCAGTTGTATGTGTATGAATTTTAAATGGTGTTTGTCATTTCGTTTACATACAAAAAAAAAATCCATAGATTCTTAGTTTGACTTCCAATTTGCATTGAATAAAAATCTATCGCCAATATATTGATTCAAATGGTTAGGAACTTAAACTCCTTAACAAGTGGTCGATTGTTTGATCTCTGACTATATGGATAATGTTTGATTAAAAGGAAGTAACATGTTATATGTCCCACAAGGTTTCTTATAGACACTGGCCCTTGCTAAAAACATTAAAAACTAAAATGGTAAAACATAATCCTAGGAATTTGTGTTCAAGATAGTCTTTTTTCAACAAAAAAAAATGTTGGGTCCTTGTAAAAAATAAAATAAAATCCTGCACATCTAATTGTCAAACAAAAAAAATAATAATTCCTTGCTCTATATATAACTAGATCTTATGTATCAATCAAATAACCAAAAACAGTTGAAGCACTAATATGGCATCAAATCAGGAAGAGGTGAAGCTTTTTAAACTTGTGGGAAGTCCATTTTCAACCAGGGTTGAAATTGCTCTAAAGTTGAAGGGTGTTGAATACAAATTTGAGGAAGAAAAGGTTGGGAACTTGAGTGATACAGTCATCAAATACAATCCTGTTTATAAGAAAGTTCCTGTATTAGTTCATAATGGCAAGCCTATATCAGAGTCACTTGTGATTCTTGAATATATTGATGAGACTTGGAAACAAAACCCTATCTTGCCTTCTGATCCTTACAAAAGAGCCTTGGCTCGTTTCTGGTCCAAGTTTATAGATGATAAGGTAATTTCATTTCAATCTTTTCTTTCTATAGTGATTTATATCCAACTTTAATTAGGATGAAATCTTTGAGTAAGTTAATTTTTTATGTCAAGTCCATTTGTTTTACTTTAATTAACAAAATAATTTTGATTGCTAGTTGTTAAAAAAAATAAAATTTTGATCGTTTAAAAATCTTTGTGGGTGTTTAGTATCACGGAATATATATCAGAATTACGATAATCCATTGTGATTTCATAGAAACTATAAATTGTAGTTTTTGAAAAATTACGATGGGTTATTGTAATTCTCGCATACTCACCATGATACTAAACATTTATGTGAATAAAATTTTATCTTAATTTAAGTATACTTCTTAAAATTTAAAATATTGTTATAATTATAGTTTTTATATAACTTATAATTTATTTAATTAGTTTATAAGATTGTTTAATCAAACTAAGAGTATGACTATGAGGTGTATGATAAAATAAGCTATCTTAACCGATATGGGTCAGGTGCAGGGGATAGACTTCCGCAACATTGTAAATTTGTGGAAGTCCAAGGCTCCTCTTAAGGAGACATCTAAAATCTTATCAACTCAATTGGAACAAAACCATACTAACATTAAAAAGATTAAATTACACTAGAGAACCTTTAAATTATTTAATTGTAATAAATTGGTCATTTCAGTTTTTATCGTACAACTTAGATCCTTTATGTTAGTATTTTTTTTTTTTTTGAAGGAGATAATTTATGTTAGTTAATTATAACAAGTTGATCTGTTAATTTTTTTTGTATCAATTAGGTTATTTAGTTAGGGAAATGCTAATCAGTGTCCCGCCCTTAAGACACTAGTTAAAAATGTTAAAAAAGAAAATTATATAGTAGTTATTACATTGAAAACTGTGTAATTAAAAATAAAAAAGTAAAAAATGTTTCCTTTTATAATAATTACCTTTTTTGACATCCTTAATCAGTGCATGGGGCACCGGTTAGCATGACCCTTTAAGTTATTAGGAGCTTAAAAATTACAATTAAATAACATAAAAGACTTAAGTGTTACCAAAAATAATTAAAGGACTAATTTGTTACAATTAAATAACTTAAATGATTTTTTTAAGGAAAATAACTTAAATAATGTAAGTGATACGAAAAAAACTCTAGACTAATTTATTACAATTAAATAACTTAAATGACTTATGATATAATTTGGTAAAAAAAACAAATTAAAAGTAAGTTATTTTTTTATTTTTTGGTCAGGTAGCCTAGTGGCTAGAATTCACCTTATAAGATAAATAAGTGGAGTGTCCGGGGTTCGAACCCCGACCTCTTCATATAATAATGCATTGTCCTACCAATTGAGCTATGCTCACGGAACAAAATAAGTTATTTTTTATTTTCACGAGACTAATATTACAAACAGCACATTTGAACCAATATCTAAGAATTTATTATTTTTTCTCTCACTTTACATTCATCTTTTACACTCTTAAAAAATTCTTACTACTATCTTGTTGAAGAACGAGTACGCTCTTAAATTGAACATAATTTGAGTTCTACCAACTCAAGGAACATAATTTGAACGAGTAACTTAACAATTTAACATATCTACAAATGATCTAGCTAATGGAAGGTGCAATAATCTCACAACGTAAGAAATCAATGTTTAATTAGTGTTTATTTGCTTATTCTACCAACTCAAAGAACATATTGGAAAAAACCCAAGTTCTACATCGGATGGATGAGACTCTTAATGAGAGTTTATGAAGAGAAGTCAATCCTCACCTTACAAGCCGGTTTCGTAAGGATGAGTTAGGCCCCAAATTTCAACATGATATAAGAGTTTGTCGAATTCAAGGGTCATCTACCTATTCACGCACCAAGCTCAAAGAGTGTTGGGCATGAGGGGGTATATTGGGAAAAATCCAACTCTCACATCGGATAGATGAGACTTTGATGAGAGTTTATAAAGAGGAGACAATCCTCACCTTACAAGCCGGTTTTGTAAAGTTGAGTTAGGCCCCAAATTTCAACATGCTATCAGAGCTTGTCGAATTCAAGGACCACCTACCTATTCACGCACCAAACTCAAAGAGTGCTTGGCATGAGGGAGGTGTATTGGAAAAAACTCAAGTCTCACATCGGATATATAAGACTCTTGAGAAGAGTATATAAAGAGGAGACAATCCTCACCTTACAAGCCGGTTTTGTAAGGATGAGTTTGGTCTCAAATTTCAACATAACATTTATTCTTTTTCTTACTTTTATTTAACATGCCTAATTTTTATAATGACCTTAATTTGTGAGACCAGTGTATGATTCCTGCATGGAAAACTGCTTTCACTCTTGATGAGAAAGAACGTGAGAAGAGTTTTGAGGAAACAGAAGAGGCTTTTCAATTTCTTGAGAATGAGCTCAAGGACAAGTTCTTTAGTGGAGATGAGATTGGACTTATTGACATTACTGCGGTATTTATAGCTTTTTGGTTCCCTATTGTACAAGAAGTAACAGGATTGAAGTTATTCACAAGTGAGAAATTTCCTAAGCTTTACAATTGGAGTCAAGAATTCAACAACCATCCAATTATCAAGGAAAATCTTCCTTCTAAAGAAGGACTTTTGGCCTTCTTCAAAGCTCGTTATGAAAGTCTTGTTGCTTCAAAATAGATTAATTTTTAAAGTGTGATATGTATTGGGGAGATTTAAGGAGATATGTTTAAACTACTTGTTTGTCATTTAGTTGTTTATGTTTGATTTTTCATGTCAAATTAGATATATTGAGCCTTGGATTTCAGCTTGAAATAAAATTTCCATGGGACTTGTCGCTTATGGAAGTATAATGAGAGGGTATGATTTCATGTATTTTGCACATTTTCTGACCGAATATACTTATATGCTTATTAATATTTTATATTTGAGATTGAAAATAACTTTGATTTTAACTACCACATATGATTGGTTAAATATTCTTTTATGTTTGTGATTGTTTTCTAGCACTACTTGTGTGGGGAAAGTAAAGTCGTTTGGTTATATATAATTTTATTTTAGCGTCTTCCAAAAAAAAAGTTATGCTAATATTTTTTCTTCCAAAAAAAAGTGTTATGTTAAATTAAAGAATTAACGGCTAAATTATTTCTTCCAAAAAAAAGTATTATGTTAAATTAAAGAATAAACAGCTAAATTAACTATTAAAATGGTAAGATTTTTAATATTGTCGAAAAATATAGACGAATAGCTCTCGGCAGTAATTTAATTTTTTCAAACGATTACGTTGAGAAAAGAACTATGTCTCTCAGTTATAAATTTTGTATTGCTCCAAAGAGAATTAAATACGAAATTTTTGGGTATTCGAGCTACTAATTTAATAAGAGAAATGATAAACAAACACACAAATACAACACCAATGTCAGTTTTATAATTAAAACTATAGTTTAAGGATTAAATTGTCTTTTCAAATCTAAACCCTTCTTTCACTAAGCCATTTTCCCTCTTCTCTCTCGTGGTCGTGGTTCTCTCTCAAGCTGATATGTCTCTCTTAGTTAGAATCTGACAACGGAGAAGCCGACCAAAACGGCGTCAAGGATGGTTGAGGTGAGACCATGAGAGGTGGAACAACAAGGTATGGCGGCAAATCTCCTATTCGGGTCTTGGTGGTGTTTGGTGATGTGTGAGATCCGATGGATCTGAGGAGAGGGACGGTGGTTGTGCAATGGCCGGAAAAGAAAGCTGAGGCGGTGGTGGTGTGGGAAATCCGAGTGGATCAAACGAGACGGATGGTGGTGGCGCTATGAACGGAGAAGAAGGCTAATGGCATAACGACAGTGGTTGTGATGACCAGAGAGGATTGCATAGAGAGAGCAGTGGTTGCTGGTGGTGAGAGACGAGAGCGAAAGGAAGCCGTAGATGGAGAGAGAGGGAGAGGGATAGAGAAAAAACAAATAAAATAAAATAAAATAAAAAAAGGATAAATATGTATCTAATACGGTGGTGTATGTATGGTGTTTGGATTTTTGCATTCGGTCATCATAACTCATCTAATAAATACTTAAAGTGAAAAATAAAAGCTAAAAAATAAATGGATAAAAATACGTAAAATAGACTGTTTAATCTATGATTTATTTAGAAAAATATATAAGTCTAGTAATTTATAGGCCAACGATAATCCTACTAATCAAAATGATTTAGTCCATATAAATTAACCTTGCTTGGCTATTTATGTGAGCAGTCTGTGAATTTATAAGAAAGTTCCTGTATTAGTTCATAATGGCAAGCCTATATTAGAGTCACTTGTGATTCTTGAATATATTGATGAGACTTGGAAACATAATCCTATCTTGTCTTCTGATCCTTACAAAAGAGTCTTGGCTCGTTTCTGGTCCAAGTTTATAAATGATAAGGTAATTTTATTTCAATCTTCTCTTTTTATAGTAATTTATATCCAACTTTAATTAGGATGAAATCTTTGAGTAAGTTAATTTTTTATGTCAAGTCCATTTGTTTTACTTTCATTAACAAAATAATTTTGATTGTTGGTTCTTAAAAAAATAAAATTTTGATAATTTAAAAATCTTTATGCGTGTTTAGTATCATGGAAGATATGCCAAAATTACGATAATCCACTGTAATTTTATAGAAACTACAAAGTGTAGCTTTTGAAAAATTACGATGGGTTATTGTGATTCTCGCATACTCACCATGATACTAAACATTTATGTGGATAAAATTTTATCTTAATTTAAGTATATTTCTTAAAATTTAAAATATTGTTACAATTATAGTTTTTATATAACTTACAATTTATTTAATTAGTTTGTAAGATTGTTTAATCGATCTAAGAGTATGACTATGAGGTGTATGATAAAATAAGCTATCTTAACCAATATGGGTCTAATGCAGGGGATAGACATCCGCAACATTATAAATTGATTTCTGCTCTTTACTCAGCAGGTTTCGCTTTCACTCAGGCAAACTCATCAAAATACCTCTGTCTTAGTTAACTAACACAAATGTAAAAAAATTTGACTTAATTTTTACATATGTGTGGATTAACTCACGCTGAAATTAGCACTTAACTCACACATGTTTTATTTTTGCATATTCCTTGGTAACACTAGATATCTGACAACGAAGCAAACAAAACCATGTTTTCAATGAAAGCTCGATAAGAGAAAATTAATTAAAAATTACAATTTTGCATGGAAAATTCTGACCTTACCTCAACAAAAGCTCATCATTAGCAGGGGACAACATCATGTATGTATTTCTGTAATTTCAGTAATTAATCAGCTGAAATATTGTCAGAAGAATATTTAACATCTTAAAGTTCTACCCTGATTGTAGATAAAATTAAATCCTCCATGAATGCATTTAAGGGCAAACACCATAGTAAACGAAATACATTAAAATCATGCAAAAGAAAAACCTGCGTGAGTTAACTCACGCAGGTGTTAATTTCGGCGTAGGTTAACTCACGCAGCGTGACTTAAGTCACGCATGTGTAAAAACTAAATCATGATAATTTTACACTTGTGTTAGTTAACTAATGCATGGGCATTTTTGACAAGACTGCAGGATGCAAGCGAAAAATGCAAGGGAAAAAACATAAATCTTGTAAATTTGTGGAAGTCCAAGGCTCCTCTTAAGGAGACATCTAAAATCTTATCAACTCAATTGGAACAAAACTATACTAAAACTAAAAGAGATTAAATTACATTAGAGAACCTTTAATTTATTTAATTATAATAAATCGGTCCTTTCAGTTTTTATCGTACCATTTAGATCCTTAATGTTTGTTTTTTCTTTTGAAGGAAATCATTTATATTAGTTAATTCTAACAAGTTGTGTCTTTAGGTTTTTTTTGTATCAATTAGGTCATTTAAGTTATTTGGGGCTTAAAATTACAATTAAATAACATAAAAGACTTAAGCGTTATGAAAAATATTTAAAGACTAACTTGTTACAATTAAATAACTTAAATGATTTTTTTGAAGGAAAATAACTTAAATGATGTAAGTGATACGAAAAAAACTCTAAACTAATTTATTATAATTAAATAACTTAAATGATTTTTGATGTAATTTGGTAAAAAAACAAATTAAAAGTAAGTAATTTTATAGTTTATAATTTTCACCAGACCAATATTACAAACAGCACATTTGAACCGATATCTAAGAATTTATTACTTTTTCTCTCACTTTACATTCATCTTTTACCCTCTTAAACGATTCTTCGAGTACGCTCTTAAATTGAACATAATTTGAGTTCTACCAACTCAAGGACCATAATTTGAACGAGTAACTTAACAATTTAACATATCTACAAATGATCCGGCTCATGGAAGGTGCAATACACTCACAACTTAAGAAATCAATGTTTAATTAGTGTTTATTTTCTTATTCTACCAACTCAAACAACATATTGGGAAAAACCCAAGTCCCACATCGGATAGATGAGATTCTTGATGAAAGTTTATGAAGAGGAGTCAATACTCACTTTATAAACCGGTTTTGTAAGGATTAGTTAGGCCACAAATTTCAACATGGTATCAGAGCTTGTCGAATTCAATGGCCACCTACCTATTCACGCACCAAACCCAAAGAGTGATGGGCATGAGGGAGTGTATTGGGAAAAATCCAACTCCCACATCAGATAGAGGAGACAATCCTCACCTTACAAACCAGTTTTGTAGAGTTGAGTTAGGCCCCAAATTTCAACATGGTATCAGAGCTTGTTAAATTCAAGGGTCACCTACCTATTCACGCACCAAACCCAAAGAATGTTGGGTCCCAAAGAATGTTGGGTGTGAGGGGGTGTATTGGGAAAAACTCAAGTCCCACATTGGATAGATGAGACTCTTGAGAAGAGTATATAAAGAGGAGGCAATCCTCACCTTACAAGCCGGTTTTGTAAGGATGAGTTTGGTCCCAAATTTCAATATAACATTTATTCTTTTTTCTTACTTTTATTTAACATGCCTAATTTTTATAATGATCTTAATTTGTGAGACCAGTGTATGATTCCTGCATGGAAAACTGCTTTCACTCTTGATGAGAAAGAACGTGAGAAGAGTTTTGAGGAAACGGAAGAGGCTTTTCAATTTCTTGAGAATGAGCTCAAAGACCAGTTCTTTGGTGGAGATGTGATTGGACTTATTGACATTACTGCCGTCTTTATAGCTTTTTGGTTCCCCATTGTACAAGAAGTAACAGGACTGAAGTTATTCACAAGTGAGAAATTTCCCAAGCTTTACAATTGGAGCCAAGACTTCAACAACCACCCAATTGTCAAGGAAAATTTGCCTTCTAGAGAAGGACTTTTGGCTTTCTTCAAAGCTCGTTATGAAAGTCTTGTTGCTTCAAAATAGATTAATTTTAGGGTCATGTTAACCGGTGTCTTCGGGGCACTGGTTAAAGAACCTAAAAAAGAAAATTTTAAAATGAAAATAGTATTTTTTTGAGTTAATAAGTCTTTACTCCCCTGTAATATAAGTCATTTCTAGTTTTCCCCTCTGTAAAATATTTTTTTTGATTTACCCTCTGTAAAATATTTTTGTTTTGATTTACCCCCTGATAGGCCAAACAAAAACCAATTTTATTTTATTTTTCAAGAAATTTTCGTTTTTGTTTGGCTTATTAAGAGGGTAAATCAAAAAAAATATTTTACAGGGGAAAAACCAGAAATAACATATATTACAGGGGGGTAAAGACCTATTAACCTTATTTTTTTTATACTTTTGAGGAGTTGACAACACATGTTCCATGCAATACTTATTATATTTGCTATCTTAAAAGTGCCGGGAGCACCGGTTATCATTACCCTTAATTTTATAGTGTGATATGTATTGGGAAGATTTAAGGAGATATGTTTACTTGTTTGTCTTTAGTTATTTATGTTTGATTTTTCATGTCAAATTAAATATATTGAACCTTGGATTTCACTTTGTAATAAAATTTCCAGGGGGCTTATCGCTCATGGAAGTATAATGAGAGGGTATGATTTCATGTATTTTGCTCATTTTCTTACCGAATATACTTATATGCTTATTAATATTTTATATTTGTGCTTGAAGCATAATAACGTTGATTTTAACTACCACATGTGATGTGATGGTTAAATCTTCTTTTATATTTGTGATTTTTTTTCTTTACTTTTCTAATGGTGATTTTTACCATATTATGATGTAACTCTACTTTTTTTTTCTTTCTCTTTCTAGCACTATTTGTGTGGAGAAAGTAAAGTCGTTTGGTTATATATAATTTTATTTTAGTTTTTTCAAAACATAAAAAAATTTATGCTAATTTTTTTACTTCCAAAAAATTTGTTATGCTCATTAAAAAAAAGTGTTATGTTAAATTAAAAAATAAATGGCTAAATTATTTATTAAACTAGTAACATTTTTAATATTGTCAACAGTAATTTTATTTCTCAAACGATTACGTTGAGGAAAGAACTATGTCTCTCAGCTATAAATTTCTTATTACTCCACAGAGAATTGTTTTTTTTAGAGAGAATTAAATACGACATTATTTTGGTATTCGAGCTACTAATCGAATAAGAGAAATGATAAACAAAAACACAAATTTTGACACAAATACAACACCAATGTCAATTTTATAATTAAAACTATAGTTTAAGGATTAAATTGTCTTTTCAAATCTAAACCCTTCATTCACTAAGCCATCTTCCCTCTTCTTTCTCGTGGTCGTGTGGTTCTCTCTCAAGTTGTTGTGTCTCTTTTAGTTAAAATCTGACGACGGAGAAGCCGACCAAAACGACGTCAAGGATGGTTGAGGTTTGCCCAAGAGAGGTGGAACAACAAGGTATGGCGGCAGACAGATCTCCTATTCAGGTTCTAGTCGTGTTTGGTGATGTGTGAGATTTGATGGATCTGAGGAGAGGGATGGTGGTGGTGCTATGGTCGGAAAAGAAAGTTGAGGTGGTGGTGGTGTGGGAAATTCGAGTGGATCGAACGAGAGGGATGGTGGTGGCGCTATGAACAGAGAAGAAGGTTGACGGTATAATGACGGCGGTTGCGGTGACCATTACTGGTGGTGAGAGATGAGAGAGAAAGGAAGCAGTGGATGTGGAGAGAGAGAGAGGGAGGGAGGGGGAAAAACAAATAAAATTAAAAAAAGGAAAATAAATTTGTCAAGAAAATAAATGACAAAGTTAAATACTACAGGAATTGTCATGTTAGTGGAAATTAAATTCAATGATTGAAGACTACAAAGTGATAATTTATTCAAATAGCTCCAAATCAAACTAAAATTTAAGATGACTTAATCAAACAAAAGAATCAACGGATACTAAAAGAATATGTATGATAATGTTATCAACATACAACTTAGTCAAATGCTTCCCCTACAAAAAAATAAATATTTAAACAACGATCTAAGACAATTTTATTTTTCTCTTTTTTATTAGTCAAAGACAATAGAAAGAGAAAAAGAAAGAGAAAAAATAAATAAAAATATAATATAAATATGAGAGTTGTCAAAAAATTATTATAAAATGGTTGTGCCAATTTATTTCTTAAGAAAAAGAGGAATGATATTCTGACATCCAATTTCAAACAACTTTTAGTGACAACCTTTTTTTTTTCCTTTTTATTGGACAATAACAATAGAGAGAGAAAATTAAGAAAGAAAGATAATAAAAATATAATGAGAGTATGATAGAGAGTTGTCACAAAAGTTGTCTAAAAATGATTGTTCAAATACCATTTCTCTAAAAAAAAAAACACTTAGTTAACTTGTAGCTAGGCAAGAATTCCACACAACAAAGTCAAACACAGTACTTTTCCATTCCCTTACTGCAAGCCATTGAATGAAAAAAGAAAATTGATGTTCTCACTTCAATGTTTGCCAGAAAACATCAGTATTTTACAAAAATAATCATATCTATAGTTAACTACATATTAATATAACCGACAGTAGTTAATTATCAATGTGGTTATTTTCCATTGGCGACGGAAAAATGAAATATTATACCATTTGAAGTTCCACAACAATTAACTGCCGATGGAAACTTATTTTCGCAAAATATTTTCGTAAAATATTGACGTTTCTTAACAAAAACGAAATAAGTTCTAATTTTTTTATAAAATCTTTAAAAAATAATCTCTAAATTATTTTATGTTTGTTTTCCACTAGCATACAATACTTCGTGTAAGGAAAAAACTCTTGCGCATGTGTTTGACCAAAAATTTCTTGATATTGATAGCTTATAGTTACGTAATCCCTTACATCACTTTTTGGACATACACGTTGTCATACATTTTTTAATAGGAAAACTGAACTGGCCATGAGTTTCATTTAAGGTTTGTTCTCACATTTTTTAATAGGAAAAGTGCCCAGTCCTAGATGTGATGGTGTGTGTTAAGAGTCACACAATAAAGTTATATAATAAGTGTTGATAAGGAGGGATTGTTCTAACATTACAAACCGATTTTGTGCAGTTGTGTTAGTCCAACCAAAAATTCTAAGACTTAATTCATTATAGTTTTATGGTATTATCTAATTAGTTTTTTTTAGTTAACTATCGTTTTTTGTTGAGAAATAATACTTACTCCTAATAGTCAAATAGAATAATCCTTGCTCTATATATAAAAGTAAATCTTAGGAATCAATCAACGATCCAAAAACAGTTGTTTGAGTACATAATTGAACAAGCTCTACGATGGCATCAAATAAGGAAGAGGTGAAGGTTTTTGGATTGGTGGAAAGTCCATTTGTAACAAGGGTCGAGATTGCTCTAAAATTGAAGGGTGTTGAATACAAATACGAGAAAGAGAAGTTTGGGAACTTGAGTGATACACTCAAAAAATACAACCCTGTTTACAAGAAAGTTCCTGTTTTTATTCATAATGATAAGCCTATAGCAGAGTCACTTGTGATTCTTGAGTATATTGATGAGACTTGGAAACAAAATCCAATCTTGCCTTCTGATCCTTCCAAAAGAGCCTTGGCTCGTTTCTGGACCAAGCTCATAGATGACAAGGTAATTATTCCTCTCTTCTATTTTCTGTGTAACTCTAGTCCAAGTTCAAATATCCAACTTTAGTTAGCATTAAATATTTGTGTAAGTAAATTTGAGATCTTAGGTGTAATGGCGGAGCCAGAAACTTTTAGTGGTGGGGGCAACAAACACACATTAATTTAGAATAAACTTTCAATTTAATCTGTAAACTATCACATTATTTTCGAATTTAGTCTAAACTATGTCAATATAATAAGGGATCCTTGAATTATATAAAATTCATCAATTTAGTCTTTACTATTAAGATATTAGGGATTGAATTGATAGATTTCATACACTTTATAAGTTAAATTGACAAATTTCATATGCTTTATTAGTTCAGAAAAACAAAAACGGATTTCATATAGTTTAAGAATTATTTATTATAATTTTTAGTTTAAAAAAATAAATTTAAAAATAACCTATTGACTAAGTTCTGAAATTATTATGATCTTCTTTTAGGAACCGAAGAGCTAAAAAATAACTCTAAAACAAAACAAATAACTAAAATACAATATATACAATATGTTTTCTGATTGCTGCAAATTTGATAGAAAGATCATCAACCACTTTTAATTTAAATTTTTAAGTTTTATTATAATATATCTTTTTCTTTTAAAAAAGTTTTACCATAATACATGATATAATATGTTACCAAGGAATGAAACCAACGACAACAAAAAGGAACCCAACACAAAGATTTTACCGAGCGGATCATATGCATATAGTTGATCAAACTTCCCTTTTTAATAAACTAGACCAATGATCCGTGCTAACCCCGGGTCATATAAGAGAACAAATACAGCGGAAATAAGAAAGTAAAAACTTTACTTGAATCGAAAAAATAGTATGATTCAGTTCATAAAATTAATTGCCGCAAACATTTTTAATGTACAATATTAAACAATTTCCATGACATCAACCCTGTTACGGTAACATGACATATAAATTTGA
>Ga0228711_1004152_pt1 | contig 22377 bp, 14 predicted proteins | sample MedpolnodulmetaG_2_FD_177996 | JGI IMG/M metagenome (GOLD analysis project Ga0228711, IMG submission 177996) | Root nodule microbial communities from Medicago polymorpha collected in Santa Monica, California, United States - brown nodules | ecosystem: Host-associated > Plants > Roots > Nodule...
TTATTAGGAGTATTTTTTTTTTTTTGCTTAAATGCTATTTTGGTCCCTTAAGTATTTATTTGGTATCGTTTTGGTCCTTTAACTAAAAAAAAAAGACCGTTTGAGTACTTTATATTTATCTCTGTTACATATTTTGTTCCCTTCTGTTAAAAGAATTCAAAAAAAACGTTAGGGTTTGTACTATTCATCTTCTTCCTTCTCCTTCCATCCTTTTCTTCATGATCTTCATCATCAACAACACACCAACCCAGAAAAAAAAAATACTTTTCATCATCTTCATCAAATCTATAAACATAATCAATTTCATAACTCAATCTATAACCAATTTTCCATTCAAAAACATCCATTTCAATCTAAACAACACAATTTCTCAATCTCCCTAAACCAAATCAACCAAAATCTTCATATCTATTTCCTTTTTTTTTAAATTCAATAACAATAGGAAAATCTCATAGCTGATCCTGTTTTTGAAATCAATTATCAAGGTAGTGCAACCCGGAAACACAAAAACGAACACAAAAATTAGCAAACTCGAATCCCAAACTTGAAAACGAAAATTAAATTCACCATAAACTAGAATCACAAACTTGGAAACGAAAAATAAACCAACATTTCCATAATCTGGAAAATGGGTATTACAAACTTGAAAAGGAAAGCATAAATGACAACAAAGATGCATAAACTAAGTTATTCAAACCGATTTCGTGTGAAAAATTGGTATGAATCCACTTTCTTCTCAATTGGAATCAGAGATATAATAAAAAAGGATTGAATTTCTTTGAGATTTAACACATGCTGAGTCAATCAAATGGGAAAAGAAATGATGCATGCGAAAATGGGTTTAAATTCGAAAATAGATTTTTTGAAGGATTGGTGATGATGATGATGATAAAGGATTTAGATTGAATTTGAAAATGGATTTTCTTTTATTCAGAAAATAGTGATGGAAGAGATGATGACGAAGGTTTCAGGGTTTGTTTGTTGTTCTTGATGAACATGATGAAGATTAAAAAAAGAATGAGTTTTTATTATTTTTTTATTTTTCTGGGTTTAAATATGTATGAAGGTGGTGAAGATGAGGGGGAAATTGAATGAAGAAGATGAAGAAAGGAAAGATAAAAAAAAAAGCTTAAATGCTATTTTGGTCTCTTACGCATTTATTTGGTATCGCTTTGGTCCCTTATCGTTTCCAGAGCCAATGCCAAAACAACATGTGTATCACACTTAATATTTTTTATTAAACCTAACGGAAGGGACCAAAAAGTAGGGGTGTTCGTGGTGCGGTTTGGATCGGTTTTGAGGCAAAATGTCAACCGATCCAAAATAAAAATCATATGCGGTTCGGTTCGGTTTGGATGAGTATTTTTAAAAAATCCGAACCGAACCGATTCAAATATATGCGGTTTAATTTGGATCGGTTTTTGGACATCCAAAATGCAATTTTTTTATTTACTCTTTTTTGAAGAATATAATTTTTTTTATTAATATTAATATTACACAAACACAGTAAGATAATAAGTTTGTCGCAAAATATATTAAAAAAATAAAATTATTGTATGAAAATTATCGATTATTTTTGAAACATAGGTAGTAATAATAATATAGATTAAATTAGTGCAATATATAAGATTAAAATTTAACAAGCAACATAATAATGCAATATATAATACTAATGAAAAAATAAATAAGTATTAATATTTATTTTTGTGATTCGCTTCGGTTTGGTTCAGTTTTGAAAAAGTGATCCGAAATCCGATCCGATCTTAGCGGTTTTTACAAAACAACATCCAAACGCATCCAAATATATTCGGTTTTTTGCGGTTTTCGGTTTTTTTAGATCGGTTTGCGGTTTTATTTTGGATCGGTTTGGATTTGAACACCCCTACCAAAAAGTGTAACGAAAATTAATTTAAAGTAGTCAAACGGTCTTTTTTTTAGTTAAGGGATCAAAGCGATACCAAATAAATACTTAAAGGACCAAAAGAGTATTTATGCCTTCTTTTTTATTATCTCTCTTTGGTTCTAAATTCAAAATTGTATATGGACAACAACTACATCATATTTGACAAGCATCCTTATCAAATCATAGAATACATCTTTATTAGGAGAACTTTGTGTTTGCAAGGTGATGTAGCCGGAGAATGTAGTAAGGTGAATAAGAGAATACTATTATGTATGGTATATTGGAACCAAAATTATAGAATGTAATTGGTGAGAAATGAAAAAGGATGATGGTTGTATCAAGTGTGATTTAGTAGATAATATCCTTGCAATCTACTGAGTTGTGTCTTTTCTGGTGCAGCAAAGGAAGCTAACACCGTTTTTCTTACAAATGAAGATAATCCTACGACAACCGTAGAATGGAGATGGTAGTGATCACAAAATGGAGATGGTAGTGATCCCATAAAAAGGCCGTCACTAAGAGCATATGACACGTCAGATAGTATACGAAATTGATTATTGGAAATGATTTTTATTTCAAGATTTATATCATTATTTCTTACTTAGTTTCTCTGTAACATTTAATTATATGTGAGCACTATTTCAACTTGGTATGCTAAGTTTATGAAAGACAATCTTGATAAGACATATTGTGTATCACAAAAATGTCATATATTAAATGTTGGAACATGTTCATGACAATTTTTTTCACGTTTAGAAATAAAAGTGACATAATGGATTATGATCTGTGGAAAATAAACACATGCTTACTTATTTTTTATTTGTGAGGTAGATGTTTAAGCTATTATTGACAATGATTTTTGCCAAGTCTTTTTTGTTTGGAAAGATGATAAGCCTTTTTTGAAAGGTTTTAAGTCTATTTTTGAATTGTGATTTTATTTTTTATATTGATGATTCTCTGAAAAATAATATACAGTTTTTTCTTAGAAAAATTAGTATCACTATTATTTTTTATGCACAATTTACTTAATATTTTTTAATAATATCTTCTAATCAGTTGGTAATAATAGAGAAACAACTATTATGGAAACAAAATTAGAGTGGCCTCAATTTGAGTAAACATTAACTTCATTTGTTTTAATTTATCTTTGTAAACTTAGACAAAATTATTTTACTATAATTTATCTTTATAAACGTAGACAAAATCTTAAGACTCAATATTTTGTTTACCCATTTGTTTGGATAGTTTCAAAAATATTTCCCCAAAGAACACGAGAGGATTAAGGAATCATCTTTCTTAGAATTGTATAATTGATTGTGTTTCATATTCCTGTAAATCTATAAGTCTCTTCTTCAGTTATATGATTGAGTTAACTAAATATTGAAGAAAATATGCAAAACCTTCCTCTAGATAAATTTATGGCCCTGTATAAAATAAAAAAATAAAAAAAGGATGTAAAACACTACACGGGAGACTTACAAAATCTTCCTCTGGATAGTGTATTTTCAGTATTCCACTCTCTCAATAAGATACAAACGCTCTCTATTTTGTTAGTCCATTAATCCATTAATCCAACAAGATAGTAGTTGTAAACATGTCTTTTGTTCATAATTCAATTAAATTACATGACAAAACTTCACCCACAATTAAAACTCAAAATCAAATATCCACACTTTCAATCTGTCACTCTCTTCTTCTTCTCTCTGCATATGACATAAATCATATATATATATATATATATATATATATATTTAAATATTTTTTTTATCAAGTTAATATATTTAAATATTAACCTCAAACAAATCAATATGTCTTATACATGGGGGGCTATAAGTATTTGATGGTAGTTAAAAAATTTATATTCCCTAAATATGGGGGCCATAAGTAATTGATTTAAGACTAAATTTTCATATTCTTCAAACATGGGGATATAGCTATTTATGTTTTTTATTTTAAATCGTTTTCTCTCTCATCTTATCATGGAGGGTATAGTTTAGTTTATGTCTTTAATTAGTAATTATGTTTTTTTATTTCGATCATTTTCACTCTCATCTTACCATATTCATCGTACACAAGGGCATCTTTTTTATTGTTATCTTTGCTAATAAGTTATTTAATTGTTTTGAGAATTTTTTGTGGTCATTTTATGATTAAAATACAATATTGTACGACACAAGCTAAAAGTTGAGATGGTTATGACAGTTGTTTTATTTATTAGTTGTTATAGAGTAACTATATAATTTAATTTATATGAACAAGAATTTAGCTTATTTACTTTGTTTTTTTTCTTAAGTACCCATAATTCAATTTACTACATTAACCGCTTTTTGCCCGTACGTTGCATGGGGCAAATACTAGTATATACCTATGTATGAAGAAATGCCAAATTTCGGTATAGCTCTTTTTTTTGTGTGTGTGATTTTACCCTTCAAAGTCTCAGAGACAAATAACGCCTGGATTTGAATTTTTCAGAATGATCCTTAATCAAAAGATAATTCTCATCATGGTGTTTTTGCTCCTAACTTCCTATCAGATGTCACCTATTAAGATGACATACCTCATAAATATGAAGACAATGTACAATTGTATAGATACATTATCTATTCTACTTCTATACTTAGCATGCATAAAATTATTGATTGATGTAAACTTAATAAATGCTAATATGTATAACACCCCAAATTTTAATGAAGGTTTATTTTTTTCTTTAATGAAAGAACAGGTTTGTAATAATCCCTGTAATGCCCCAAGACGGATTTGGATCCTCTCAATTGTGAAAAATTCAGAGGGTTATGTAGATGATCTCACCATTGAAATTAATGCATTGAATTCTTAACTTATAAAAATTATAAGTTGGGTCCAATGCACTTTAATGATGAGATGATACACATAACCCTCTCAATTCTGATTTTCTGTTTTTTTTTTCCTTTTCTTGCTGAGCATTCCTCGAGTACCAAATGAACTTTACCTCTGTAAATGAGTGCCCTCACTTCTATTTATTTTAGAGAAATCAAATTCAATATACCATATCGATTTTGTACAAAATAAGTACAGTTTGTTAAATACTTCCTCCGGTCCTTTTTACAAGAAACAGTTGACTTTTTAGATACATTAAATATATTATGTATTTGATTTAAATTTTAGACCAGATACATAAGTTATTCAATGTATCTAAAAAGTTAATTGTTTCTTGTAAATAGGACCGGAGGGAGTATTACTATACAAATTTAAACAATAAAAATATATAATCATTTAAACTTTATTTGAAGGACTACACATCACATTATACAAACACAATTCCTAGATACATGCATGAGCTCATCCAGCTAGATATTTTCAGTCTTTAATCTCAGGAGGCACAGAAAACCTCCAAATTCCTGCCAAGATACTACCAAAGATCGAGTGACACACACTTGAAACAGCACAAGGTACTGTTGTTAGAGGATCTCCGAAGTGATTGGTAGCGAGAACAACACCAAGAGCTGCGTTCTACAAGTGGAAAAAACGGGTAAACTAATGTGGAATCGAAAAAGGATTACAAAAAAAAAAGTGTTGCAAGTTGTCTATGTATAGTCAATGATGCAATCATAGAACTCTAATTTTACCTGCATGCCAACCTCGATGGATATTGTCCGCGATGATGAGACGTCTAGCCCGAGCATCCTTGCGAGTATGTAACCAAAGAAGAATCCAGAAGCATGAAGAAGGCAAGATGCTAAAATCACTTGTCCACTAGACATAAGAATTGATGATGAACTTTGGGCAATGGCGTTTCCAGATAACATTGCTGCGGTTGCTACAGCCATTGGTGGCATCAATGGAGAGATGAATTTTACAAAAGGTTGGAAATATTTAACCAGAAATGCGCCGGCCAATACAGGAAGAAGCACAACCTGTTCAGAGAGAATGGAGAAACAATTCATTTTTGGTCAGAGAAAGGAGTATCAACGAAGCATCACAACTATTTTATACTTATGTATAAGAAAATAAGACGAATGTCAAGCTTTGGTGTAGCTCTATTTTCGTTCAATTTTACTATTCATTTAAATTATTTTATTTACAATTATCTGTTTTTACTGAATCAAATAACTGAATACTTTCAAAGAATTGCATTAAATTTTATAATTTCTAATAGTTTTATCGAAAAAAAGTAGACAATCATGCTCGTCTGCACACTAGTTAAAGAAGGGAATCTTACTTGCAATGTAGACATCAATAAGCCAGCTGCATCCACAGCAACATATTTACCAGCAAGTTTGGCCGTCAGAAAAGGAGTCATGATCTGCAATGTAAAGTTTCCAGTCATTCAATGTGAGAAAAAGTTTACAAATGAAGTGAATTATTCCATCATAAAATATAACAACTCGGCTTGAACCTCCCTCTACCACCCTTCTTACCTTTTTCTTTTTATTTTATTTTTTTCTGCATAGCATTTTGCAACATTTCAATTTCAGAAAAAGGGCTGGTATACATGTTTTTATTTGTTTTTCTTGTCTAAATAACAAAGGTGCTCCATCATTTCAAATAACAAAGTTTGTAAAAAAGTTTGGTGTATGATAGACCAACTTTGTGCTACTAGAGTATGATACGGTTAATTGCAATAAGATAAGGTGAAAAGAGAATAATGTCCAATTTGAGATCAAAGTCCTATCAGGTTGTTGAGGATAATGTCGTGGGGGCTTCTTTTGTGGCTCAAAATTGATGTGGTTCAATATTATAGCATATATACCTATGTATGAAGAAATACCAAATGTCAGTATAGCTCCTTTTTTTGTGATTTTACCCTTCAAAGTCTTGGAGAAAATCAAGCCTGAATTTGAATTTTTCAGAAGAAGTGATCCTTAATCAAAAGATAATTCTCAGCATGGTGTTTTTGCTCCTAACTTCCTATCAGATGACACCTATTAAGATGACGTGCCTCATGGTATATATGGCCATATAACAACCTCTCTTATCATAGCAGAAGACAAAACGATAATATGAAGCACATGGTTGGAAGTTCTAACATCGCACTTACAATCTACTACGGAGAAATAATATCCAATTACAAAAATTTACTATATACAAATAGATAATCACGTATTTACACAGAGTAGTAAATATCGGCTATTAATTTGAGATTGGACGTCTCAGATCACAAATTCACGAAATCTATTTTAAATAATCCCGAACATTAATTTAGATCGAATGGTTGAAAACAGTAAGTGCGTGCGTCATGCATGGAATCTGTTTCCATATAATAGTATGCGTCATAGTGGCTATGTTGCTCTCATCAACAATTTCATTGAACACCAAAAATTCATATGTAGGAGTAGCAGATTTGCAATCCTTATAGTACCACATACTTATCATGAACAATGCACATTAAATAGAAAAGTAAAAGATAGGACTTAAAGTTAAAAGGTACAAACCACAGCAGATAGGGTACTAGCAGCTGTCATTATCACAGAAAGTGCAACATTTCCACTAGCAAAGAAAATAAATCATCAGATTACAGTGCTGATAATCTATTAATAAATCTTAATTGAAAGAGAAAAAGAAACATTATGTACCGTGCAAGATATGTAACAATGTTACTAGCAGTACCTGCAACAAAAAAAAACGACTATATAAAATAGGCGAAGGGTAGACAGAAAGCATAAATCACTAGATCAAAACTCATACCCCCTGGACAACATCCGACTAATATTAAACCAGCTGCATAATGTGATGGAAGATTTAAGAGTTTGCTTACAAGAAATGCAGATATTGGCATCACCTGAAAATATTCACCATGTACCTCATTAAGACCAATGGTTTAGAATGCTAATAACAGTATGATATATCATCACTAGCTGTGTTGTCCGTGTCATTGATATCACACTAGTATAAGCATCTCATTTCAGGTACGAATCACATAACAACAACAAAGACGCCAACTACGACACTGAACTGACACCTAGACAGTAGACACTTGTTATAAATTACAAAAATTAACGTGATTGAATGAAATGATGTGTGCTAGTGTCAGACATCGGACACCCCTTCAACCTGAAGTGTCAATAATGTTTATAAATTTCATGGACCATATAAAAACTCTTATGTTGTTTCTTTGAAAAACCAAAAACAGTTTCTTTAGCATGAGAAAATATGACTTATTTTTATTCTTTATCTTTAATCATAAAAATATCTTTTTTTTATTTTTAACTTCACTTTAGTAAAAGTCATTTTCTCTCTCTTTCATTCATACATATTTTCTTAATCAATTTGAATTGATCAACTAGATCAATTATTTTGGGACAATAATAAACAAATTAATAATTGATATTAAATGCATTTGGATAACAGACCACATTGGTTAAGATATCAGCCCTTCATTTTCTCAATGTACTACTACACTACTGTCTCTCCAGCCCTATTTATAACAAACATTTAGGTCTACAAAAGTTGACATATCTCGAACCAGATAAATCAACTTTTATTGACCAAATATCTCTTATAAATAGGATCGGTCGGAGAATACTGTACATGACATCATTTACTTTATAAGAGTAAAATCTTTTCACACAAACATCTTTACCACCTAAAAAATCAAAACTACTAATTGAAAATAAATAACTTGCAATGCACACTAACCGAATATTGAAGTACAAAACCAGAAATAACTTCTTTAGGCATAAAAAGAGCAGAACGAAGATCATCAAGAGTCAAAGTCATACCCATACCAAGCATAATCACACTAAGTCCCACTGTACACAATTTAGGAGTAACCCAATTGAATGAACTTGGTCTCACCAAACCCAACACACACCCAATTGTTACCCATAACGGAAAAGCTGTTGATATAGCCTCACTACCCAACTCAATCCACTCTCTAACCCCCCTCTCTTCATTTGAACTGAAACTGTTCGATGAAATGCCGCAATGAAGTGGAACAGCTTTGGAGGTGTAGATTGTGTTGGATTTTGATGTGGAAGGGAGTGATATTAATATTGGTTTTGGTTGAATATTGGATCTTAATGAAAGTTGAATGGATTTGGGTTTGTAATTGATTATTTTGTTTGCATGTAGAGAAAATGTAATTGATGACTGCATTTTAATTAACTATGAATTTTATTTACTAACTATGAAACTGGTTTAGAGGTTTGACTCATTGATTCAATTATAGATCACATTTGCATACACAGTGAATATGACTTTTTAATTAAATTTGTCATAAATAAATAATGTCTTGATTAATGATTGGTTTTACAATAAAATATGATTAAGGAGATTAAGATAATGAAGGTGGCTTAACATGTGCAAAACTTGATTAGGGAGATTCTTTTCTCATGTCATGATTATTAACAACTAATCCAGTCCGACAGGAAATTAACATCATTTTACTTTCTTTGTATTTTTCCATCCAAGTGCAAAAAAACAAGGACAGGAGAATTTTGTACGTGTCAAATTGGTAAATCTAGAGTGACGTGCTTTTTAAGAAAGGTTAGGTTAACAAATGTTTTGGGGCAACTATCAGCGAATCCAACGGTGGTAAGTTTGCATTGAATTTAACGAAAATAAATTAATTTTGTCTTTTTAACCAATGTTTAAGGACACTGTTTAGCATTTTCTTTTTAAGAAATAAGAGGAGATAAAAGTACGGGTTAAATGCATTTTTATCACTTAACTTTGAAAAGGTCAAAATTTTTGCCCCCTAACAAAAATCACAACTTAAAAGTTAAGGGGCAAAAGTGCATTTAAGCCCGAGCTTTTGTTTGTGTGTTTGGAGGAGAAGGGAGGGAGGGCTTTGAAAAATAAAAAAGAAAGAGTAAGTGAAAGAAATAGAAGACATTGAAAGGGGAGGGCTCTGGGGGTCTAATTTTTCTTCATAATACAAAATTCACTTAATTTGAATGAACTTAAAAATTGTGTTGGAGGAGGGTTGTGGGGGAGTTTGCAGGGTTTCTATGAATTCTTCAAACTTAATTTACGTTGTTATAATATTTTAAAATTAAAAATATATTAAGCATTCATTTATCATTCTTTCAAAAAATATGAAACATTTCTTAATTTTCCTCCATATTTCTCATCTCCAAAGTCCTCCCTTCTCCTGCAAACTTCCAAAGAAAGAAAGAAAAAATAACCATCCAACTTATTAACAATATTGGTACGGATTCTTCCGTACTGTTCAAGCTACTCCACTTCTCACACCTCTAAAACTAGCTCAAAACCAAGGCATTGACAATGTTCTATTTGAATCTGACAACAAAATTGTAGCAGATGCAATTAACATTTCGAAGATTTATATCATTACTGTGTGATTTTGAAGACAGCAATATATCATGACTCTTATAGTAATGAGCTAGATGTGATTTCGAATCAATGTAGATCATTGTTATCATCCCATGCTAATCATTGTCCATGCATATATATATATATATATATATATATATATGTGATTTGCTAGGATACACACACTAGTTGTTATGAAGGTGTGTTTTAGCAACATGTACATTTGGGTGTATGTAGCTACTTTTTAGTTATGACATGCTAAAACACTCCTTCTAAAAATTAAGTGGGTGTATTTTAGCAAATGCTTGTGGAAGTTGCTAACTTACACCCACTTATTTTTTAACAACATTAACGTTAAGGTGTATTTAAGTTTAAAATGATTATAAGACACTAAAATTATTATTAATATTATTTTTTTTAGAAAGACGTTAAAATGATTGTTTTTGTATATGTTTTACTATTGTATAAAAAAGATTGACTATTGGTGGACATATTCTTCGGAAGCAAAAGAAAATGGAAATTGCATCATAATTCTAGGAAAGTGAAACTCATTTTTGCATATATCTTCTTGTTCACTCCATCAAACAAAACAACTGATTACAAATTGGTAAACATAGGCAAAACTACTTTGAGGCCAATCCAATATGAATCTTTGATATCTATCAAGTCTATGAAATTGTGAGATAATAATCACTTCTTGCTCATTCAAGACAAAAACAAATAATACATGCCTCTCAAAAAATGAACTCAAAAATGCCTCACTCAATGTAAGAGAGGCCAACTTAGAACACCACCAACAAAAGGTAAAAGATATATACAGAACATTTGAAGTTATTCTCGATTGCAACTTTTGGTCACTCTCAAGGGTGCAACAGTTATTGCACCAATAATTTGAACCAAATAGCAACATTGCCAGCTCCAGTTTTGGACCATATCTAGCAGGCAGCAGCAACTGGTTATATCTAACTTTGACTCTGTTTTGTAAAGGGACAACAAGCTGTTACATTCAGATTACAACTGAGATTTTATATGCAAAGTTCATATCGTAAAGTTGCAGGATTGTCCTTGAACTATGACTGTATGTATAATTCAATTTCTATGGTAATATTCGAAAACTGGGTGAAACCCTACATTCCCATTTTCTATTATGATTCATTAAATGGTATTTTGTCTCTAAATACAGCTTACAAGAACACAAAAACACCATGTAGTAGGTCATAGCTGTCAAGACTTTCTTTGCTCAATGTATGAGATAGGTTTCTTGAATTGACTGATTCCGTATACGCTCAAATGCATTTACGCTATAATTTATAGATTAGCAACATAGTAGATATCAAACTCTAGAATACTCTTTATGCAACAGGGATCGATCCGGTTTTAACTATATCAATAACAACCAAGCCTTATCCCACTGAGTGGGATCGGCTACATGAATCAAACAACACCACAGTGTTCTATCAAAAACCATGTCTTTCTCCAACTCATTTATCTCTAGATCCTTCCTAATAGTTTCTCTGAGTTTTTCTAGGTCTACCCCTACCTCTAGTGATCTAACTCCTCTCCATCTGATCTACCTCTAAATCCAGATTTAACTACGCATGCTCATTAACTCCTCATGCTAGGTGAGGTAGGTTAATCAAGGTCAAAATAGCACTGGCTATCAATGATTCAAAACCAAGTAAATAATGTAGAATCTTAGAAGTAACAGAAGCATTTAAACACTTGATCAGAACTGGAACAGAAATTTAAGATTTAAACATATGTGGTCAATCCCAGATTGAGGGATGGAACAGACCAGAGCTAGGCGGGTGGTCCCAAAACTGGGATTGCAGAGTGCAGGATGGGACTAAACTTATGATTGTGATTAGATTATCCATTCTTCAGAGGTGACAATCAAAAATTTAAATGCCTATAAAAAGAAGTTAAAGAGTTTTGATGGGCACTAATCTAATGCAAGGATTATATCCACTAATCTAATGCAAATCACATGTTCTTATCAGGTACGAAGTTATAAAGATCACAAATTCTAAGGAAACAGAAACGAAGTCAATTTTACTTAACCCTATAAAGAATATGCCCCATCATTGCATTTCTTATTTGGAACAAAAATGCTACATATATAAAAATCATATACTGAATCAGTCAATTCAAGAAACCTATGTCATACATTGAGCAAAAAATATTATAAAAGAATGAACATGGCCAATTTCAGACAACTTTCTTTATGCGCCACGGACTGTGAAAGACCAAAGATCTTAATAAAAAATATTGAATATTAGCTTGTACCTTCGTCTTTTCAGCAGAAGTGATCATGCATATGACACTATCAACGGTTCTTCGGCGTCCATTCTTCTAGATTTACTCTCATAATAGAAGTATAATATCAACTGGGTCATTCCCAAAATGGTTCCTATCCCATTTGGCACCTACAAAATCAAGCAGAGACGAACAATTCAGACAAAAGGGTGTTTCAAGAAGAAAGGAAAAAAAATGAATTGAAAGGAACATACATAAATGAAGATATCATCGCTGAGTAATCCGTAAACTAAGAAAGAGGTGCTCATCAAGAAGGTGGAAAGTGAGAGATAAAATGGCATGAATTCAACACTCTTTGTCTGAATGACCAATTTCTGCGAAATTCGTGTAGATAATGTCAGTAATTTCATCTAGGCTCTAGCTAAAAGATAGCACAACTCAACATTAAACATAAAAGTAGGAAATTACATACTTACAATTATAAACAATGGAGAAGCAAACATTGAAATGAGAGATGCGCAACTCAAAATCCCAACAAAGAGCCGACGCATTACAATGTCATCTATTTGCAAACTTCCAATCAATATGATTGCAAATATGCCAAGAACTCCCATCAGCCATGCAAGCATTTTCACCTAATGGAAAATTCGAAACATGGCAACTTAGAAATTAACCAATGATTGTGTACAGTTTCAAACATAATGCATGCATATTGAACTATTTGAAATCATTTAATTCTGTTCACAATGCATGTATAGTTTATCGAGAATACCAATCAACAATACTTGACTGTGCTTTGGACAATTTAATTTCTTAAATTTGAAAAATGACAATTTAAAAGAACATCAGTCAACTTTGTCCTTTTTCTGAACATAGCATGTTTTATGTTTGTTTTGACAAGTGCAAGTGAGAATTCAAGGTAATACATGCATGTCTTTAATTAGTTTTGACGGAAGTCTCCTAAAGATATATTTTTATAAATGGACTAATGGCCTGTTTGGATGTTCTAATTTGAGCTTATCTACTGGTATAAGCACCTGTTAGACTATTTGGGAGAACTTATTTAAACAACTAATGACATGTTCATGAGCTTTTTTCTGTTTATTTCCATAAGCTCTCAAGAATAGCTTATGAAAACAATTTATAGCTTATACAAAAACAATTTGACTTTATTCTATCTTTTATTATGGAATAACTTCTGCTATAATCTGCAAATTAAGTCGTTTATCCAAACAGGTCCTAAATTGACTAATTTCTTCAAATTACAATACTAAATTGCTGTTTTCGTAAATTCGAGTGATAAATTCCACAATCTTTAGAATTTAGATGACCAAAATGATGATTGACACAAGTTATCATCATAAGCTTAAAAAAGTATCATCAGAAAGGTAACTAACAAACCTTCTTTTCTTTCTCAGCAGACATCATGAAGAGGATTATGTACACAAACTGAAACACTGCTCCAATTGAATTAACAGTGGTAACCAAAATATTATCATGTGATATCAAAGGAGTACCATACCACATGCAAATCAAGCAGTTCATTAGGGAATAAATATATGGCAACCCTGAGAACATTTCTGTTGATCCATTTCTGATTATTCTCCTAAATGTAGGTCTGAAATTCAAAATTCAAACCAAAAATTACATAATGAAAAAACTAAATAAACATAAACTTCAATTTCATATAAGCTCAATTATCAAAACTTACATTGGAGATACAAATAGCCCAAAAGCAAAGATATTACCTGCAAATAAGCAACCATATAAATATAAATACTTCAAATTGAAATTAAAAAAAAAAAACATATAAAAATGGTTTTTTTTTTAAATAATCATAAAAAAAAAAAATAAAAAAAAAAAAAAAATCCAAGATATGAAAGTTATGAATTTGAGAAAATTACCAGCAACTCCAGCTGCATCTTTTGCAACTTTACAAATGGCAAGTGAAGCAAACACAGACATTGATGTTTCAAATAATGTTCCAGAACAAGATCAAATTTTACTATGAAACCAAACCAAAACCTCAAATTTATATGACACAGTTGTTGAATAATAAATTTGAGACAAACCCTTTTGCTCTTTATATCTTTCTCAAAACAGATAAATTCTCACACGTTTATTTGCAAAAAGACAAAGAAGATTTATGAATAAAGTGTCAAATATTCTACTTAAGGATGATAAATGCTAACCTCTTATAATGTTACATATTTATATATATAATTATATTATAAGTGGTTGTAGCTAAGATATGAGAAATAAAATTGAAATAAAATAATAAAGGGTTTGGAGCCACGAAATTTAATTGAAAATTGAAGTGATTTTGCAAATGATGATGATGATGATATGAATGAGTTGCGTCCACTGGTTGAATAGGCAAGTGATTGCAAAATAGAAGCGCGTGGTGTTTTTTTATGCTGAGCTGTGAGGATTTTGACAACAAGGTGGATTGAGATTGTGTAGAAAGAAATGATGAATATTCAAAGGGAGAAAAACAAATGCAAAATCAAAAAGCGGCTGGATTGATATTGACTAGTTTTTCATATCATTTTTTCTTCTATACTTCTATTTAATGTTTAGGGTTAAGCATCGGGCGGGTTCGGATCTAAAATAAATCATCGGAGAAAAATTGGGCTTGTCTATATAGATGAAAGTAGGTTGACCTGATTAAGATTTTAATGTTTAAGTCTAAAAAGTTACTCAATTTCAATTTTGATTAACTGATTTTGTGTGTAAAATATGATAATATTGTAACTCTCAGTCGATTTTTTTTTTTTATCAAATGAGTAATTTTGAAGTGTCTATTGAGAAATCATCCTACGTATGCCTTGTCAACAAATTGAAGATGTAAGTTTGCCTTCTAGCTTTGTCATATGCTTGTTTTGTAGAAGATTTAAGTCTGACTTTTCAAAAATCTGATATGACATATTAACCTATTTGAAAACATATTTTATATCAACGTATTTAATTAAGAAATATGGTCCATAACTAGATGAACTAATATATCAATAAGATTAAACTCTTTTTGAATATTTAATGACATTTTAGATATTTTGACTATATATGATATCATATTTCAATTCTAGTTTTTTTTTAAGGATTCCATTTTAGTTTATAATAATACATTTAGATGTGCAAAAATTAATATGGATTAATAAATTTGAATTAGTGTAAAATTTAACAAATTTATAATTAAGTATAAAGTATAAAATTCAATATCAGAATGATAGTAGTGGAAAGTATTATCAATTCTTACTTAAGTATATTTGCCTTGTAGGCCTAAAAGATTTTTCTATGGTCCATGACCTAACATTTTTAGTTAAACAAACTTCTAAAAATGTGTTTGCCTTTCGTGTTTAATCAAAAAGTCTAGTTTGGCAATTATATCTTCGTAAGTTGTTTTTCCATAAATTATCTTGACAAACTTATGAATAATACATAAAAATTTATTTATTTGCATAAAACTTAAAAAATAAATTTATCTAAATGGGCCCTAAACATAAACCATTATTCCCTATGTCTCTTTACAATTGTCACTTTATCATTATGTTTTTTATTTCTAAATAATTGTCACTTCAAAATATCAATGCAACATTTATTATTTTTTCACTAATATACCTTTATTTATTAAATTTCACTCTACTTAAATACTCTACTAACTATTAACAGGGCTCTTTAGTAAATGATATTAGTCTTACTATTAAAATCAAAACAACTTCATCCGACTCACAATAGGCGTCCTCTCTACTATTTTTCATTGTCTCATATTATTTGTCCATTTTAGAATATCAATACAACATTTATTATTCTTTTTCACTAACATACTCTTATTCATTGCATTTCATTTATCTATCTAACTACTCCACTAACTATAATCAATAAGCGTATTTTAGTAAATCAAACATATTTTACCATTAACCCACTTGGGTTGACCTAGTGGTATTGGCTTGGGATCTGAGTGTGTGCTCCTCCTAAAGGTCTCAGGTTCGATTCTCTCTGGTGTCAATTTAGGTGTGCTAATTTAGCTTCTTCAAGAGAAAACATATTTTACCATTAAAATCAACCATGTAAAAATCAAAAGAGACACCTAATTTGAGACGGAGCGAATAATAATTTTCTTAAGAATCGAGTATAATGAGACGGAAAGATGCCCATTTAGGGTTTCCTTAGTGGTTGGCTTGGAATCTTGATCTTGTAGTTTAGTCCTCTCAAGATCTCAAGTTTGATTTCCCAAGATGCCAACTTCGGTGAGCAAGTTCATACAGACTTTAAATGGGTGGTGAGATTAGTCTCATTGCATTAGTAGGTTCTTAGATCAGATATCAGGTTTTAGAAAAATAATAAGGCTAAATTAAACAACGGGTTTTAAGTTTGAGGTTTGTAACAAGTTGGTACTTTAAGTTATTTTGGTTACATATAAGTCATTTCAGTTTGAGGTTTGTAACAGATTGATTATTTAAGTTATTTTGATCACACATAAGTCCTTTAAATTTTTAAACATTTTCGATTTAGTCGTCCTTTTTGTAATATTTAATTAACAGAAAGAGAGATATAAATTCGGCAGTTCAAACATTTTCGCTTCTATTTAATTTAATGCAACAAACTTGGATTGAGTAATTTAGACAGGTTCTCTTATATATAGCGTAACGAAAGATAAGCCGACAGCAAACGCTAAAATAATGGATCCACATTTCTTACCATTTTCTTTATTGCATAACAAAGGTCATTATTATTGAATATGACCCCGTTTGGTTTGAGCTTATGAAAAATAGCTTATGTAAATAAATAAGCTTTTATTTTAATTTATAAACTCTCACTAGCGAAAATTGTATCTTTATAAACGGGTTTTTCATAAACTACCTTAAAAACTTATAAATAGTACATAAAAACTAATTTATTTGCATAAGCTTTTTTATATAAGCTCTAAAATAAACTAATTCAAACGGGCCCTATACGTTATTGCTAACTTTTTTTTGACCAAATACGTTAATGTTAACTTGTTTTATTATGGTACATACTTACGAATATCCTTTAAAATAAAATTATATAAAAAACAAAAGATATATGTGGATATGCTTAATAAAAAAAAATAGATATACGTGGATATGTATAAACGTTAAGCCAACTCAGCTGATTCTATTCGTCAACACGTTCTTCATGCCTTTCCCACAAAGATATTTGGTTTAAAAAATAATTTTTGGATCAATCTAGCTGTGATGATTTTTCAAAAATGATTAAAGAAAATGTTTTATTTAAGCAAAAGAATCTAAACTCATTTTATCCAAAATGTTCAGTTCGGGAACATAGAGTTGAGATAGCATGGTCACCACCATCGTAGTGATGGTGATTTGATGCGGAGGTAGAGCTTTGATGCAGTGGAAATTGTTCTTCGAAGGAGGGGAAGGAACCTACGATACAAGTTAGTGTTCTGACACCTAAGTTAATTTTACTTAATAGAAAAGTGTGAGTAAATGTGGAAAAAAGTGATCGTACCTGGGGTGTGGCACACAAAGCCATGCTTTTATAGTTGAGTTCGACGTAACATACCCCATGAAATGTGGCGACGGATATGAGAGTTCGTTGGAGATAGCTCCAATGGTCAAGATCTAGATGGGGCATTCATGTGCGGTAAGGCGCACATGTGGCTTCCAGTATGTCCTGAAGTGGCGGCAAATTGGGTTAACGATCTTGCATAGTGGGTTGTTGTAATAAGCCAAATTCAATATGGAACAATTGCCCCCAAGTCTTTATTGTCTTTATGACGTGAGGAACTTGTTCACAATGGCAGTCTTGTGGTTGACCCTTGATGCTTCGACGTAGCCCCTAGCGATTTCTTGCACGGTGACAGGAACTGAGGCACGTTGGGTGGAGAACGGTACAACATTTAATGTGCTCATAGTTGAAACGACCCTTCCCTCGTGGAATCTTTACGTGTGTCCCACGCGCCCCGTGGGCTAAGGTGATGCGCTTAGGTGCACTCGAGTACAATTGCTTCGCAGTCGCAACTGGTGTAGGGTCAACCACCCGTGAGGTACCCGTATATGGCGTGTCCACTTGTGATGTTCCTATCACTTCATTGTGCCTATGTCGGCCCCTTTTAGAAGGAGGGTTCACTTCATTGTGCCTATGATGGCCTAGTTCGAGCCCATCTTTGTTGTCAGCCATATCTACCCAAAAAATAACAGAAAAATCAATGAAAAATTCTTTGAAACATTTTATCAAACACTTGAAGTGCAAAATATACATACAATGTTCATTGTGTTATTTGAATTCTTAAACTACTACATTGCACTAAATCTATTAACATTTTGTGATAGTAGTAAAAAGTATTATTGATTCTTACTTAAGTATATTCGTCTTGTAGGCCTAAAAGGTTTTTCTATGGTCCATGACCTAACATTTTTAGTTAAACAAACTTCTAAAAAAGTGTTTGCCTTTCGTGTTTAATCAAAAAGTCTAGTTTGGCAATCATATCTTCGTAAGTTGTTTTTCCATAAACTATCTTTACAAACTTATGAATAATACATAAAAGCTTATTTATTTGCATAAAACTTAAAAAATAAGTCTATCTAAATGGGGCCTAAACAGAAACCATTATTCCCTATGTCTCTTTACATTTGTCACTTTATCATTATGTTTTTTATCTCTAAATAATTGTCACTTTAAAATATCAATGCAACATTTATTATTTTTTCACTAATATACCTTTATTTATTGAATTTCACTTTACTTAAATACTCTACTAACTATTAACAGGGCTCTTTAGTAAATGATATTAGTTTTACTATTAAAATCAAAACAACTACTTCATCCGACTCACAATAGGCGTCCTCTCTACTATTTTTCTTTGTCTCAGATTATTTGTCCCTTTTAGAATATCAATACAACATTTATTATTCTTTTCCACTAACATACTCTTATTCATTGCATTTCATTTATCTATCTAACTACTCCACTAACTATAATCACTAAGCGTATTTTATTAAATCAAACATATTTTACCATTAACCCATGATGACATGCTGTCATTACGTAATTTTAATGACTTATTTTGACATTTTGATAGAGTTCTGAGGCAATATGAGGTAACCAGGGGTGTGAAAAGCAGAAATTCTGGAAGTGCTGGAAATAGGAAATCGTTGCGCGATTTTGAGTGGCGTGGCGCGATTTTGCGACCAGAATGGTGGCGTGGCACGATATTGCAGAATCGTGGCGCAATTTTATGAGGCGTGGCACGATTTTGGGCGTAGAAAATATTTCCTATTTAAGCTGAAGCCAATTCCAGAATTAACGGTTATGATTTTGGAGAGCAAAAGTGCAATTTTGAGACCTGAAGACTGCTGGAAGGGCGATTTCATCCTCTTTTACTCAGTTCATGTATGTTTTAATTATTTCATTGATTATGCTATTTGTAAACTCGTTTATGAGTAGCTAAATCTCTCAGAGATTAGGTCCGAGATGAATCTGTGTAATTCTAATTGATCCATGTTACTGTGAAACTCTATTTATTATGAATGACAATCTAGTTTTTATTCAATTCAATTGTTCTTAATGCTTTTTATATCCTGATCAAATATAAACATGATCTAGTGAGAACGAATGACTACTGACCCTAGCTTTCGACTTAGACCTAATTGAATTGTTCTAATAAACATGGTTAGTTTAGGAATGGATAATCGTTTATTAGTGATATTAGGTTAATGTGCTTAAAACCTTCAAAGATTATTAGACCACCTAAGGAATTAGAGGTTGTAGTTTGAGAAGAGAGTCCTAACTCAAGGGATTGATTAAGACTATTTTGTTAACTATCGTGGAACTAGAGAATCATTCATAAGAATAGGTGCAGTATACCAATTAGGGAAACATTAGAGGATTCGACAGACCTGATCTCATCTCTCTCCTTATCTTTTCCAAAACTATCTTATTTTCTGTTATTTACTTTTTATACACACAAACCTACTGCCTCAGGCACTAAAAGAAATTTATACATCCTAAATAGTTACTTTATTGCTAAATTGAGATTAACACAGTCCTCGTGGATACGAACTTATTTTATTACTTCGATAGTTTTTGGTACACTTGCCAATTGTCTATCAACCCACTTGGATTGACCTAGTGGTGTTGGCTTGGGATCTGAGTGTGTGCTCCTCCTAAAGGTCTCAGGTTCGATTCTCTCTGGTGTCAATTTAGGTGTGCTAATTTAGCTTCTTAAAAAAAAAACATATTATACCATTAAAATCAACCATGTAAAAATCAAAAGAGACACCTAATTTGAGACGGAGCGAATAATAATTTTCTTATGAATCGAGTATAATGAGACGGAGAGATGCCCATTTAGGGTTTCCTTAGTGGTTGGCTTGGAATCTTGGTCTTGTAGTTTACTCCTCTCAAGATCTCAAGTTCGATTTCCCAAGATGCCAACTTCGGTGAGCAAGTTCATACAGACTTTAAATGGGTGGTGAGATTAGTCTCATTGCATTAGTAGGTTCTTGGATCAGATATCAGGTTTTAGAAAAATAATAAGGCTAAATTAAACAAGGGTTTTAAGTTTGAGATTTGTAAAAGATTGGTACTTTAAGTTAAGTTTGAGGTTTGTAAAAGGTTGATAATTTAATTTATTTTGGTTACATACAAGTCCTTTAAGTTTGAGGTTTGTAATAGATTGATAATTTAAGTTATTTTAATCACACATAAATCCTTTAAATTTTTAAACATTTTCGATTTAGTCATATTATTGTAATATTTAATTAACAGAAAGAGAGATATAAATTCGGCAGTTCAAACATTTTCGCTTCTATTTAATTTAATGCAACAAACTTGGATTGAGTAATTTAGACAGGTTCTCTTATATATTGCGTAACGAAAGATAAGCCGACAGCAAACGCTAAAATAATGGATATATATAAACGTGAAGCCAACTCAGCTGATTCTCTTCGTCAACACGTTCTTCATGCCTTTCCCACAAAGATATTTGGTTTAGAAAATAATTTTTGGATCTATCTAGCTGTGATGATTTCTCAAAAATGATTATAGAAAATGTTTTATTTAAGCAAAAGAAACTAAACTCATTTTATCCAAAATGTCCAAATCGGGAATATAGGGTGTGTTTGTTTCAAGTTATATTTGTAGATTCTTGAAAATAAAATCATAAAAATGCATAAGCCTGTGTTTGTTACAAGTTTACTAAATTTTTATTCCCGAGTATAAAATGTTCTTGGGAGTAGAAAAGTTTTCCCAATGAAAAAGGTGAGAATAAAGTTCCCATGAAGATGGGAATCAAATTATGTATAATTACCTATTATAAACCCTATTTTTAAGGTTCCTTGGAATATTATAATGTTAACCGAACATCTTTTTTTTAAATACCTTGGAATAAATTTCCCATCTTTATATTCCAAGGAATGTTATTCTTAGGAATAAATTTGGTAAACTTGAAACAAACACACCCATAAGAGTTGAGATAACATGGTCACCACCATCGTAGTGATGGTGATTTGATGTGGAGGTAGAGCTTTGATGCAGTGGAAATTGTTCTTCGAAGGAGGGGAAGGAACCTACAATACAAGTTAGTGTTCTGACTCCTAAGTTAATTTTACTTAATAGAAAAGTGTGGGTAATGTGGAAAAAAGTGATCGTACCTGGGGTGTGGCACAAAGCCATGCTTTTATAGTTGAGTTCGACGTAACATACCGCATGAAATGTGGCGACGGATATGAGAGTTCGTTGCAGATAGCTCCAATGGTCAAGATCTAGATGGGGCATTCATGTGCGGTAAGGCGCACATGTGGCTTCCAGTATGTCCTGAAGTGGCGGCAAATTGGGTTAACGACCTTGTATAATGGGTTGTTGTAATAAGCCAAATTCAATATGGAACAATTGCCCCCAAGTCTTTATTGTCTTTATGACGTGAGGAACTTGTTCACAATGGCAGTCTTGTGGTTGACCCTTGATGCTTCGACGTAGCC
>Ga0228711_1004155_pt1 | contig 22368 bp, 16 predicted proteins | sample MedpolnodulmetaG_2_FD_177996 | JGI IMG/M metagenome (GOLD analysis project Ga0228711, IMG submission 177996) | Root nodule microbial communities from Medicago polymorpha collected in Santa Monica, California, United States - brown nodules | ecosystem: Host-associated > Plants > Roots > Nodule...
ATCTTTGTCTTGTTGTAGAGACAAACATTGCAGAGAAGGTGGTTGCAGAGTTCGTGGCCGTACACTTCGTACAATGTCCTTTGTCAACTCTGGTGAAGTAGCTTCTGGTGAGATATGCTTCTGATGATCAGTGCTTCTGATGTTTTTGCTTCTGATGACGTGTCTTCAGGAGCTCTTCTTCAGACTCGTTACTTCAGACGCAGTTCTTTAGACGCAGTTCTTCAGACGCATTCTTCCAGATGCTTTAAGCTTCAAATAAATTCCTTTGCTCTTGAACTTGTTCAATTAGAATCTCTAAGAATAGTACTTTGATTATGGATCCTGCACACTTGAACAAATTGTTTAGCATATCCAATTGATTATTTTTAATACCTTGTTATTGTCAAAACTCAACAGGTGACTTGTGAAACACCCTTGTTCCAACAGATTAAAGAGTGAATCAAACCATTTTTCATCCATACTCGATTGCATATAAGAAAGTGATTTTCTTCTTCTTTTTCAATAATGCTAGTTTCAATTTTTCTTCTTCTTGTTCAACTGCCTTGTACGACTGTTTCAATTTACATGTTGAAGTTAACTTAAATTCAGTTTAAGGAGGTTCATGTAAACTTAGTTTACATAACCTACTTAAACTAAGTTTACATGAACTACTTAAACTGAGTTTAAGTATGTAGTATGTACACTTAAACTCAGTTTACGTGAACTACTTAAACTAAGTTTACATTTACATACTTAAACTGAGATTACGTTGAATCATTGAACAAGGTTGAACTTTTAGATAACTCAGTTTACATAACCTACTTAAACTAAGTTTACATGACCTACTTAAACTGAGTTTAAGTATTACACTTAATCTCAGTTTACATGACCTACTTTACATGGCCTGCTTAAACTGAGTTTAAATATGTACACTTAAACTGAGTTTAAGATTAAACAACAGTATAATCCAAAGACAAGAAAAACAAAAATTGAACCAAAAAAAAAGCTTAGAATTAGGAAACCCATGACAAGAAAAACACAATCGATCGAAGAACACAACTTGCTAACCTTATTTGCTTCGAATTTTCGTTGAAATCTTGCATATAAGGGATAAATCAACTTACAAAAAGAGAGACAGAAGATGAGTTTTGGAGTGTAGTGTAACCAAGAAAGAATAAGAGGCATCGGTTGAATGTTGTTTCTGTTTCTGTTCTCTCTATTTTGTGCTTGTAAATATTGGTCGGATACTGTTGGTTCCACCCTGATATTCCTTGTGCTAGGGGGTTCTTTTGTTGTGGTAATATAATTAATTTTAGCCTCTTTAAAAAAAAAAAAAAGAATAAGAGGCTTTTTGAAAATTAAATTTTATGTAAGGGCAATTTTGTCATTCTGGGGTGTAACCAGATTATACAAGGTTGTTATTACAGTATAATTTCTGGGGTCAAGATGGTAATTTTAAAGCAAGTTCAACAAGTGCCTTTGTGAGATACGACGTCGTGGAAGAGCGAATCGTTTTGAGAAGCAAATTGGGAACATTGTTCCGAAAAAATCAAAACGAAACGATGATTAGCATTCTCACACAGGTAATTTCAATTTATGATTATCTTTCAGTGTTTTGTTTCAATTGATGATGATTTGTGAATTTTGATTTGTTGAAATTGTTTCAGGAGCGGTTATTGGGAGCTTCATTGGGTGTGATATTGACGAGTGCCGTTGTTTGGGATCAACGCAGATACATCTATGGTTCTATATCCGATTCTCAATCTCACTCTCAGGTTCAACTTTTTTTCTGGCTTTAGTTTTGTTCTTTTTTATTTTATTTTTTGAAAAATAGAAGAATTTGTTGTTTTGGTAACTGGATGTAAGATTGTGAATGATTAGTGTTAGAGGGAAATTTAGTTGTTTGTGTTTAGACCTGTTTGGATTCACTTATTTGATTTGAGCTTGTATCCACTGGTTGATAAGCTGTTTTGTTTTCAGCTTATTTTCATAAGCTCAGTAGTTTATGAAACACAACTTTGATTTACCACATGAAACACATACACAAATGGAAGATTTCAGGTATGAATCCGGGACACTACGGATATCCCCAACCTAACAAATTCTGTATTTTTCCAGTTGAGCTAGGATTTATGGATTTATGAAAACAGATTTAGCTTAAATGAAAATAATTTGACTTTATTTTAGAAAAGATGGAGGAAACTCGGCTTAGGTAGTTTGAACATGCATAGAGAAGACCTGTAGATTCTCTAGTAAGGAGAATAGACTAGATGAAGGGTAGTGAAATCACTAGAGGCAGAGGAAGACTCGGAAAACTATAAGAGAAATATGGTATATGATAGATCCCACTTTATTTCATCATTTGGTCCATGTAGCCGACTCCACTTAGTGGGATAAGGCTTTTGTTTGTTGTTGTATTTTGTCTCATGTTATAGATTAGTTTATACATATGTACTTGTATGGTAAACTTTTATGCTATTAACATTTAGTTAAGTTGTTTATCCAAACAAAGCTTTTGTCTTTGTGCATGATCTGAAGTTTTCTAAGGCTGGATTATAATGAGTTGTAAGGTGAATGGCAGAACATACAATAATTTGTTTTTATAGGTGGCTGAACATACAATAATTTTGGAAATAGATGAATGCCAAATATTGATTTGTTTCTAACTTATAGGAGTTTTCAAACTGAAATAATCATTGAGTTGTCCTGTGCGTGTAACTCGGTTGGTGATAAAGACACTAGTAGTCAGTGTGCAGGTTCGAACCTGCAATGCGCTGCATTCCTGATCCTCATTCCCCATATGTGGCCATTGAGTCAGCCTTTGACTAAAAAAAGAAGAAGTGAACATTTAGCATCTAACTCATAAAATAAGTTAATAAGTGTTAATTAAGAAGTCAAATGAGAGATCTTCTGGAGGTGCAGAAATTAATTTCAACTTGTGGAAAAGTTTATCCTAACTACCACAAGCCTATGAAGCACTGATGCAGACGCAAAGACAAATTTGAAGAGTGTGTGGGCACAACATATGACACATAGGCACCTATAATTTGAGAATATAGGAGGTGACTGAAACATGTCAAACACTGACACACCTTCAAGTGTGCTGGTGTTGCATAGGCTCAACGCTTAACTTAATTTTACTCCTTTCTTTCAATAACTTTGAATGTCAATGTGTTCCGTTGATATTATATTTTCAGAGTCCACAGGCTCGAGTAACTTTGCATTTGAAATACTGGTCATTCATTCTATCGGCGTCACCACTGACTTATGAATTTCAATGTCTGATTTGCTACTTTTAGATTCTAACTTTTCAGCTTTCATGTTTCACCAGGTTAGAGAACCCATATTTGGGAAGAAATCATGCTCTGAATTTGCACATTCATGGAACAAAACTGTGGATCAGACATTTGGACCTTTGATAAAGTCTCTCAGCTCACGTGGATGGTAGAAATGTTATGAATTTTTAATACTTTTTTGTGTGATCGTGATATCAGAACATGAAGTAATTTGCTTTTTTAATGAAATTCACATGCTTAATTGTTTGTCGAACGGTTGTGCACACCAGCAGTGCTTATGAATGTAATGTTGTCTGCACCACTCATATGCACCTTCAGTATATGCATCAAAATACCTGATTTTCCTTCCTTAGAACTCAACTGATCTCTGAATGTTAGAAATTACTATTGTTACCTATTGTCAATAAAAACCAATAAATGATTCACTCACTTGTCAGCATTGTACTAATATATGATTCTTTATTTTTGGAGTTTTGGCAGTTTTGAGGTTCTAGTTGTAGATGGAAAAGCTAGGTTATGAATAAAGCATTAGTTTAGAAATTGCATAGAAATTGATCACTTTGGAGAATAGATAAAATATAGGGCACTTCAATATTGTCTTACGTTTTGGTTCAAATAACTATCAATTAGAAACAATTTCCTCTTACCAACGAGAGTTTGGTATAGTGGAAGGGACTAGACTTCTACAACGTGGCAAATCATAGTCGATTCCCAACTAAAAGTGATGTCCGCATTTAATGTCTGACATTGTCTCAAATAGGATTATCTCCGGTTAAGGAACCTATAAAGTTGTATACGCCAACTTTATAGGTGGTGTACAGTGCACTGCAAGATTTTATCATTGTATACACAGGTTCTTCCTTGTATACACAGGTTCTTCCTTTTGGACAGGCAGATAGAGAATTCAGATACCTTTGAGTTGCAGGTTGTCCGCATTCACAATGTCAGCCACATCGATAAACGTTGGGTCGGAGGTTGAACAGTGCAGTTTTAAACTTAGTTCTTTAGTTTTTAAACAAAATCCCAACTGTTTGAAATCTACAACGTCCAATATCGATCCAATGGCCACTGATGTTGCTGGCTACGCGAATGCTAGAACCTGCAGCGAATCCAAATTCACAGATAGCACATGACCAAGAGTTTTTTACAGCCATGAGCCAAGGTAACTCCCTCTTTCCGATCTGGAACCTTAATAGGGCTTGCTCCTTCTCGTGTACTTTGGAATGAAGCCTTACCTTTCACTATGCAAGCAAGGCTGACAAGTAGTTTCTTCTCCAGAGATACATATCTCTAAATTGCATGCTCATCAAGCTCGCGAATGTGCTTAATGCATGTGTCAAAATTAATAATTTGATACACAAATATGTGTGCGTGCATAACAGTGTCTCAAGTAGGCAGTCAAAAAACAATCTAAAGTGAGGCTCTGATGATTTTTATATTTTGTATTTTCTTTTGCAGCTAAATACAAGGTAAAATTAAACATGTTATGAATTCCTCAATCAAAATCAATTCCGACTACCACAAAATCAAACAGACAATATAACAATAAATACATTATAATCAGTCAATGAAGGACTGATTTTCAGACACAATAATATCTAACACATCCAATTACTTAAAAAGGAAAAATAAAAACTAGTAAAAGCTAATCAAGTCTTCAGCAGACTTTATTTTCCAAGGGCGGGGAGTGGATAAAGTGTATGTTTAGTATCACAGTGGATTTGGCGAAATCATAGTGACATTTTGATTTTGTTAAAAGCATTAAAGCGTAGTTTTTGTCAAAATCACAATGACATACACGATTCTACCAAATTCACCATCATTCCCAACGTGCACTAAGCCAAAGACTTCAACTGCGCAACCAGATCTGTGATGAATTTGTTCTGAATTTCCTTATCCAATAGAAACTCCCTCCATTTCATATGATTTTCTTTTATCTGTCTCCCTGGCGCTTTATCAACTTCCAGCATAACAGTTTTCACAGCCTCAAACAATTCCTCTTTCTCAAAAAATCCATCTCCATCTTTCCTATTCACCTCGACCCCAGCCTTCAAATCATCAGCAATGAGTTTAGAATTTAAAAACTGATCACCCTTGAAAGGTAGCAACACTAACTGACAATCATTAACTATAGCTTCTATCACAGAACTAAAACCAGCATGACACACATAACACCCAACACTTGAGTGCTTCAAAACAAGTTGCTGTTGCAGCCAACCAGTATGCACAATTCCCCTATTCTTCACTCTTTCTGAGAACCCTTTTGGTAATGCTCTTTCTAACTCAGATTCAGCATTGAGATTTGATGGAAAATTTAAGACTAAAATGAAGGGTAAATTTGTTAGTTCCAACCCTATTGCTAGTTCATTGATTTGATCATCACTTAGAAATGTTTCACTACCAAAGGAACACAATATCACTGACTTGGTTGGGAAATTATTTAACCATTTTGTCCATTTTTCCTCGAGCACGTCCATTGATGGCTCTGGAACAAGTACTCCAGAAAAAAGAACCGGTTTTTCAAATTGGTTTTGTAAATAATCTAGATAAGAACCTTCCATTTCCTTACAACTCTTGAACACTATTAGTGAGCTTTCACTAAAGTTTTGCATGACTTTATGAAAGTTAAATCTTTGGAAGAGTGCTATGAAAATATTTTTGGCTTGGAAGGTTTGAAGGGAAAGCTTGGAATTTGGAAAATACCCAAGTGGGGGATTTTTAAAGTCCTCATAAGTGATGTCTCTTCCTTTAGCATCATCAAGTCTTGAAGATGAACATAGGTAAGAAGCTGAAATGGCTGAGTAGACCGAGAAGTAAACAGATTTTATGCCAAGTTCAGAAGCTATTTCTGGGATCCAACTTGTTGCAATGTCAAAGAAAATAAAACTGGGTTTAAGTTCAAACAAAATGGTTTTTACATGATCTTGCATTGAGTCTATTGCTTGAATGAGTGTGCCAAACATGCTCGAGTGCAATTTAGAAGTGTTACTTGGTATGTTATTTGGGAAGTTAAGGGGAATGATACGGACTGCAGGGTTGAGATTGAAGGTTGATTTGATTTTTGGAATGTTAGCTGAAGGTGACAAGAATGAGATATGAATTCCATGAGAGAATAACTTGTTGGATAATTGCACAAATGGACTAATGTGACCAAATGCAAGGAAGGGAAACATAGCTATATGAATCTCATTTTTGGTTATCCTTTCACCACTCATCTTTGCCTAATTTACTATCACTGTGTTGTTTCTAAGAATGGTCTAACAAGAATGGTGGCCAACGGTGCTCTTACAAACATAAAAATTACTTTTTTTACAATAGTAATAGTAGATACAGAAATAAATGATTGCATTTAAACAATGGGGGTCTACACATTAATGGACTTGCTTCTGAGTTCTGACACTTTCGAAGCCTTTATTTTCTTTATCTAGAAAACGATAAAACTACTTTTTATTGTATTTTCATTTACTAATAAACATTAATATTCGTTTTTTGTTATTTATTTTTATTTGTATGTATTTGTTTTGGCCCCTCACTTATGTAGGTAGATATAGATCTGAATATATTCATGAATGGCATACGAACTTGGCTGTTAATGTGATGCATTGTGTATTTGTTAATATCGAACAAGGAATATACCGTTGGTTTGCATGCTAGCACGTGAATCACATTTATTTTTATGTGGCTGCAACTGCAAGACAAAGAAAGAGGAGAAGAGATAAAGTGACTGTACGTGAATATCTTAGGTTAAAATTGTAATTTTACGATTATAAAGTTGAAATAATGAAGGATTCCATCTAAGATGGACAATGAGCCGAGCCAACTCGAATTGAATTCAAGATTCAATTCGATAATTATTTTGTTGAACTTGATTCACGAATCAAATAAGTTGAAAACCAAGTTCGTTAACATGAGTTGAACTTGAGTAATATATATAACCACGAGTCCAGTCTATCCACATTTAAAAAAAAAAAACCAAAATGAAATGTATTAACCAAACAAGTCCTTCCAACATAAGAAGTGTCAAAAGTAGATTTGGCGAGATGACCCGTAATACCACATAGATTTATTGTTACAAAACCTAACCAATTTGTAACCAATGATCAAATTTCCCCAAAAAATGTACATCTGATAAATAAGTGATCCACATCCTCATTTATTCCACAACCTCCCATACATATTTGATCGTTATCCTCAAGCACCCCTCGCCTATACAAATTATCTTTAGTCGGAATATGGTTGAGAAGCAAAGGCCAAGCGAAAAGTTAAACTTTTAGAGGAACCTCTTTAAACCTAAGAATGTTAGTAGGAAGTGGTAAATTGTTGTAATTCCTTGAGCCAAGAATTGATAAGCATTGCTTACGGTGAAGGGGTTTGACAGATGTAATTAGCAAACCCACCTATTCTCCAAACCATCCGAGAAAACAATAGAAGATAACAGATCCCTACACTCTCTTATCTATTTTTCCTCTCGAGCCAACAAACCTCCTCCTTCATTTTCAAGCCTCTCCACCCACACCCCAACCCCAACCAAAACATTTCTGCCACTGTTGCCAATTTGTTCTCAGATAGCTCATAAAACCTTCTAAATCTTACATCAAACGAGTCTCCTTCCATCCAAAGATCCCTCCAAAATAGAGTGGAAGACCCATATGTCATCAACTAATTAGCTTCCAACCCCGAAACCTACTCTTTCGAATCAAATTTAAGTTTTGTCACCTGAACATACTCCTTGTCTATAACAAACTCACCCCTCCTCACCATAACGAGCTGCTAACATCATACACTTTCTCTCTCCTCCTCATCATAACGAGCTGCTAACATCATACACTTTCTCTCTCCTCCAACACTATTCAACAATCATAGCCAAATTAAACTCCTTCCGCCTAACCTCAAATCATGGCCTTGACAATTCGTTCCATTTCAGAGTCAAATAGTAAGGTATCTGAATCTGCACATCACATAAAACAAACTAAATTACTTTTCAACAGCACTGCACACAAGAGATAGATAAAAGACAACTATTAATCTTTTTTTATATTTTTAATTATAATAAAAATAGAAACAAAAATTAAATCTAAATTAAAGCAACAAGTAAATATTTTTTATTTTCTTAGTTATTTGACAAGAAAATAAATGACTAGAATAAAATAAAACAAAATCTTTTTAGAATTTTTAGAATATGTGAAACAAAAATAAATAAAAACAAACAAGAAAAAAATAAGTAAAATGAATTGCCTTTTTGAAAAGATCAATAATCTCTAAAAACGACACTAAAACTTGATGACAAATTCTGCGAGTGTATCAAACTATTTCAAGTAATAAAATAGTAAGTTATTGTCTCCATATTCCATATATATTGTTGTTTTCTACTTGGCAATTGACTAGATTTATGAATAAAAACAATAAATGGGAGGATTTGCAAGAGTAGTTTGTTGAACAATTAAATTAAATTAACGGTGAAACAATATGACGACGACGGTTAGGATTCTTTATATCTGTGACTGAATCATGCAAAAGTATCTTACAGATATGAGCATTCATAAGTAGAAAGAAGAAAGAATTGGTATGTATAATGTGTTTTGGCTTAAATTTGAGAAGAATAGTTTTTCTCTTTCTTACAAATTTGGGGTGCAAATCCAATGCTAAAGTTTGCAATTTCAAACTGAAAAATGCATTTTGTGAAGGAATTCTATTATTCCAATCATTACCTTTTATATTTACTTGATTCCCTCTGAAATTTGTACTCACATTGCATTAATAGTAATTTTATTTCCTAGTAATGGTAATCACACAGACACAGTTGCTGCTATATATGTGTGTGTGTTAGAAATTACTATTGTTACCTGTTGTCAATAAGAACAAACAAATGATTCACTCACTTGTCAGCATTGTACTAATATATGATTCTTTAGCTTTGGAGTTTTGGTAGTTCTGAGGTTCTAGTTGCAGAGGGAAAAGCTACGTTATGAATAAAGCATTAGTTTAGAATTTCATAGAAAATTCAATCAACTTTATAGGTGGTGTACAGTGTACCGCAAGATTTTATCATTGTATATACAAGTTCTTCCTTTTGGACAGTCAGATAGAGAGTTCAGATCCTTTGGAGTTGCAGGTTTTCTGCAATTCACAATGTCAGCCACATCGATAAATGTTGGATAGGAGGTTGAACAGTGCAGTTTTTAAACTTGGCACAACTGTTTGAAATCTACACCGTCCAGTATCGATCCAATAGCCACTGATGTTGCTGGCTACGTTAATGCTATAACTATCTGGAACCTTAATAGGGCTTGCTCCTTCTTGTGTATTTGGGGATGAAGCCTTACCTTTCCTATATGTAAATCAGCCAACATTACATACCTCTGAAATGCATGCTAATCAAGCTCGTGAATGTGCTTAATGCATGGATTCAACTAATTCCCTTGAAATTTCATCCGTGTCAAAATTAATAATTTGATACACGAATATGTGTGCGTGCGTAACACAGTGTCTCAAGTAGGCATTCAAAAAACAATCTAAAGTGAGGGTCTGATGAATTTTACATTTTGTATTTTCTTTTGCAGCAAAATACAAGGTAAAATTTAACATGTTATGAATTCCTCAATCAAAACACACATTATAATCAGTCAACGACGGACTGATTTTCAGACACGATAAAAACTAGTAAAAGCTAATCAAGTCTTCAGCAGACTTTATTTTCCAAGGGCGGGGAGTGGATAAAGTGTATGTTTAGTATCACAGTGGATTTGGCGAAATCATAGTGACATTTTGATTTTGTTAAAAGCATTAAAGCGTAGTTTTTGTCAAAATCACAATGACATACACGATTCTACCAAATTCACCATCATTCCCAACGTGCACTAAGCCAAAGACTTCAACTGCGCAACCAGATCTGTGATGAATTTGTTCTGAATTTCCTTATCCAATAGAAACTCCCTCCATTTCATATGATTTTCTTTTATCTGTCTCCCTGGCGCTTTATCAACTTCCAGCATAACAGTTTTCACAGCCTCAAACAATTCCTCTTTCTCAAAAAATCCATCTCCATCTTTCCTATTCACCTCGACCCCAGCCTTCAAATCATCAGCAATGAGTTTAGAATTTAAAAACTGATCACCCTTGAAAGGTAGCAACACTAACTGACAATCATTAACTATAGCTTCTATCACAGAACTAAAACCAGCATGACACACATAACACCCAACACTTGAGTGCTTCAAAACAAGTTGCTGTTGCAGCCAACCAGTATGCACAATTCCCCTATTCTTCACTCTTTCTGAGAACCCTTTTGGTAATGCTCTTTCTAACTCAGATTCAGCATTGAGATTTGATGGAAAATTTAAGACTAAAATGAAGGGTAAATTTGTTAGTTCCAACCCTATTGCTAGTTCATTGATTTGATCATCACTTAGAAATGTTTCACTACCAAAGGAACACAATATCACTGACTTGGTTGAGAAGTTATCTAACCATTTTGTCCATTTTTCCTCAAGCACAGTCATTGATGGCTCTGGAACAAGGACTCCAGAAAAAAGAACGGGTTTTTCAAATTGGTTTTGGAAATAATCTAGGTAAGGACCTTCTATTTCCTTACAACTCTTGAACACTATTAGTGAGCTTTCACTAAGGCTTTGTATGAATCTATCCGAAGTCGTTGGATTGTCACCAAATTTATGGTAGAGCATCATGAAGATTATTCTGGCTTGGAAGGTTTGAAGGGTAAGTTTGGAATTTTGAATATACCCAACTAGAGGATTTTTAAAGTCCTCGTAAGTGACGTCTCTTCCTCTTGATGTTGGAGAAATGTAAGAATGAGAAATGGCAGAATAGACAGAAAAGTGAACGGATTTTATGCCAAGTTCAGAAGCTATTTTTGGGAGCCAATTTTGTGCAAAGTCAAAGAAAACAAAATGGGGTTTAAGCTTCAATAAAATGGTTTTCACTTGATCTTGCATTAAGTCTATTGTTTGAAAGAATGCGCCAAACATGTCAGGGTGCAATTCTGCGGTGTTACTTGGTAAGTTATCCGAGAAATGAAGGGGGACGATTTGGATTAAAGGGTTGAGATTAAAGGTTGATTTGGTTTTTGGAATGTTAGCTGAAGGTGACAAGAATGAGATATGAATTCCATGAGAGAATAACTTGTTGGATAATTGCACAAATGGACTAATGTGACCAAATGCAAGGAAGGGAAACATAGCTACATGAATCTCATTTTTGGTTATCCTTTCACCACTCATCTTTGCCTAATTTATTATGAGTTTGTGTTGTTTCTAAGAATGGTCTGTAACAAGAATGGTGGCCAAGGATCCTCTTATAAACATAAAAATTACCTCTTTTACAATAGTAATAGTAGATATAGAAATATAAAAAAACTTCAATCTCGTAGTCTTTGTTTTCCTTATCTATAAATTAAAAAGAAGGACCAATTGGTCCTACCTAAAATATTTCTAGAAAAATATCTTCTTCAATTAATCATCCGTGGACTCAGGTTGAATATTTTAAAACGAGCAGAGAGGAACCAAATATAATCAGGCAGAATGAAGTTGAGATTTCATTTTCGTGTTTGGCTGTTTTAAAACATAACTTTATATTTTTAATTCCATTTTAATAATTTAAAAACAATATTACTATGTAGATCTGAAAACATGAGTATTCTGATGATTTAGATTTTATTATACTATTTGTAGGCATTTTGCTGTTGTTTGCTATTAACTTGGATGTTGTGAGTTTGTTCGCAAATTCACCCTTTACGTTTTTAGCGACATCAATTTGGATAAATGAATATCGTTTTGCTTTTGTAAATTTTTTTTTATTTAAAAATAAAATATATGATCTTTCATTAAAATTTTATAGTGCTTATATAAACTCTTTTCTCCTATCCCCGTGAGCTTAGCTCAGTTGGTAGGGATATTGCATTTTATATGTAGGGGGCCGTGGTTTGAACCCCGGAACTCCACTTCTCCACAATTAAATTGTGTGAGCGCTAGCCACTAGGTTACTTAAAAAAAAAACTCTTTTCTCCTTTCTTTTTATTGTATTTTCATTTACTAATAAATATTAATATTCGTTTTTTTTATTGATTTTTATTTCTATGTATTTGTTTTGACCCCTCACTGATGTAGGTAGATATAGATACTACATATATCCATGAATGGCCCCTGCGAACTTGGCTGTTAATGAGATGCATTATAGCAATGTGTATTTGTTACTACCGTGGGTTTGCAAGCTAGCACGTGAATCACATTTATATTTATGTGGCTGCAAGAAAGAGGAGAAGAGATGGAGTGAGGATGCTGCTGTGTGTGAAGATCTTAGGCTAAAACCGTAATTTTGCAATTATAAAGTTGAAATAACCAATGATTTCATTTAGGACCGACAAGGAATCGAGCCAATTCGACTAGAGTTCGAGACTCGGTTCGAAAATTAATCCATTGAACTTGGTTTATGAATCAAATGATTTGAATTTGAGTTGAAAAATAAGTTCATTAGCTATTGGTTGTTGGTGGCGGAGAAGAGTGTAGGCAATGATGGTTATTGGTTGAGACAGTGGCGGACACGAGTGAATGAAATTTATCTGCTTGTTGGTGGTAGAGAAAAGTGTAGGAATTTTGCTCTTCTCCCAACAAAAAATGCTCATTCCCAACTGAAATGACCATAATGGCCCTGCGTGAGTTAACTCACGCACCTTTTGCCTGCAGCGTGAGTTAACTCACGCACCTTTGGATGGTGACGTGACTTAACTCACACACCTTTGGCCGGTAGCTTGAGTTAACTCACGCAACTTTGGCCCGTGGTCCCATCCTTCTTAATGTCTCGATGTCTCGGTGTCTAACATGTCTCGATGCTTCGTCCACTTCAAGTGAGCATAAAAGAAATAAAGAAGAATTGGTAGAGCTTAAGGAACAAACATTCAATGTTGAATATTAGCAACTATTTGCTATTTTAGACAGGCCGAACATGCAGAGCTTAGGTAGCTCTTAACACACCGGCAAAGAGAGGTTCGTCTAGAACTTTGGCAGCTAGAGTTTTGATGAGAAATTTGGAAATTTTTACAATCCTCTCTCTCAACATTTCCAGCTATCACATATGTTCATATCACTCTTCTAAGTTAAAATTTGTAGGTTTATATAAAAAAATAAATTAGGGAAAGGTTTGTAGCTTTATATTTAAATTTAATGAAAAGTATTACAAATAAATAGATGTCTCAATGGAGCTTATATGTGCTTATTTCTATACTTGCAAAAGTACAATAATCGTAATTAGGCTTTTGTATTGTATTTGTCATGCCTTGAGAAGGCTTTCAAGGGTTGTATTTATAGCCCTCTATGGGCCTGGTTTAACGTGACTTAAGCGAAGTGATATTGACGGTCCACCGTCCCCTAAGCACGAGTCTTGGGACAAGGTGAAGTGATGAATATGTAAGGTCGATCGTATAGGATGCTTTAGAGCATTCTAGAAGCTTCTAGACGCCTGTTGAAGTAGCGCCCTTATGAGGGCGCGCCTAAGGCAATTTGGGCTCTTATGGAGGGCATTTGTGCCCTTAATTACATATTGTCGGTCCACAGCACCCCAAGCACGAGTCTTGGGACAAGGCGAAGTGATTAATCATGAAGTCGATAGTCCACAGCCCCCCAAACACGAGTCTTGGAACAAGGCGAAGTGATTAATTATGACGTTGGTTTGGGTATTAGAGTATGGGCAAAATTTTCATTTAACACATCCATTGGCGAGCTTTGCGCATTTTTCATGACGTTGTAGCACCTTTTTGAATCCCTGTAATTTTATTGGGCAGCTATGCCTGGCGTCCTAGTACTTTTACTCGCCAAAGCGAAAGAAAACGAAGATTGGTCAAGCTGATACTGGGGAAGCTGAGGCGAGTGATAGAATCGCCGAATTGGACGAGGTTGTGAAATTTTGATTACCGAAAATGCATGGAGGAAAACATGCCTTTCTCCACCATAGATGATGAAGCGAGTTTTCATGGTAAGTTTTCGGAGCTGGTGCAGGATGTAGGGATGTCTGAGCTTTGATCTTTGATGTTGGTGCATGAAATGGAAAGAAGCATGAGGCTCTAAAGGAGAAGTACAAAAATTCTTCGAAAGATGTGGAGATGTTTAAGCATAAGGCGGCTTCTATTGAGAAAAGGTTGAGGACGCCATTGATGGGAAGAAGAAGGTTGAGAAGGAGGTGACAAATTTGACGGAGGAGAAGGACTCGTTGATTCAGGAAGGGGACGAGCTGAAGGAGAAAATTGCCAAGTTCGAGGAGGACATTGCCCAAGCTCAAACTGATGTGAAAAATGGAAAGATGGCGCTGGCGGAAACTTTCGATGGAGGTTTTGAGCATGCTAAGGTGCAAACTATACATTTTCACCCTACGCTGGATCTAAGTGGGTTGGACCCTTATAAGATTCTTGTTAATGACGAGTTGGTGGATGAGGAGTGAAGCTTTTTGTTCTGTTGTAACTAATTGTAACTATTTGATGTAACTTTCATGGGTCGCTTTTGGAGTATCTTTGATAAAACTTGGTTGATATTCATATTTATTTCAAGTTTCATTTGTAGAATATTCGTAGTTGTTGCTTTGTTGTTGTTTTATCAACTATTATTCATTCTCGCGAATTTGCTTTTTGTTGTTAGTTTTCTCCTGATTACTTTATGACCTTCTTGAAGGAAGTCTCGTTGTGAAGTTTTTGCGCAGAGCCCTATCTGGGGTTGATGTCGTGTTTTTTTCTTAGAGCCTACATAGGGGGTGGATGTTAGGCGAGGTTCAGAACTTGCTTAGGACTGATATAAATGGAGAGGTTTGGAACTCGTTCAGGATTGTCACGAATGGCGAGGTTCAGAGCCCGCTTAGGGTTGACATAAATGGCATTGTTCAGAACCCCCGATGGGGTTGACATTGTTCAGAGCCTCTTAGGGTTGAAATTGTTCAGAGCCTCTTGAGGTTGACATTGTTCAGAGCCTCTTGGGGTTGACATTGTTCAGAGCCTCGTAGGGTCAGTTCGTTCAAAGCCCTCATAGGGGTTGACGCCATTCAGAGCTCTCATAGGAGTTGACGGAATGACGACGTTCAGATCCCTCTTTAAGGGTTGACGTAATGTCGACGTTCAGAGCCCTCTTTAAGGGTTGACGGAATGGCGAAGTTTAGAACCCTCTTTAAGGGTTGACTGAATGGTGACGTTCATAGCCTTCTTTAAGAGTTGACGTAATGTCGACGTTTAGAGCCCCTTTCAGGGTTGACGGAATGGCGACGTTTAGAGCCTTGTACAAGGTTAACATTTTAGGCTCCCTTTGAATGTAGAATTCCTTGTAGATTTCGTAGTAGTTATATCTGTACAAAGTAGAACAGTAGAAAAAGGAGAGTTCTAAGAAAGTAGGACGCCTTGTTAAAAACATGCAAAACAAATCTCAACGGTCGAGAAAGGTTAGAATAACTCCATGTTTCATTTTCAAGCTCTTAATGGCGGGACCGTTGCTTCTACATTTCATTATGGCGTGCTGTTTGGTGAGTTCTTCCTTTTGCTTAACCTCGCCCTTGGCGGGCTTGTTTGTCTCCCAAACTTTATTTATCTGAAATATAACGTTACTTCCGAACTTCCAAAATAAAGGAGTCTTAATCACATTCAATCCTATTTAATGAAAACCAATTACTCACTGTCTTCTTTTATTAACTCACCCATAATTTCTACTCCCCTTCCTATTTTTTTCTTTCTCTTACTAACCTTCTTACTTGACTATCTTGTGCTTTTAATCATCTTCTTTCTTCTATTAGATTGGAACTAAGTCTTCCTACTACTTTTCTTAAATCGAAATTCGCTACTTCCTTATTAGATTTAAACTAACTCGCCCACTTTGTTCTTTTTATTTTATACTCCTCCTCTTTCTCCTACTAACTCGGATTTTAAATTGCTTGGTATTTTATTTTCTATGTCTTTATTTTCTCCTATGAAGTTAGGACTAAGTCTTCTGATCAATTTTATTCTTCTACGTGAGTCTGGCACTATTAATCCATTATTTATGTTTTTACTAAACAGTTAGTTCAGTTCACAAAGTAAATGGTACATGAAAAGGATTCTCAGGAAAGAGAGGCGGGTCACTTGGACGTCTTAAATACCAAGACTTTACTCGTCAGAATCCCTCATATGTGACCTTTTAACAGTACTACACTTTACTTCTGCCACGGGATACCTAGAGTAGTCTTTCTTCTATTAACTTGGTCCTACCTCTTGTGTTTCACTCATCTTTCTCTCTTTATTAAATTGTAACTAAATTGAACAGCGAGAATTAATAGCAAGTGACACAAATTAAGTCAAAGCTAATTGTCCACAAGACTGATTTTCCACAGATTATGTATATGCACTGAAAAACAATTGCAAAATAAATAAAATCGATAAGAGCATTCTAAAAAGCATGAGAACTTAAGTTGGTAAGTAATGATTTATTTTTGCTACGTACATTCAGATTGATTCACAAAATATATCAAAAACAATTTTTATTAGATGTGTGAATATATTGAACGAAAATTCTTCTTCAAATTAAAGTTGTAAAATATTGTCTCGAAATATATTGGGCGAAAATTCTCTTCAAATCAAAGTGTAAATATGTTTTCTCAAAATATATTGGGCAATAAATTTTCTTCAAATCAAATAGTGTAAAAATATTTTCACAAAATATATTGGGCAAGAAATTTTCTTCAAATCAAAAAGTGGAAATATATTGTCTCAAAATATATTAAGCACAAAATTTTCTTTAAATTGAAACGTGGAAATATATTGAGCACAAAATTTTCTTTAAATCAAAAAGTGGAAATATATAGCCTCAAAATATATTGAACACAAAATTTTCTTCAAATCTAAAAGTGTAGATATATTGTCTCGAAATATGCTGAGCAAATTTTTTGCTCAATTTTATTTTGAAACAGTAAAAAGTAATATGCCCAACGTTAAAACATATAGATTAAGTTCAATATAACTAAAAGATGATAGTTCTTGGCAGGTCCTATTGCTATCACAAAAGAAAACAACGCCCTAAAAGAATGAAAGCACATGACACCAAAATACAAAACAACAAACATTGTCGATAAAAGCTTGAAGCAATTAAAATAACTAAACATATGACGGTTGTACGATAATCTACCCATTAAAATCAACATGCATATATAAAAGTATTGATGAAAGCAATGTGTGCCTGTGAGTATAACAACATGTTTTTTGTTCACATACTCATAATTTTAGAAGGATAAAACCTGATTTGGTTGTCGGGATTGTTGCTTCTGAGGATATATTTGTAGATCGCCAGTGAGTAGCGATGTTGGTTTGGTCTTCGCCAACCATCTCTTTTTCGAGATCGCTGAGAAGTTTTTGGTATTCGCCGACTACTGTTTTTTGAGATCGTCGGTAGGTTTTTTAGGTTTACGAGTGTGGTCTAGATTAGTTTTACCGTTTCCCACAGACGGCGCCAACTGTACTTGCAATAGTACAATAATCGTAATTAGGGTTTTGTATTGTATTCGTCATGCCTCGAGAACGCTCTCAAGGGTGGTATTTATAGCCCTCTATGAGCCTGATTTTTCGTGACTTAAGCAGTACTCCCTTCGGTCACTATTATAAGCAAAAATCTACATTTTACATTCATTCAATTAATGATGTATGTGGTCTTTATTATAAATCATATACGTCATTTAATGAATGAATATAAAATGTTGATTTTTTCTTACAATAGTGACGAGAGGGTGTAAGTAATGAGGGTATTTAAGTGTTTATGCCGAGTTCTAGAGGCTTCTAGAAGCTAGCTGAGGCGGCGCCCTGGGCCTTAAAGCTCTTTAGAAGGGTGTTGAGGCCTCTAGGAGGGTCCTTAGACCCTTTGGGAGGACTTCTAGGTCCTTAAGAAGACATTGACGGTGCACATCCTCCCAAACACGAGTCTTGGGACAAAGTGAAGTGATAAATATGTAAGGTCGATCGTATAAGATGCTTTAGAGCATTCTAGAAGCTTCTAGACGCCTGTTGAAGTAGCGCCCTTATGAGGGCGCGCCTAAGGCAGTTTGGGCTCTTATGGAGGGCATCTGTGTCCTTAATTATATATTGCTGGTCCAATTTCATATGGAGCTTATTCACATAATTCAGCTATTTTTCAGCAGGCTAAGATCTTGTTAACACAACACACACAAAAATGTATGATATGTTATTAGATTTGGGACACATTTTGCCTGATAGGTACACTTAATATAAACAAGTTCAATGCGATAGTATCAAGTCTTCCGACATCAAACAACAAACTTCATAAAAAACTTTAAACAATCACATACTACAATCTCTTATGAAATTGTGAATCAAAGTTCCTTTAGAAGACCAAGCAATTACCCATCCGGTTTCAAGTTTCAATAACCTGTCACAAATGTTGATCCTTTGCAGGTATGACATAAGTTTGAGGCTCAAAGATCCTTTGCAAAGTTCTCTCATGAATGGGAGCATCATATATTAATGTGCACTCACATTGCATTAATTGTAATTTTATTTCCTAGTAATGGTAATCACAGACACAGTTGCTGCTATATGTGTGTGTAATGTTTGTGTTAGTATCTCAAACTGATTGAATTTGAAACCATTATGATAGCATTCACAAACATATTGCTTTTTGTTTCAACAGCACAATGTGAGTCACATTGGTTTGCTCAGTATGAAATCCTAACCTAAGATTGATACAATTCATCACATTCATTATCAAATAAAGCATAGGTAACCTCAGCAACTAGAATAAACAGTAACAATGAGGTTAATAAGATTTGCCACTCAAGATATAATTTTGGAAAACTACACAATAATCCAACAAGACACTTTTTTCTCCAACAGTCATAAAACAATGAATGAGAAAGTTGACAAAATAGACAAAATTCTTAGGTACTCAATTGAGCTTTGAAACCTTTCCAGTTCTAGCTATTTCTTTAATTCCAAGCTTTCTTAAATTTCTTTAAACTGCAACCATCTTCCCTGAATGTCCTCCTGTAGCATACACAAAATGAATCAACAATGATAATTTCTCATTTTTTAAATGTCACTCAATTGATTTTGAAGCCCACACCCAACTAACAATCACAACCGCAAAAATAAAGATCCAACGGTTAGATACCAGAACTTCGGTGATCACTTCGGATCCTATTCATATATGCCTAAGTTAAATGTGTTATTAGGACACAAATACATCTGTATAACCATTCTACCAAACAACAACCCAATAAATTGAAACTACATCACTAAACCAAGACAGAATCACTACACCAACACTCCCCAAATTGAAACTACATAAGCTAATTTGCATCAATCGAAGTTGCTGCTTCTGCTGTCATATGTGCTATAACAGCCATGGCAATGCAGTAAATCCCACCCAAAAATAAAACCGCCCTGCAAAAGCAATATGAAGCTCAACAGATATAAAGAAAAGTTTTAAGATCCTAATAACAGGGATTACCATATACAAACTTTTATGAATTAAAGGTTCAGTTTTTTATGTAAGTTTGGCTTTTATGTCTTACATGTGTAATGAGTGGTTAGGCATGCCTTTAATTAAGCCAACAGATATAATTAAGTCAAATTTGCTCGTATAAAAAGTAAAACTTAATAGATTATCTATGGTGCACAATAGTTTACGTACAGAAAATCGCAACACAACTATGGTTCATAGGCAAGAGAAATGCTCTTCTAAGTCTGAAACATTTTTGACAGATTTGTGATAACTGAGAAAGTATTAAGACACCGATAAGATCCAACTTCAGCAAGCAAACTCAAGCTGATAATTCCAACAACAACAAACAAAGGAAACAGTAATAACAAATCGAACTAGAATTGCTAGTGAAGACAGATGAGATTCATACACTACAAATGATGGTGGTCTCACAACCGTTCACTAAGATGGTTTGAAGGACATGGTCTTGCAACCGTTTGCTGAACAGATGAATAATGTTGAAGGTTAATTTAAAGGGCGTTGGATTCGTTGGATCAAGTAATGTTTGAGAGCACAACAATGGTGGAGGTGGTATTTGAGAGTACAAAGATGGTAAAAATAAAACTAAAACTATGTACACACACATATTTAACAACACAACACTCAACTGCTTGCATTACATTGCACATTATATAAAAATACTATAGTAATACTTTGGAAAGTATCAAGCAATGAGTAAATGCACATAATACAAAGAACGCAAACTAAGACAAGTCAAACCCTTCAAACTCACTAATGAGCCAATAAAATATGAAGCAGTGAGGTCTAGTATGACATAAGGGCTACTACCAGAAAAGGATAAAGAACTCAATGTTGGTCTCTCACGGAGAGCTGAAGCAATGCATTCTTTGCTTATTTGATTACAATCAAACATGATGGCTTCTTCAAGAAGCTTACAATTCTTTAGCAAGTGGAAAAGAGGTTGATTGTTTATGGGAAATCGAGAAAGGGCGAGAGAGGTTGAGGGAGGTAAGATTGGTGAACCTTTTGGAGAGGCGACGGATGAAAGGGCGTGTTAGATCGAGGACAGTGAGTGATAATCGAAGGGGGTCGATGATGGAGAGGAATTGTTTGGAGACAGCGGAGAGAGGATACAAGTAGCGACGATTGTCGTCGTTGTCAATGATGAATTTGAAGATACATTCCCAACAGTCATCAGGTAAGTATAAATTTGAATGTGTTGTTGTAACCATTGTTTTGCGAAGTCGTGAAAACTGTAGAAACTGTGAACACAAAGACGGTAACGTTTTTTCAAAAAAGAAAAAAGACGGTAACGTTGGTGCAAAAATGGTGCTGGTGGTGACACAAATATTAGGGTTTGGAATTAGGTTATGTTTTTATTGTTACGTAGGGTTTGGAGTTAGGTTATGTTTTTATTGTTACGTTACTGAATCATCTAGAGTTAGGTTATATTTACGCTTTTAGCCCTTTTTTTTGTTGGAACCCTTCATTTTTTTTGGTCAAGTAGCGTAACATTTTAAAATGTGGAAGAAATTGAGTTCAAACTCCGACCCCTGCATATAATATGCAATATTTCTACCAACTAGACATAGCAACGGGGCGGGTCGGGGACGAGTTTTAGCATAAATGTCCCCGCCCTTGCCCCCAAACCCATCAGAGATAGAAAATTCACACCCAAACCTGCCCCCTAGTGGGGACGGGTTTCCCAGCCCCGCCCTAACCCCCACCTGCGAAGTTGTAGTATAAAAAACATGTTTTTTTCTCTCACATATCTAAAAAAAACATTCTTTAGATATGTACTTGCTATGTTAAAAAGGGTATAAGAGTAATATGATTATCAAATATAAGGGTAAACAAGTAATTTAAAATAAACGGGGCTGGTGAAGGGGTGGGTGTGGGGCGGGTTTGACCATCCCCCGACCCCAGCCCCGCCTCTGTACTAAAGAAACAGGTTTTCCCTGCACCTAGTTAAATCGGCTTTTCCCCGTTAAATATGAGGCGGGGTGGCTGGGTCTAGGCGGGGACGGGTTCAAATGCCATGCCTACTACCAACTACGCCAAGCTAAGAAGAGTTTCTTCATAATTATTTTTTTCACATAAAATTAAACTTCAGTCAACTGAGAAATGGATCATTTGCAACACTCCTTTTTCCTACACTATGCCGCCCTTTTATGATCCTTTATAACAACTTCATTCAAATGATAAAATAAAGATAGTCCAACCAAAAAGACTATATATTGAGACATTTCCTATCTATATTATGAGATCATGAGATTGTTGGAACAAGGGTGTTTCACAAGTCACCTATTGAGTTTTGACAATAACAAGGTATTAAAAATAATCAATTGGACATGCTAAACAATTTGTTCAAGTGTGCAGGATCCATAATCAAAGTACTATTCTTAGAGATTCTGATTGAACAAGTTCAAGAGCAAAGGAATTTATTTGAAGCTTAAAGCATCTGGAGAACTGCGTCTGAAGAAACGAGTCTGAAGAAGAGCTCCTGAAGACACGTCATCAGAAGCGCTAGTCATCAGAAGCAAGAACATCAGAAGCGCTGAACATCAGAAGCATATCTCGCCAGAAGCTACTTCACCAGAGTTGACAAAGGACAGTGTACGAAGTGTACG
>Ga0228711_1004156_pt1 | contig 22366 bp, 12 predicted proteins | sample MedpolnodulmetaG_2_FD_177996 | JGI IMG/M metagenome (GOLD analysis project Ga0228711, IMG submission 177996) | Root nodule microbial communities from Medicago polymorpha collected in Santa Monica, California, United States - brown nodules | ecosystem: Host-associated > Plants > Roots > Nodule...
TTTTTTTTTTTTTTAAGGAAGAGGACTTGTCTTTTAGCGGGTTTAAAAGACTTAAACCATGTAATATATTTTGAATTGAAGCATATGCTGAGATCAAGCATCCCAAGTATAGAGAAGAATTAGAAAAAAAACATAAATAAAAGAGAGTGTGGTATTTATTTAACTAAATAGTCCATTATATTTTATAGAAAGCATGAAAAAAGAAGAAGAGGTTCTTTCAGTCTTTTGCAACAACAGAAAAGACTTATAAAAAGTCCTCACCTTTTTACCATATCTCTGTCTTCTTCCATCAAAATCCCACAAAACCAAAACCCTTTTCACCTCCCAATGCCTCTTTTCTTCAGTTCATAGAAACTTTCTTCCTTTCTCCTTTTCCCTCACCCCCTTAACTTTCAACACACCCCCATAACTCAAAACTTCAAAACCAAACAAAATGATAAGTGCTTTAGACTTATACCATGTCCTCACTGCAGTAGTACCACTCTATGTAGCAATGATCCTTGCTTATGGTTCTGTAAAATGGTGGAAAATCTTCACACCAGATCAATGTTCAGGCATCAACCGTTTTGTAGCACTTTTTGCAGTTCCACTTCTCTCATTCCATTTCATCTCAACCAACAATCCTTACACTATGAACTACAGGTTCATAGCAGCTGATTCACTTCAAAAAACCATCATCCTAACACTCCTTTTCATTTGGTCTAGAACAAGCTCAAGAGGGTCATTAGAATGGTCTATAACACTGTTCTCACTTTCAACACTTCCTAACACACTTGTTATGGGCATTCCTTTGTTAAAAGGAATGTATGGTGATGATTCTGGTACCCTTATGGTTCAAATAGTTGTTCTTCAATGTATCATTTGGTATACATTGATGTTGTTTTTGTTTGAATATAGGGGTGCTAGGATTCTTATTGTTGAACAGTTTCCTGATACTGCTGGTTCTATTATATCATTCAAAGTTGATTCTGATGTTCTTTCTTTGGATGGTAAAGAGCCACTTCAAACTGAAGCTGAAGTTGGTGAAGATGGTAAACTTCATGTGAAAGTTAGAAAATCAACTAGTTCAAGAAGTGAGATTTTTTCTAGAAGGTCTCATGGTGTTAACTCTGGTGTTTCTTTGACACCAAGACCTTCTAATTTGACTAATGCTGAGATTTATTCTCTTCAATCTTCTAGAAATCCTACACCAAGAGGGTCTAGTTTTAATCATACTGATTTTTATTCTATGGTGAATAATGGAAGAAATGTTAGTCCTAGACAATCCAACTTTGGAAGTTTGGGTTTTGATGAGGAAAGTGGTGTTGGTAAAGTTAATGGAAATGGAAATGGTGGAAATGGCTACCCTGCTCCTCACAGTGCTGGGATTTTTTCACCTGTGGCTAATAAGAAAAAGGGCCATGGTGGTGGTGCTGGTGATGGTGGAAAAGATCTTCATATGTTTGTTTGGAGTTCAAGTGCTTCACCTGTTTCTGAAGGTGGAATCCATGTCTTTAGAGGTGGTGGTGATTATGGGAATGATCAGCTTAATGGAGTTGCTCACCAAAAAGGTTTTGTTTTTTGACTCTTTACTTTACCCCTTTTGACTTTTTGTTAATGTTTTTGGATTTTTAGTGGTTTGGTGGTTGTTTAAATGTGATTAAAAGGTTTGTTTTTGACATGTTTTTCTTAGTTGTTATTGTTCCTAATAAGTTATTTTTTGTCTCTACTATTAGTACTTGGTAGTTGAATTAGCATGGCTTAAGTGGGGTTTATTTGTTTTTTGTTTGTATCTACCACTAGTATTTGGTTGTTTCTGCATTCAATAATGTGTCATTTTACTCATGTTTTTTAAATGGATGTATGATATTTTTTTTCTTTATTTGTTGGTTTGTTTAGATTATGAAGAATTTGGTCATGATGAGTTTAGCTTTGGAAATAGAACTGTTGCTAATGGTGTTGACAAAGAAGGGCCAGTGTTATCCAAGCTTGGTTCAAGCTCAACCACTGAGCTTCATCCTAAAGCTGGATCTCAAGGTGAAGCTAAGCCAACAAACATGCCACCTGCTAGTGTTATGACAAGACTCATTTTGATTATGGTGTGGAGGAAATTGATTAGGAATCCTAATACTTATTCCAGCCTTATTGGTCTCACTTGGTCTCTGGTCTCATTCAGGTATGCAACATTCACATATTAGAATTTTTTTGCTTCAATAGTTTTGCAAGATATTAATCTTTCCTATTGTTTTGCAGGTGGAATGTTGTCATGCCTGCTATTGTTGCTAAATCAATTGCAATTTTATCTGATGCTGGCCTTGGAATGGCTATGTTTAGCCTTGGTATATATATTAAATTTAATTTAACTATAAGATTATTTATTTTGATGTTTCATATGGTTTATGTTTTAACATTCTTATGGTTTTGTGGACTACTTGTGTTTTTTGTAGGGTTGTTCATGGCATTGCAGCCAAGGATTATTGCTTGTGGGAACACCGTTGCTTCTTTCGCGATGGCGGTCCGCTTCCTTACCGGCCCTGCTGTCATGGCCTTTTCTTCCTTTGTTGTAGGACTCAGGGGAGTTCTGTTGCACATTGCCATTGTACAGGTATTAAACAAAATCAAAAGTTTATTTTTTTTCTTCTTGTAACCATTGTTTTTATTTTATCCATTGATTTATTGAATGTATATGTGTATTGTGTATTTCTAGGCTGCTCTTCCCCAAGGAATAGTCCCTTTTGTGTTTGCCAAGGAATACAATGTTCATCCTGACATTCTTAGCACTGGGTTTGAATTCTTATTCCTCTATTGATTATTACTTTAAAAACACACTAGCACCTAGCACCTGGATTCATTAATGTTAAAAAAGCTTTTGTTTTTATGTGGTTTATTTTATTTTATTGCAGGGTTATATTTGGGATGCTAATTGCTCTTCCTATCACATTAGTTTACTACATTTTGTTGGGACTTTGAAGCAAATATTTGAGGACTTAAAAGAAAGAATGAAGACTAATTTCAGTGGATTAGGCTCTTACATATATATAACTACTCCATTTTAGCGTTTTTTTTTTCGGGGCTATTATCTAACAATGTAGAAATTTGGGAGTTGGTAAGATTTGCAAATGGGAAGACATGTAATTTTAGGGCAATAGCTAGTTAGGTACTAGAAGGAGAAAAAAAAGTTGGTAATGTTTTTTTAAGCCTTTTTTTACTGTGAACCCCACTTTTGCATATTTTGCTTGGATTAATGAAAAAAGAGGAAAGTGAAGGTTGTTTCTAGTTGTCGACACTTTTTTCTATTTGTTTTAAATTTTCTAGGCCAAAAGGAGCACAAAGCTGATTATGAATCTCAAATTTTAGCTCAATGAAAGTAAGAAAGTGGGGAAACCAAACAGGAACTTTTGTTGGATTGTCTCTTTGATGTTTTTTCTTTTTACATTACTAGCTATGGTAGAGGCCACGAGCTGTCCTCCACATAGTTTATTTTGTCTTGTTTTGAGTCTAAACACACATCACCACATGTTGGGGAAATACTATTTATTTATTTGCTCTATTTCACTGCAATTTCATATTAGCTTCACATTTTTTTTTTATAAAAGGTTATTATCTGGTCGTTGACGTTGTAAGAGTCACCGTAGTATTTTTTTTTGCTCTATCTCATTGCAAGCGGCATCTGTCAACAAAGCATTCGAAATAAAAACCGGAGAGTGTTATCCAAACTTAAGTCGTATTTGGCGAGTCCATCAGCAACTTAGTTAACTTCACGATAGACTCGAGTTCAAGAGATTAAACTGGAATAATCATATATCCCATGAATATTGCCTATGTGCAGCCTTTGAACGTCGTAGTAAGGACATCTTTGAGCAAGTTAATTGCAAGGGAAGAATCGACAAAGACCTAAATCCTCTACTCCAAGCAATTTTCTAACTATGAAAAATATCCCAAAGCTGAGTTTTTTTGGAAAAATATAGATAGACACCCTTTTTCCATACCACTCTTGTACACACCCTATGTGGGAGGGTATTTTCGTAAGGTGTAACAAAGGATATGTAGTTATTTTGGACCCACATTACCACATGTTACATTTATGCGTGGGGGTTTAAGGGGTGTATGCCACCTATGTGTGTCTATGTATAAGCACTCATTTTTTTTTCTTAAAATCCCAAAGCTTAGTTTTAAGTAACTAGCAAGGACAAATGTTAGCTGTAAAAGTGCAAATAAATTTACCAGCATCACCACAAGTCGTTAAATCACATCTTGTTATAATATTACGGTAAAAAAGTGCGGACAACTGCAAACAACCTGAATAGTTTACTTGGATTAATGAAAAAAGAGAGTATTTGTTTGTACTTACCAAATATATATTTTAGTCCGTAATTTTGTTGGACGCCCTCAAATAACGAATGTATTTTAAAATTGATTTCTAAACCCTTTACATTGTCAAATTGTTTTATATATTGTAATCATTTGCTATCAATTAAGTCATTTTAGCGGCTTAGAACCAATTTGATTCACATTCGATTATTTAATATCAATTTAGTCTTTACTATATTATCATAAGGATTATTACGATCCGTCAAATTTCACATAATCAAGTACTAGAGTATTATGTGCTACGGCATGTCTTTAAATCATGATAAATATGACAAAATCAGAGTAACTTTTTATAATTTTGACATATTCACCGTGATAAGAAACATAAAATATATGGAAATATTCTTAATTTCATAATAGTAGAAAGTTACTAGATGAATTTAGTTGTTTATTCAATTTTTTCTTTAAAAATTATTTATAGCGTTGTTGGGAATTGAAGCTATAGTACAGAGCTAATGTAATGGGTATGGTAGGTGTTACCATAGTGTTGGTGGTGGCAGAAACTACAGTAATACGTAGCCGCTCTTTGGTTTAATAGAATGGAAGATTTGGTTTGATTTAGTAGAGCACAATCACATGCTACATCTTTTGTTTGTGTCTTCATTGGTTGGAAATAGGTGCTGTGCTCAGTTTTGTTGAACCATTTCATAGTATTATTACTGTGCTATAGGATTGGCTTCATAGAGTGAGGACTAGAAGCAACACTAATTGCTTACTGTCTCAATAAATTCTGAAATTTGGGCTGTGTTTGCCTTTTTCGACACATGCTTTCAAATTATTTGACATTTGTCTAATCATAACCTGTCTAATGTTTGTAAATTGTGATGCTATTACTCCTATGGTTACTTGTTCTGTGCTCTGTGGGTGACTATTATTTCTGGTACTATGTCACTATTATTGAATTATCATAACTACTACTAGTATGTATATCGATGCATTCTCAATAATAAATTTATTGTTCGTGTTAACGTGTGCCTTAATGGCATTTTAGGGCACATATTATGGAATTCAAAACGAGAAACTTTGCATTAGAAAATATAATATTTTAATTTTTAAAAAATTAATTGTACAATTTTTAATACATATATTTCTATAATTAGTTCCTTAACATGTGCTCTTGAGGCCACGAGTTAACATTTGCTTAAATTTATTGTCTAAATTAACCTTCATTACTGGTGATAAATTGAATTTTTGTTTAAAAAAAGAGGTCATTAGACCGAAGTACACATGAACACAACAATTAAAACAAGAAACATTTATAAAAACATGTAATGTTTTACGGGCACTCTAATGATTTTAAATAGTAAAAATTTTAAAAAAATTTATGTATTCAAACAATTAAAAATTGAAGTACTCCCTCCGTCTCACAATTATTGTCTCTTGAACATTTTTTTCTTTTTCTCAAAATAATTGTCACTTTACATTATCAATGCAATATTTATTGTTTTTTTTCCACACTATTATACCCTTATTTATTGAATTTCATCTAACTTAATTACTCCACTAATTACAATAAATAAGAGTGTTTTCGTAAATGATACTAATTTTACCATTGAAATCAACACAATTAATCATTTTCTTAATAACCGTGCATAAACCTTAAGCAACTAATATTGTGAGACGGAGGGGGTATTTGATTTGTTTAAAAGTAATTTCTTAAACATAAGTCTTTAAAAATATTCTTAGACATTGGTTATCACGATCCTTACAATTAAATATTACCAACATCCTATCATTAACTATAATATGATCATTTAACTATGATATTAAGATCACTTAAATATGACATCAAAACTATTCAAATGTGGTACTACAACCACTCTTAAACCGACGAGACAATGATATCACGACCACTATGCCATCATATTATGACTCTTGATATATATTTTTTGAAACTAGGTAATTTCAAAATAAAATAAAAAATTATAACATTAACATCACCCAATTCATTTATCTTTAGAAATGATATTTGTATAACTATTTTAATATAACTTTTAGACAACTTTATCTATTTTATTTATACTTATTTTTATTTTCATTCTTTCTTTTTTTCTATATTGTTTTAGTCAATAAGAAAAATAAATAAATTATCATAAAAATTATCACAAAATAAATATATAAATATAGTATTTGTCTTCCAAAGACACGCCTACATTTTTAACATATAGTACATAGTTTTCTACTACCGTGCTTCAATGCTTTCTTGAGTAACACCTACATGTCACTGTAGCCACACTTTAATGATGCTACATCATTTTACTCATCTTAAAAGACCGCATTTTCTGTATTAAAGCAAAGCTGAATTCATTCATGAAACAACAAGCAATATTCTATTGTATAATTCCACTTCAAATCCGCAAATTTAGTCAATGATAGCTGAAAGTGATCATCTTTTTTTGAAGAGGAGCTGAAAGTGATTAACTAAAAAGTGCTTTTTATTTGGGTATGACACCAATCTAAATCAAAACAACTAGTATATATTGTCTGTCGTGCTGCTACATATTATAATTTTTATTTTGAAAGGGACACATAAATATAAATTAAAAGGGCCTTTTAACTTTTTTAGCCTTCTCTTTTGATTAGCTCAAGTGAGAAAAGCTGAAAAACTATCATAGGTTTGTGAAAATAATGATGAAACCAGTTTCATTTCCCACATATTTTAGCTATATATGATGTGCATCACATGCTTGTGCAATGTTTGAATTCGGGGTGAGATATTTATAACGGAGTCACACTATTTTGATTAAAGTTCAATTTGGAAGTTATGATAAATTATGGTATTATTGTGATTTTGTCAATCTAAGTTTTCATCTAAACACATACTAAATTTTTATTCAGGTTTTGAGGATCTCTAAAACTTGTTCTTAGGTGAGTTTTTTAAGATTAAAAAGGGTTTTAACCAATTCTACTGGAGTTAGTTGACATAGATATCAATTATAAAAAGTACTCCTTGATTTTTAAATTAATACTAGTCGTTTTTGTAAAAAGTAAAATTTTAAATCAAGTGTCATTTTATCATTTTAATTAATTGTGCTTAAGTGAGATGATTCATATATCTAATATCTTAGAACACTCACATCTATGTCATTCAATTGAGTGGTAAAAATGGATCCGATTTGGTATAGTATATTATTTCACACTTTCAAATTATTTAAACAATTCAAATACATTATAGTTTTTAGGAAAAAGATAGGTAGACCACTCTTTGTGTACACCCTCTATACCACTGCTGATGTGGCAGGGGTAGTTTGGTAATTTCACTCACAACCACACAATCTCTTCCCCTTCTCTGTTCACCAGATCGCTCTTCTTCCTCCTCTCTTCCTCCTCTCTGGACGTGGTGGTTATGGGTCTTCTGGGTGACGACGGCAGTGACGTTTGAGTGGCTGGAGGTGGTGGTCGGTGGAGGAGAGGATATAGGAAGAGAGAGGACAATAAAATTGGCCATGTGTCACATTTTTGTGTGGAGGTCAATGGGTGGATGCCACCTAAGGTGGTTCACCTATAAGAGCTCTAGTTTTTAAACATTCATATCACTTATACAAAACTCTATGATGCTTCCATTGAATCCACAATATATCAAAAGTCTTTTGTTGGCTTTGTAAATATGTTACAATTTATTTTTTAATTAGACAAAAGCACAAAAGATACGTAACTATGCAGATGAACTATGACAAGGAAAGAAATCAGTTCCAATTCATAGTTATCCACGACATTGTGACACAATATCTTTGATTTTGGTGAAGGCACGATTCAAATCAACTGATATTTATGTTGTTTTTGAGTTAAGATGTGATGTTTAATCACTTATGTGGTTATTTTTAGTCCAATGTAGTGAATCTCATACTTGTATCAAAGCTGATGGTTTGTCTAAAGGACTGACTCTAATTCTGTTGGAAGTCCTCTTGATAATGGTGGTCAAGCGGCGTGTTTTGTTGATAGGAGTTTGTGCCAACCAAAGTGAAGTATATGTGGATAAAAAAAACCTCCACATGAGGGGAAGTATATCCAAATGAATAAATGAGTTCACACTTTAAAGAGAAGATTATTGTGTGTCAAATGTGAGTTAAAAGTTTCATATTTCATAAAAAAAATGAATGTTAATTGTTAAACTATACGTGATAATATAAAGTTTTAGATTAAGATATCTTATTTATATGTTTGTTCTTATCCTAATGTGATGATATTTGACGCCTCCCTTGTGTCCGAACATCATATACTTCAAAATATGAAAAAGTGTAAGTTGTGGAATCCATTCTAAATCTATATTAATTAATACAATTTTTTTTAAACAATATTAATTAATACTGCTTTTTTTTTTTGAAGAATTTAATTAGTACTACTTGTGAACCAAGAGTAGAGAACTTGAATCTTTGTTCACAAATCAATATAGATTAGATGCTGTTATGTATGATTGGTTTTGGCCTTTTTCAGTTCAAATTCATGTTTTGCCTATATATGAATTTAATAAAAAAAATTTAATATGTTGAGTGATATGTGGATTTGATGGATTGACATGTTGGATGAAGCATAAACCCAATTGGTCTAGTCATTAGAAAATAATATGCAGGAGCTGTAAAGTCAAAGGGGGAATTAATATATATGAAGACCATTGAAGAGAAAACTAATAATAAAAGAAAAGGTGTTAATTAATGTAAAGATATTGTAGAGTACATACATAGTAGCAGAGGAAAGAAGATGCATGTTTCATCTTTAAAATAATTAAAAACGAAAGTAAACGATAATGAGGAAGGCACTAATGCTAATGTTGCCACTTACATATGTAAATAATTGGTTAAGAGCTTAAGTGGGTAAGATCCCTGTTCGAGACTATATCTTAGTAGTTCATAAAATTGACATAAGATAGATGGATTATGATTTATAAATAATAGTAGTAAAATGCATTGATCATTGGCCAAACAGAGACTGATTTTAGGTTCTTGTACATTCAAGAGCACCTTTAATTCTGTCGTACCATTGATAAAGCTAGAATACAAAATTGGTATATGCATCGAATTATTTCTCAGCACCATGGAGAAAAAAAGAGTGAGAAAACACACATCCTTATGGGGATTTGATACACAAAAGTACCTAATTTAAATTAATTGGTATCCTAGATACTTTTTTTTTTATCAAATATCAATTTTTTTTATTGGTTCGAGTAGAACTGAATTATGATCTCTAAAATGAAAGATTGACTTTGAATCTTGCAGATAAAAAAAATATGGTTGAAAGATGAGACCTTATTTAAAATGATAAATTAAGATTTTTGACAAGATTTATCATCGACGAAACCTGTGAATACTTCACATCAATACCATCTCAAAAAATCACTTTATCATTGATTTCATGCAATGCTTAAAAAAGATAATTAGTTTTAAAATTTCCTACTAAGTCAGTGTACAAGTTTTATTTTATTTTATGGAAGTTTAGTGAACAAGTTACAACTTAATAAATTGATATGATTCACCTAATATAAAAATATTGTAGTCCTCACATAATATTTGGTAAATGTTTCTTAATTTTGATTTCTTACATTTCAAAATTTCCAGTTTAACAATAAATAATAACCAATTTAGGTTTAATTAATCTAATATTCCCTCTCGTTATTAAATTAAAAATCTTACTTAAATACAATCAAAATCATTAAAAATACACTTTTGTTAAAAAATCGGATTTCAGCAAATAAACTGTGAGAAATTGACTCTTAAAAAGATATATTGTGAAGTATTCATTTTTCAATACACTGGTTGTTTTATTTTGACACAAAAGTTTAACATCAAATTTCAACAAGTTAAGTAGTTAACAATAGAGTTTAAATATATAAGGTTAATTAGGTTCAATAGGCGATTAATGAATATAATAAGGTATCACAACTCATTAATTATTAATTACATGCACATAATAAATAAATTTCTTGAATGTCATTAATTATCTATTATTTTTAAATATAAATACACATGATATTCATTAACCATATTTGTATTCAAATATACATTTGAAAAACGTGGTTAACAAGTTTAAAATTATTGTTAATTTTGTTTAATGGGTGGTTAATAAGTTGTCGTACATTGTTATATTCATTAATATAACTAATTCTTTAATAAAAAAATTAACTAATATACTCTAAAAAAAATATGCATGTTATATCTAATTTGTTTTTTTTAAAGATGTTATATCTAATTTGTTGTCAAATTTAATGTCAATTTTTTGTATTAAAACAGAGCTCGTCAAGTCCCGTGAGCATAACTCAGTTGGTAGGACAATGCATTATTATATGCAGGGGCCGGAGTTCGAACCCCGAACACCCCACTTATTCACCTTATAAAGTGAATTCTAGTCACTTGGCTACCTGACAAAAAAAAAAACAGAGCTCGTCAATGTTTGCTAAGATTACTTTGTAGTTTAGTGAGTGAATTAGGAATGCAATTTTTTTTTGAAGGGAATTAGGAATGCAATTGAAAGCCCGCTTTTGAGTATGATGTATGGACCTAGAACTGCACTCCAATGATCGCCCCTTTATATTTGTTTGTCTCTTAAAAATATCCATAACTAGTATGCATTTTGCTTTTAATGCAACCTGCATGCAATTAAAAATATATTCAGTCCTAAAATTATGAAAAATATATTATTTTTGAGCTGCTTTGTTTTCTCCAATAAACAAAGCACTACATGTATTCTGGCCTCAAAGTGAGTCTTGGTAAATCTATTATTTTTGCTTCTTCTAAAGTTACCAACCGGCAGAAAGATAAAAATTGACGTGGTTCACAATAAATCCGGGCAAGTATCTGGGCTATAAGTTGCACCATGCTAGGGTTATGAAGCAAAATTTTAGTGAGGTTATTGATAGGATTCATTCCAAGCTTTCTTCTTGTAAAAGTCAGCTCTTGATTAAGCGCCTAGGAGTATGCTTAGGATAATGCCATCATCAATTATCTTCCTTCATATGGTATACAGATTCGGTGGTATCCTCAAGAGTTTTTCGACGGTTTATCTGAAAATGTTCGGATGAGTGTGGGTTACATTTGGTTGAATGGGACAAAATTACGCGACAAAAAAAAAAAGAGGATGGTGGCTTGGGTGTGCTGTGGCCCTGAGATAGTATATAGGTGATACTTTTTTTTTTTGGTTGCCGGGGTTTGAACCCTGGACCTTGCATATATAATGCATTGTCCTTACCAACCGAGTTAGGCTCACAAGGACATGATAGGTGATACTTATTCAACTAAAGATGCATATAAATGGTTGTTAGACTATTCTAGGTCGGAACTTAATCATATTGGTTGAAGTTAGATTTGATGTATTAAAGTATCCGCTAATATTCACTTTTTACTTCAGCGACTTTGCCATAGTTTTGTTCTTTTGTGTGGTTTTGAAGAAGAGGGGTATGATTGTCTCAATCGCTGAAAACTTTTTGCATGGTTTGTTTCTTTGTGGTCGAGCCTTGGAAGTTTGGCAATGATGCTTGCCTTATTTCTTAACACCTTGCCTAGATGTTAACCTCAAGGATTAGTTGAAGGATGCACTTGATAGACACAATACTATAATCGCGGTTATTATTCAAAAGATTTGGTGTTCGAGAAATATATGTCTATTTGAGGGCACAAATCATTTTGGGTAGGATATCTCGACTTAAGTCGTACCTATGTTGTGTCATGCTACGATGACGCTTGGGAATATTAATTCTTCCCCACATCCAAGGTATGGTTAGGAATGTATCTTAAAAGTCCCCCGCCTCCTCGGCTTAGCAAGCTTACAAATTAGGGTAGCACTTCAGTGACATAGTTTTTGGGGACATTAGTTCATTTTAGATGAGAAAAAATGATGGATGAATGATTAGAAATAATTATTTAAAGGAGAGAGAATGATTGACCAAAAGAGAGATATGAACAATGGCACCAAACATTATGTCACCCAAGTGCTACCCTACAAATTAAGGGTTAGCAGGGTTCAGTGGTCTTATACAAGATCAAAATTGTTCTTTACATTGGTTTTACCTTTACCATGGTTTGCATTTGTGTTGGTCGACCGGCTCTCAACAAGTTATTTGTTATTCAGATTTCCTTTATGTGATTCCGTTGGCTCAAGATTCTCTTAATGTGTTTTATAGATTTGATAACTTGATTAAGAAGCTTTTGAGTCAATATTGAATCGTTGATTTGTGTTATACCTTTCGAAAAGGAAACTTCGTTGTTGATTGTTTAGCTATGTTAAGTGTTAGAAGTTTCGAGAGATTAATAATTTTAGACAGAACTCCCCTTAATTTATCCTTCATAATGCTTGTTGATGTGCTAGGTGTTTCTTTTATTAGCCTACTTTATTTGATTTTGTTCATTTTTTTTACGTGAATAATTAAATATTGAAATTGTTATATTTGTTCCTTTTTCTCTTACCAACCAAAAATGATAGATACTCGAATTAGTTAACTTTGGTTAAAAGTATGAATCATAACCAATATGATTTAGTGGAATGGATGCAATTAGCTAAAACAAGTTAATGACGGAAGGGTTTTATATTAAAAAAGAAAACGCTCACCATATGCAAACAGTAAAAAATAAAGAAAAAAAGCAAAAGAAAAGCGAAAATGGAGATGCGGGGTATCGATCCCCGTACCTCTCGCATGCTAAGCGAGCGCTCTACCATCTGAGCTACATCCCCAAGTTGGCAAAGTTTGATATTACTACATATCTAAATAACGAATACACGACTAAAGTACTCAATTATAATATCAGGCATTGAGATTCTCTTTATTGATTATCACTTTAGAGTAGCATCCTACATATGTGTAAGAATGAAAAAGAGCAGAGTGGATAAAAATAGTATGCTTCCTTCATCTGCCACTTATTCAATACATCTCATGTTTGCCTTATAATTGCGTAGATATCCTTTTAAGCAGATATTCTCACAAGCTTTATGATTGCTAAGGTACAAGATGTACCAGTCACTAAAACAACACATTAAAGATGGAATACAACTCAATTAACAGAGAGTGGTGATATTTGAATAACTATTTGTGACAACTTCATTTTCCTCTCTTTCTATTGGTCAAAAACAATGGAGAGAGAAAAAGGAAGAGAGAGAATAAAAACATAATATAAATATGAAAGAGAGAGTTGTCAAAAAGTTATCACAAAATAGTTGTACAAATATCATTTCTCATTAACAAAAGGGAGCAGAGTATAAGTTTTGGGGAAAAAATAGTTTCATGTACCAATACATTTAATTCAAAAAGACTGATAATATAATGTGTATTTAGATAAGTTTAAATTGTACGTTCTAGCTAGTGGACATTGGTATTATATGCACTCCCTCCACCATATATTAGTAAGGAGGTATAAATTTTTTATTTTTATTTTAGAGACAAATAGCTAGTGGAAAAAAAGTTATATTAATTTATGAAAACTCAGTTGAGTTTTGTACGATGATGTTGACTTGAAACTTTAAAGTTTGTTCCTTTGAAAGTATAAGAGAAAGAAGTTATGCAAACCCAAACCATAAGAGGTTTTATTCGAGCATGCATTTTGCAAGTTAAGTATTTTTTTGAGGTTGTTATTCTTTATTAAAAGTTTCAAGTTTCTTGCTAGATTTGAATTATTGTTTGACAATAAATTTATCCACTTCTTTGAGTTGAATTGATTCATCGTGTTGTAATAGTCTAATCCATTTTACTAGATATTCAATCGGGTCGATGAAGTTCAAGTTTTTTAGTACATATAATTAAGTTTTATCTATATTTCTTCTTCAAAAAGAAAAAGTTTTATCTTTATATCATTTTCTATTTGGTGTTTCTTAGCGACTAAACATCAATGAAAATTTTCGCCAATTTGAAAGACTAGACATAAATAAAAATATCTAAGGCGACATTGTCTACCAATAGTGTGAATAAAGTAAAGGTACGTGACCTTTTCTATACGTATGTCTCATTCTCATGGATAAAAATACCCGTGACTTTTGTTTTCTTTTTTTAAGGGTATTTTTTTTAACAAGATTGTTATGAGATGTCAAATATATAGTTGAAATGTCAAGGCTATCGCATCATAACTTCACACTTTTGTGATATATATGTATATGAGTTTTGCTAGAAGATATAAAATTATCAGTCCAATATCCATTATCAGCCTAATATTAACAATTATTAATAAATAATCATTTAGTTTTTCTATATCTCCCAAATGTAATCTCTAAACTATATAAATAATTTTAAAATACTCCTAAAAAAAATTAAAATGCAAAAATCAAATATGCATTTAAAAATTCATCAAAAAATTTACTCTTTATAATCTTAATCACAAAGATTAAATTGACGAGTTTAATTATATTTAAATTTTTTAGAGGCTCAACTGAATAGAGGCTCTTAGAAAATAGAGGTTTCAATTTTTTAACCATATAGATCAACTTTTGTTGACAAAAGTTTTTTTTAAAAATAGGATTGAAGGGAGTACAAGAAAAGAAACAAATAAAGAAATGAGCACCGAAAGGGATATCTTATGCTTGTGCTTGGGTTTGAAACTTGAAAAATTCCACAAGGGCCAAGGCATGCACAGTGGAATCCTTTGGGGTCAGTCAAAAAGTGCAATCATAAGCATCACTTCTTTCTTCACGTTCACCACCACGAAATTCTACTCATAAACTCTACCACTCACTCACTCCCTTCCCCTTATTACTACTACTCCACCATAACCCACACTAGCTTTCTATTCTATACTATACTTATAGCTACCTACACCCCCTTTTTCTTCCTTATCTCTTTCACAATGCTTCAGCAACAAATTCAGAATAATATTGGAATGGAAAACAACTCAGAACTCTTTCAATTCCTTGTTGCTAACAACCCTTCATTTTTTGAATACTCAAGTAGCACTATGATGCAACAAAGTTTCTGTAGTTCTTCTGATAACAACAATAACTATTACCACCCCTTTGAAGTTTCTGAAATTACTGATACACCCTCTCAGCAAGATAGAGCTCTAGCTGCTTTGAAGAATCACAAGGAAGCTGAGAAGAGAAGAAGGGAAAGAATAAACTCTCACCTTGACCATCTTCGTACTCTTCTCCCTTGCAACTCCAAGGTTATCATTTTCATCATTGTTAATTATTTCATTCATTATTTGGCTTGGAAAAAAATATCTTAAAGCATATTTCTTTAGATTTTCTTTTTTGTTCTTTTGTTCTCAAAGGTTAACTACTTTTTGACCAATAAAGATAATTATGTGTGTTTTTGTTGACTAAATAATTACGCTTTACTTCATTCCAACAAAAAAAGAGTGAAAACATGCCTTTCTTACTTTAGTAATTAAGTTGTCATGGAACATGTAGTGCTTTACAATAGTAGAATGAGTGAAAATGAAAAAGAAAATAGTAAATAAAATTAAAGAAACTCTAGATCCTTACTTATTTTTAATGAACTTCAACAAAATTGAAAGAAATATTAACCGATGTATTTATAAAAAAATCTTATGCGTTTAGCACAAGTGGTTGGTGCGTAATGTGTGTCTGATGTGGTGTATATTCGGATGTTTCGAGTTCGATGCTTCCCAACATAAAATATGTAAGGAAATGAACTTAACTTAAGCGCTCAAAATCCTTAAATAGTAAAAAAAAAAAAAATTGCAAATTGAGCTAGGGAAGTCACAAAAGTGATGCTTGAGTGAAGAAAGTAGTCTCCTAAAACCTAAGTGACTAGCATTCAAAATAACCCTCAAGTTTTATATGTGACTATACATATTTTCTAGATAATTAGAGTTTATAAGATGAGATTCATGACGAGTCTCTCATAATTACGTGAACCACTGCGATTTTGCAAAAGCTACGACACCTCAATTTTACAAAACCTATTAGGACCTCTTCAAAATTACAGTGGTTTACTTTGATTCCGGAAAACTCACCTCATATGCAAACATGTACTAGAATGATGAAGAAAGCAAAGCCTAGGTTTTGAGACAAAAATGATGAAGAAAGCAAAACCTAGGTTTTGTGACAAGATTGATTCAACATGTTAATAGTTAATTATTTATTTTAATATTTGTGTTTGATTGATTTCAGACAGACAAGGCTTCACTTCTAGCAAAAGTAGTCGAACGTGTGAAAGAATTAAAGCAACAAACATCTCAAATCACACAACTCGAAACTGTTCCATCCGAAACCGATGAAATAACCGTCATATCTGCCGGCAGTGACATCTCCGGTGAAGGCAGACTCATATTCAAAGCTTCGTTATGCTGCGAGGATCGCTCCGACCTAATTCCCGACCTAATTGAAATCCTCAAGTCTCTTCACCTGAAAACTCTCAAAGCTGAAATGGCCACACTTGGTGGAAGAACACGTAACGTTCTTGTTGTTGCTGCTGAGAAAGAACATAATAGCATTGAATCTATTCATTTTCTTCAGAATTCCCTTAGGTCTTTGTTGGATAGGTCTAGTGGTTGTAATGATAGGTCGAAAAGGCGTCGAGGTTTGGATAGAAGAATGATGCCTTAACTTATCTTAACCCAATGCAGATTGATTTGCAGTGAGTGAAGAGTGTGATGATGACCTCGTTTTCATTCCCTATACATTAGTACTAGTAGTTTGATTCTGTGTTCAGTTATTCTGTAATAGGATTTGTTTGCTTTTGTTGGTTTTTCGTTTATAGAAACAAGGTTATCCATGTCATGTGATTTTCAAATATGACTCTTATGTATACGTAAATTGTCTATTTTGTATTAAGACCAATGTAAGCTAGTGAGTCAAAATAATTAATTACGATTGACCATGCACAATATTAATTAGCAACAAATTTTCACAATATATCATAATCCTCCGGTCACGATTATAAGGAAAAATGTATTTTTTAGATTCATTTAATAAATGATGTATGTGGTCTTTACTATAGATCATATACATCATTTAATGAATGAATGAATCTAAAATATGATTTTTTTTGTTTTGTCAATGACTAGAGGGTGTATTGCAGTTGAAATGAGAGATTTAAAACATCGACGACTAATTAATCAAGTGGTTCAGTTTATTGGTTAATGAGTTTCACTTAAATCTGAATTGTAGGAAGAACTCAAAGGACGAATCTCAGCTAGGACAATAACTAATCGGTCATTATTAAAATGAGTTGAACTCAGTATATTACTAGATCACACTTTAATTAGTTTGAGGACACTTTTTTTATGGTGGGTATAACACTAAAATAATTTTAATTTGCATTTCATGAAATATTTTATGGAGTAATAAACTTTAATTTTTGGAAGTTTGTGTTTAGGCACTGTATTCATGAAAGAATATTTATTCGTGTAAGAATTATTCTTGGTAACTAGTATAGGTAAGTGTTATCAAGAGTAGCTATATACATAGCTAGGGTTTATGTGATGGTTAGGATTTATTCTTTCTTTTTTTTGAATAAAATAGTATTTATTATTCTTAGTCTTGCATTGCAAAAAACAATAGGTTAATTAATGAAGAGATTAGAGATTAAGAATGTGTGTACTTGTAGTTTAATTAAATAATAACGTGGTGTGCAAGTAGTGACACTTATGATAGCAAAGGAAAGGAGTCTGTGTTTTCTGTAAAAGCAATGCTTCTGTGAGTTTCCAAGCTACAAAAAATGGCATATTCGTTTTCTCTTTCAAATCATAGCCTGATGCATTTTAGTACTTTGATAATTCTTTTTACTGATTTTACACTGATTCTAAAGAAATAATTTGGGAGAGAAAATGATGGAAGAGTTGTTGGGAAGTGGAATATGGGGTTGGGGTTGGATTCTAGCTAAGCTCAGGTTTGATGCTGAGAGAATTTAGTTACAGTTTTGCTGCTTTTGCTTCTGTGTTTTGTTTTTGACAGTGAAATGACAAAAGGGTTGCGAAATTGGAAGTGAAAGAATGTGTTTGTAAAATCACAAGAAAGGAAAAAGGTGTAATGACCAGTGTGGGAAAGAGAGCACATCATGAGAATCCGAATGTTAAAGAGGTATATCTCTCTGCATAAGTTTTAAAGCCTTTTAAGTCTGAATCCACATTGAATTATATATGCCGATGACAAGAAAACAACAAACTTGTGTAAGGAATAAGCTTTGCCCTTTGTTCCACATGTCAGCACAAGATATATATAGGAATTTAAATTGGAGACTCAAAATTAAATATTGCAATTATACACGTAAATGCCATATACTCCAAAATCAAGACGTATCCATTATCCCTCGAATACATCCGAAAGACCCAATTGGGGCCTTAGGCGAATATTTTTTCTTTATAAAATCAAAGAGAAAGTCAAAACGAGACATATTTGCAAAGACTAAAACCATATTTTAACCTTTTATCTAACACATCATCCGTACAAAATACTACTTTTACTCCTCATTTGATTTTTTTTCTTCTTACCACTCCTCATTTGATTGAAGAATGATAAAAATTTGATTCTTATTTTTTGTGTTGATGAGGTCCTCTATGCAAGAGAAAAATTCCCATAAAGCGGGAAACAAGAGCAATGTGAGAGAGCATTTTGGATGGTGTCGATAGGCAGTAGTGCTCCTATCCTATACAATTCCATATCGACACCACTATTCTTTAATCAATATGTGTGCAGTGAACATAAATTCTACACGAAGAAAAATATGATATTTGGACAACTATCTTGTGACAAGTTTATCTTTCATATTCACGTTGTGTTTTATTTTTCTATTGTTTTGGTTTTTGTGTCAATATCTACATTTCTTTGTATATTTTGATTGTCCTACAAATTGTTTTAAAAATTGATTGTTCAAATAACATTTTTTCTTCACGAAACATGTGTAATGAACTTTCTTTATTTCATTAGAGATGTTTAAACATTTTATACACAAACTATAGCAACAAAGATGTATATTCTTTTTAAAAACTATAATGGATCTTTAATCATGAATCATAAACTTAAAGCATATGGTTGATTAATTTTACTTTAGCCGCTTAAGCAGGCCCTTGTATATACCACATCAATTATGATAAGAAAATATATGCAGTAATTTGAAGTTTTGTTGAGCACCAATATTCTACTGGTATATTTAATTCAAAATAATCCATCTAGTTTTGACTTTAGTGATTATGCAATAAGAATCCAAAAGGTCCTATAATATACCTCACATATAGGGGTGCGAGAATAGTTTCTGTCGAGTTAGATTTTGCAAGACTCAAGTATAGTGAAAAATTTCAATTTCTAGGTCTGATATATAGTTTGTCATAGGTTTATTTTTAGGTTAGACTTTTTAAAAGGTTGATATGACTTGTTAGTATACTTTTTTGGGTGTAGATCAGATATCATCTATGTGCTACTGTAAAAATTAATCTCTTGAGATTTGTTGGACCTAAATGGATGATAAAATCTCCTTAAAAGTTTAAACGTAACTGCATGTCCAAGTTCTAATTCAAATCCAAAGAGTGTCAAAAAATACAATGTGGTCTTGGCTTAATGTAGACTAGACCGTAGGCCTCTATCGTTTGATCCGACCTATTCCTACTCTTGTCAGCTACATATATATTTTTTCTATTGATTTAAATACCACTTAAAATATTTATTATTTTATTTTATAGTTTATACAAAATAAAAAAAATAAAAAATTAACCTTTACATTTATTGAAATTAAGTCTTTAGACAAACACGTGAAGATATTGCAACAAATTGTTTTAGGTAGATTTTCGGTAAGAAAATAAATATTTGAATAATGGGAAATTATTTTCATCGATGATCGTCTTATAATTGTCTTCTATAAGATTTAAACTTTATCTCCTAAGATTATAAAAGTCAATTTTTTACCACTAGATTGACTCTGATGGAAATTATGTTTGGTGGATTTGAAAATGTACCGTCTATCTTTTAAGAAGGTTGATGCTCTTTTACTTGTAGAATTTCTTTCTGGTTTTCATATTGCATCTATTATTACATGGCATAATTTATTTTCCACGAGTAAATAAATTTATTACTGTGAAGAAATCTAATATTTGTCATCCTCAAAATTTTAAAGATTTGAAATATATACATAAGAGCATTTAGATGAGATAATAATTGATCTCTTCTAACTTAACAAGAAATCCTAAATTTGAATTCAACTTTGAGCATACAACGATGTTAAATTTCTTAAGGGAGAACTTTGTCATTCATTGTCACCCGAGTCGAGACATTAGTCTCTATAACACATTTTGTACCAATTATTATTAGTGTTTCACTTTCTTTTTTTTATACAAATGGAGAGAATATACATTTATGTTACCTATAAGATGAAGCAACTAACTATGGCTCAAAATATTTAATTCATGTGGACTAAACACAAAGATTTCTTGTCAAAGTTATGCAAATAAAATTACATTTGAACTGAACACAAGGATTTCATTTCAAATTTATACAAATTTTAGTTCAACAAATCAAAAGGAAAACAGACAAAGAAAGGCTGCATTTTCTCTTATACTGTGTCATATAAAGAATGAAGACTTTGATTAGTTAGAAACTTTGCAGCGATCTCCGAAATGAATATAAAACATTACAGTTGAATCAAATAAAGCAACCACTAAAGACAAAATTAGGTAATTAAATTGACTAGTATATGTGACACACAGACATAAATGGTTGCTCCATTGTCAATCAATATAAATATATACCACATGTGTTTTATGCTTAAGAAAAATCTGTCACTCTTTATTGAGTATATACTTATGTGCAATCATTTTTGTTGGTCTCATCTTTGAATTAAATTATATTTGTAATTCTCTATTACTTACTTATTAGTATGTGACCTAGCTACATTCAATTAATAGTACAGAACCAGCAGTAGCACTAAGTTTATCTTGCTATCATGGTAGTACCTAAGGCGTGCATAAAGGAGGCTGACAAAAGGCAAACCCTAGTAATGAGGATTGGAAGTTGGAACACAGCAAAATCATGGAAAGGAAGATTATAGAGAAACATATATTCATGACTCAAAAGAGTGTATAAGAGAATATGATGAAGTAATGAATCTAATTAACATAGGATCCATTTGAATTCACCCATTAAGAGTTTATTTATCAACATGCATTTGTATGTATGTATTTACTATTTAGGAATTAAGAATTAGCTTAAGATGAGAACTTTTTTAGGCAAAAAAATATGGGAAATGCTAACCAATGCCTCCGGGACACTGGTTAAGGATATGAAAAAGGAAATTATATAGTAGTTAATGCATTGAAATTGTGTAATTAATTTATAATAAAGTCAAAAACAGTTTCTTTTTATGATAATAATTCTCTTTTATGGTATGCTTAACCAGTGCCCGAAGGCACCGGATAGCAGGACCCAAAAAATATTCATCAAAAACTGTGATACCTTATAACAATTTAATCATATTTTCTCTTTAATTATAAAAATATTTCATACATACACCACATAATTACTGGTGAGTACTAGTACTTGTTTAAACAATTTACTCAAGCACATCCGTTATCTAAGTTATGTATACGTGTGGGGTACATTAAAAATTGAGTTTATTTGTCATAATGGTTTAAAGTTTAAATAAAAGGGTTTTTCTATCGTGTGCAAATTTGTTGCACATGTTAAGAAGTTTAAAGTAGTAACTTTGACTTGAAACTTGTGTTTTTTATATTAAATATGTAACTTTTAATCAATAATTATTGGTTTTCAATTAAAAAATACTACTTTTAATTACCTTAACATGTGCAATATGCATTGCACATGTTAGACAAACCATAAATAAAATTTAAACCAAAGGGCAAGGCAAAGTGTTGCTAAAAAAAGAGTACAGACAAAATGACTTGTGCGTGGGATGATTTGTCGGAGACGTGCTTAATTTAGGATACACTTTATCGATTATCTCTGTCCGGTCAACCCTTTTTGTCTCCATTTTCTTTCATTGTTGGCGTGCCCTAGTCTTGTTCCTCAACAACCACAAAATGTACATGTACCTCCTACTTTTGTACAAGTATACAGTATACTCCTCCACGAGTATTTAGAAGCAGAATTTGACTAGATTATGCATGTATTTATTTGATCACACATTACTTGTTTGTGA
>Ga0228711_1004158_pt1 | contig 22354 bp, 15 predicted proteins | sample MedpolnodulmetaG_2_FD_177996 | JGI IMG/M metagenome (GOLD analysis project Ga0228711, IMG submission 177996) | Root nodule microbial communities from Medicago polymorpha collected in Santa Monica, California, United States - brown nodules | ecosystem: Host-associated > Plants > Roots > Nodule...
TATATATATATATATATAAGAAAAAAAAATGGTTTTTGTTTGGCCTATTAGAGGGTAAATCAAAACAAAAATATTTTACGGTGGAGTAAATCAAAAAAATAATTTTACAGGGGGAAAACCGGAAATGACCTATATTACAGGGGGTAAAGACCCATTAACCCATATGTATGTATGTATGTATGTATGTATGTATGTATGTATGTATGTATGTTTGTATTTTTTCCTTTATCATTTAAAAAGTGTAACAAACTAGATGTGTATATTCATACTTACTTTTTGATTATCCCAATTATACCCTCTAATAACTTTTTATATAATAAAGATCGTTGTTGATGTCATTAAAAAAAAGAATTTAGATTATATTTTTTTATTATATTGTTGGTGTCATTGGAATAAATAATCATGATTAGTTTAGTTTGTTATAACTTGAAAGCAACAAAAATTTATATCTTTAGGTTTAATCCAAATCAAAATTTCATAAAAAAAACCACCGTTAATAATTTTCAAACGTTAGCGCAATAAAAAGAGCGGAAAGACGGACACGTGAGTACCCGTCTTTCCGCTAGTACTGTAAAACTATTTTACATATGAATCTGTTTAATTTCTATGTACTTTTTTTTTAAAGAAAGACTTAATTTTTATATACTTGTAGTGTAAAACTTTTTTTACATATGCATCTACTCAAATCATTATTTTGATGCGTATAAAATAAAATCTTTAAAATCACAAGACAATAAAATTGGGGGAAGAAATAGAGAGGTGAGGAAAGAAACAAAAGTTGAGCGCGACAAGAGAATCAAAGAGAAACTCCATTGGCTCTAAGATAGTCAGGCCCAATACGAGTCCAAAAAGCTGGAAAATTAGATCCACAAACGCGTAAGCTATACTAGCCAATCAAAATCTGCAGACTAACAGAACATTCTAGAACGAATTAAAACCCTAACTATATAAGCTAACTCACACCACTATTCTTCGTCCACTTTGAATCACAGTGTTGGTGCTGTGATCTACATTCTCTTCCACTCAAATCTTTCTCTCTTTTTCGCAACAAACCAAAAAAGCTTCATTCAATGGCAGGAAAGGGAGAAGGACCAGCGATCGGAATCGATCTTGGAACAACATACTCATGCGTCGGTGTATGGCAACATGACCGTGTTGAAATCATCGCCAACGACCAAGGTAACCGTACCACGCCGTCTTATGTCGCTTTCACCGACTCTGAGCGTCTCATCGGTGATGCTGCTAAGAATCAAGTTGCCATGAATCCTATCAACACCGTCTTTGGTTAGTTTTTCTACTCTTTTCTCGATCTATTGAATTTGTCACTATTTACATAATACTGAACTTGCACGTACTTGGTGTATATGATTTTAGTCTTAATGATGCATATTTCTGAATCGATGCTAAATTATGATATTGTACTGTTTTTCAATGATTTGTTTGGATGTATGTTGTATGATGCTTATTTATGGTTCATAATAGATCTGTGATTTGAAATATTAGTTGCTGTAATACATCGATTTTCATTCAATGTTCAATTCATGTTCAAGATGCGGACATTTAGGTTGCTATGATTCAATTAAATTTTGTATACTCAATGATATTTGTAGATTTATTTTAGTTATATACTGTATGATGTGTCAAAATTATCTCAATAAGTCGGTAATATGATATATCAGATGCTATGACTCATGATATATCGTTCAATGTTCATGATGCTTCTTTTTGAGTTATCGTTGGAACTATGCTTGGCAATACATGTTGTGCTAGATTTTAGATGTCTGATATGATACATTAGATGCACATCAGATGCTATGACATGTGATTTTTAATTTCGTTTGTTACCTATCAACTATATATTTTTCTATGAATGTTATATTGCATGATGTGTTGGATTTATCTGAAAGTAAACTGTTAATGTGATACATGAAATGATAATTGAGTTAACAATATGGTTTTCTCTTTCACAGATGCTAAGAGGTTGATTGGTCGTAGGTTCAGTGATGCCTCTGTTCAGAGTGATATGAAGTTGTGGCCTTTTAAGATTATTTCTGGCCCAGCTGAAAAGCCACTAATTGGTGTTAACTACAAGGGTGAAGATAAGGAATTTGCTGCTGAAGAGATCTCTTCCATGGTACTTATGAAGATGCGTGAGATTGCTGAGGCCTACCTTGGTTCTGCCATTAAGAACGTTGTTGTTACCGTCCCTGCTTACTTTAATGACTCCCAGCGTCAAGCTACCAAGGATGCTGGAGTTATTGCTGGTCTTAATGTCATGCGAATTATCAATGAGCCCACTGCTGCAGCCATTGCTTATGGTCTTGACAAGAAGGCAACCAGCGTTGGTGAGAAGAATGTGTTGATTTTTGACCTTGGTGGTGGTACTTTTGATGTCTCTTTGCTAACTATTGAAGAGGGTATCTTTGAGGTGAAAGCCACAGCTGGAGACACCCATCTTGGAGGTGAGGATTTTGATAACAGAATGGTGAACCACTTTGTTCAAGAGTTCAAGAGAAAGAACAAGAAGGACATCAGTGGCAACCCCAGAGCTCTTAGGAGGTTGAGGACTGCTTGTGAAAGGGCGAAGAGAACTCTCTCTTCTACTGCCCAGACCACCATTGAAATTGATTCTCTATTTGAAGGAATTGATTTCTACTCCCCTATTACCCGTGCCAGATTTGAAGAGCTCAACATGGATCTCTTTAGGAAATGTATGGAGCCAGTTGAGAAATGTTTGAGAGATGCCAAGATGGACAAGAAAAGTGTCCATGATGTTGTTCTTGTAGGAGGTTCTACCAGAATTCCAAAGGTTCAACAACTTTTGCAAGATTTCTTTAACGGAAAGGAACTATGCAAGAGCATAAATCCCGACGAGGCTGTTGCATATGGTGCCGCTGTTCAGGCTGCTATCTTGAGTGGTGAGGGCAATGAGAAGGTTCAGGATCTTCTCCTTCTTGATGTCACCCCATTATCTCTTGGTTTGGAGACTGCTGGTGGTGTGATGACTGTCCTTATCCCAAGGAATACCACTATTCCAACAAAGAAAGAACAGGTTTTCTCTACCTATTCCGACAACCAACCTGGTGTGTTGATCAAGTCTTTGAGGGAGAGAGGACAAGGACAAGAGATAACAACTTGTTGGGCAAGTTTGAACTTTCTGGCATTCCTCCTGCACCCAGAGGTGTTCCCCAAATCACTGTGTGCTTTGACATTGATGCCAATGGCATCTTGAATGTCTCTGCAGAAGACAAAACTACAGGCCAGAAGAACAAAATCACCATCACCAATGACAAGGGTAGACTTTCAAAGGAAGACATTGAGAAGATGGTTCAAGAGGCAGAGAAGTACATGTCAGAAGATGAAGAGCACAAGAAGAAGGTCGAGGCCAAGAATGCATTGGAAAACTATGCATACAACATGAGGAACACCATTAAGGATGAAAAGATTGCAGGAAAACTCGATTCCGATGACAAGAAGAAGATTGAGGACACCATTGAGGCTGCTATCCAGTGGCTAGATGCCAACCAGCTTGCAGAGGCAGATGAGTTTGAGGACAAGATGAAGGAACTGGAAGGTGTCTGCAACCCTATCATTGCTAAGATGTACCAAGGTGGTGCAGGTCCTGACATGGGTGCTGCTCCTGGCGATGATGATGCTCCTTCTCATGCAGGTGGTGCTGGTCCCAAGATTGAGGAGGTCGACTAAATGTAGTTGCTTTCTTCTGATATCTTTGGTTTTATATTTTGATGTTATAATTTTGTTTTGATGTATTTTAATCGCTGAATTCAACTCTGCTAGCTTTTAGCGAATTTTGCTTTGATGTACTATTATTCGTTTTTTTTTGCATTTCATTGAACGGAGGATGACTTTTATCTTTTTTAATACTTTCCTTGAGGTTTGTTTTATTATGCTCCACTAATTTTACAACTTTGCTGGAATATGTGGAATTTGACGAGTCAATGACGCCCGCTAATGTTTATAATGTTAGTACCGAAGCAGTTTAGTAAAAAATGGTAGAAAAACAAATTTATAAACAGTTTTCCTAATTATAAACAAAGTAAACACATTTAGTTCTAATTGTTTGACTTAAGAAGTTTTTATCGGTCGATGGAAAATAAAAGACAGCGAAAAAAGCATTGTAAAACTTAAACATCCCCTACAACAAGGGCAAAATTCTCATAGAGAACAAGAACACCATAACTTATGATTGAGCTCCAAAGTTCGGTCAAACTTTTCTAACCAATTGACCAAATTGATGTGTTTAATGCTGTAAGAGTCAGTCTTCAAATTTGATTCAGAATCTACCATTCTGGACGGTGGAACCATTGTTCCAAACGATGAAGTTTGACATGTAGATAGGTTGTAACACCACGACAACCTAAGAATCCCATACAAAATTTTCCCAATAGTTTTTTTTGGATTAACACAACATATTTAAGAAAATAGATTGATTTTAATCGTTACTTTTCAAAAAGAAACATAATTAATTTTTTACGCAGAAAGATTGGTTGGTATTCATTAGTAACAACGTGGGTGCAATTTTTTTCAATGAGTCGGCAGTTGATCTAAATATAAAGAAATAAAAATAACAAGGTTAAAACAAAGAAAGTGTAAAACTATAAGCTATAAGTTCAAAAACTACTTGAAATAACATCTAAAAAAGGCTATAAGCTCATAGAAAAGCTTGTTACCATACACATCACATTTTGACCCAACAAGCTTATAAGCTATAAGTTGGCTTTTTGTCGTTACCAAACACAACCTTAATGCTATCATTGTTTATGTTTAACTGTCATGAAATATATTACAGGTATATCTAAAGGACGAGTGTCCAATCCCTTTTACATCTGTATTATTTACACAACACCATTGAGTTGATGTATCCATAAGATAATTAGTTATAATGATATTAGTCATATGGTGGGTAATTAGATAATTAAAGATGAAGACGCGGTGATGACAAATGTTATTGATGATAAGAGGTTGAAGATGAAGTAAAGGTTGAAGTTGATAACCTTAAAGTTTATGATTGTAGCACAGACGTCGATGCAAATTAGGAAACTGAACACATATTATATACAATGATTTTTTTTAATATAATTATATATATTTATATTGGTCAAACCTTTAATTTGTTAAAAAAGGTAAAAAAATAAAATAATAAAGTGGTTTGTTGGACTCTGAAGGGATTCAGATTATATAATCTGAATATACGTATAATGAGTTCGAATTAGATAATTTAAAAATGATATTTTGGTTCAAATAGAGGGCGCGCTAGAAGCTCGGAGATGGTAAAAGAAATTCACAAAAATAAAATAAATCAATGCATCTCACTTTCATTTTTGCTTCCTAACACCCCAAAAGACCAAAATGTCCACATCGACAATTAACTACAGTTCACCCCCAAAGGCAGTTAACTGACACTTGTTAATTGAACAACGACAGTCAACTGTCGTTGGATTATGGCTTACACCAAAACAACAACAACAATATCACCACACTTCTCCAAAACACAAACCAACCTCTTTTCATTTGCTTACTTAAAACAATAGAAAACTATTGATGCACGTAAACCAATAGATAACAATTTGGACATTATTTCGTCTTCGTTCAAAGCAAGCAATTATTAAAACAAACAGGAAGCTTAACATGTCACTCTCCTTAATGATGTTGTATTATTATGTTGTTGGATTTTAATTTAATTCATGGAAGTTTATGAAAATGTTGGCATTGAAGTGTCCTACTTAGTGTAAAAATTTACTAATCTCTTTGAGAAAACTAAGTAAAAAAATGGAGAGAACATTTATAATATTCTACCCAATGAACGAGTAGTAACGAAAGAGATTGTGTTCTAATATATTATTTTGAACTTCATCATCTTGCTCTGCCAATTTACATGTTTCAATTGACATATGAGTATGATCAAATTCAAAACAACATCTTAAAACACATTTCCTTTCGTCACCAAAATAGACGAGCAAAATTCAAGTTCATTCGAATATTAAAGAACAATTTTTGAAGCGAGACCAGTAATATTCAAAGTCAAAAGTCGTGGCAAATTGCTTTTCTGACATGCAAAACTTCATAATAACACAAGTGAATTACCTAAACCCCTCCAGCGGTAGTTAACTACCGTTTGCCAAACCAGCAACAGTTAACTGTCGCTGTGTGTTTGGTTCAATTTCCAGCAACTCCTCTTCCATTTTGCATTTGCAAACTTTTTCATAACCAAATTCTTTCATACATAAACAAATTCATCCAATTTTTTCATCCTTAACATGATAAACAAATTTTTTAATCTAATTGCAAATTCGTGAATATAAATTGTATGAAATAATATTTAACAGGATAAAATTAAAGCGCAAAAAATAATATAAAACGTAAATACATAAATGTCATAGAAATTTCACAAGGTATGGATAATGTCATAATAATACATCACCATAATCAAAGTCAAAACGTACATAAAAAAGCCTAATGATAATCAACCTTGCTGCCTACGATACCTCTGCGCTGCCTGGCAATCCGATACGTAAGGGCAGGACGACCAGTAGTGCCAATCCGAATCACCTCTTGAACAATCTCCTCTTTAGTCATCTCGCCGCTCCTGGCCACAATATCATCAACTATCTGCACCACATCCCGGATGATCGTCAGTGTGTCGGGCATCTCTCTGGCATGCTCCTCCTCTATGATCTGCTCCACGTTCGCCGACTTGGAGGAGATCCTTCATTAGGTGGGAGAATACGAGGGTGAGAGACTTTGGCATACCAAGCCATGTAGCCAGGCTCATGATGCCATGCTCTCTAACACCTATGTACCCAATCAGGGTAGTACCACGGAACGGGGTCTATCAACACAGTAGTCAGCATCTCTCGAGGCATCTTAAGGACAATTGGCCGATGTCTGGGCACGTCCTGTACAAAGGCAAACTGCCTCTTCACCCGCTCAGGTAAATGACGGTACACCCTCTCCTTCCCGCATATCAGCCATCCTGAGTAAGTGACGATAAGCTGAAAAGGGCGTATCTCTCTGTGATCTTCATATGTATGCCACCTCACATCATCCACCTCCAAGCGATCCAAGAGTAGGCGGTAATGGTGCACTGTTGTATGACCTCTGCTAGTAAGCCACCTCCCCGCACATGGTCTGTCCGGCTTCCATCTTTTGTTAGGCTGCCTTGGGTACGAACCTGGCAAATGCTCCAAAATCCATCCCTGCAACAAATAAATAATACACAAAAAAAATATTCGATTTATATATTAAATAAATATAATACATTATAAAAACTTCACAAAAATATTTAAACATCTTAAATAAATGTAGTCGAACTTAGAAAAAAAATAATCTAACATGATGATAAAAATTATAAAATAAATTCATAAATAAATGAAGATAAATATTAAATTATTACCATAAGAAGCGTCGTGCAACCAACCATCGTTCTGTTATTCAAACGAACAGAATCATCCAGATAATCGTACAGGTAAGCTAATGTCATCCCTTCCCATGACCACTTCCTAATCGCCTGCAAGTCCGCCATACAATCAAGATATACCAAGTCAATGTGTCTGTTCGTTTTGTTAGCGAACATCGCATTACCGACGAGATATAAAAGAAAACTCCCCACACACCACTGCCTCTTCCTATCTCTCTCCAACATCTCCTCCCTCGACTGTGGGTCCTCCAGCCTCCCAGCCTCTGTCAGGTGGGCTTCATAAACCCGCTTCAGTGTGGGGTAACTAATATGAGCACCATACTCAATCTTTGCCTCAGCCCTAGCAGCAACGTCTGACATGCCCAACAACCTGGTAATCTGTGTAAGCCCATAGGCCTGATCGACTACCGCGTCATGGTCCAGCATGCGGCCCTGAATAGGAAGGTGGAAGAGATTATACATATCGTCCAAAGTGATTGTCATCTCCCTCACAAGTAGATGAAAACTACTGGTCTCTGTGGGCCACCTCTCGCATAAAGCACGTATCATGGAATGGGTCACACTAGAATACCCGGTGTATATCAAACCATGTAGGCCATACGCCTCCACAGGATCCCAAAACCACCTCAACCCCTTATCTGACATAGCAAGCTCTCTCACCTTTCTCCCTGCATTTATACACTTATACTCCCCATCATGCCACATCTGATAACCAAATGAATTAAGACACTGTCACTACAAATTTTAAAGAATTTAAAGAATTAAAATACTTACGTTACATTTTTTTTAAAAATTAAACACTTACGCTACACTCATGCCAAAAAATTTAAACACTTACGCTACATTCTTTAAAAATTTAAACACTTACGCTACATTATTTTAAGAATTTAAACACTTACGCTCCATTCTTTAAAAAATTTAAACACTTACACTGCATTCTTTTAAGAATTTAAACACTTACGCTACATTCTTTAAAAAAATTAAACACTTAGCCTACATTCTTTTAAGAATCTAAACACTTACGCTAGATTCTTTAAAAAATTTAAACACTTACGCTACATTCTTTTAAGAATTTAAACACTTACGTTACATTCTTAAAAAAATTTGAACACTTATGCTACAAATTTTAATCAATTTAAAGCATTTGCAGAATTTTAAAGAATTTAAATACTTACATTATGATGGTTCACCCAAAGAGGGATCGCCACTTGCCTCGCCTAGTCGGACAACAATGATGTGGTCTCAGGACCTCCAAGAAAGGGAGGCCCTACAACAAGGCAGGGCGGTATCAAAGGTACACGACGACGAGGTCGCCGCCGAGTCTCGGGCTCACGCTCAGGCACAATATTATTTGCCTCAAGATAATCCGCCACAACATCCTCTGGCACCTTCTCATCATCTGCCACCTCCTCATCCTCTGTCTCGTCATGCGGCTGATAAAACATATTCTCCTCCTCCATTCGATCATATCCCTGAAATCCCTCCGCATACTCATACGTTTGTGTCGGATCAACCACCTAGGAGGAGCAATCCATATGTGCTTGTGAGCCCTTTCCAACTAGCCTCGGGTCCCTGCGCTTCCGAGCCTTTGGGACATACGGGTTCTGATCCACCTTCTTTCTCCGAGCGCTAGCAGTACTCACCTCTTTACCTTTGCGCATCCTGGCCTCTCTAATAAGCCGCTGCTGCTCATCCTCCTCCTTCATACCAATATCTGTATAAAACAAATTTTAAAAAACACAAATGAGTGGACAATGTATTTAGGCATTTCAAAGGAACGTAAAGGTATACAAATATAAAGGATACATATTCTAGGCATATATGATTTTGATTGATATTTGATAAATATATACATTATAACACATAAATCTATACTAATCAAACTAATCATTATATCAATATGCTCAAAATATGGTTATTATATCTTTATGTCCAAATTAATCAAACTTGCCAAAAAAAAAACAAAAATGCAAACTTATAATCATTATAACATACATACATTATAAAATTGAACATATTTGCAAAAAACTTACACAAAAAAAGCAAGATTTTCTCACTTAGGCATTTCATCAAACACCTTAAGTGCATTCTAAATTACTAGCATAGTTAGTGTTATTTGAACATCTAAACAACTACATTGTACCTACACTTACCCTAAACAACAATTCCAGCATAAAATTTTCAATTTTCTAACCTAATGTGAAACTAACATTTTGCTCAAAAATATGTAAAATAAAACCCTAAGGCTTTGTTTGCGAGTTTGGAGGGAAATGGATGGAAAGACTTGAAAAAAAAGGAAGGAGTAAGTGAAAGAAATAGAGGACATTGGAAGGAGGGGCTTATTTTTCTTCAAAATATAAAACCCTCCTCATTTGGAGGAACTAAAAAATTGTATTGGAGGAGGGTTTTGGGGGGTTTGGGAGGATTTATATGAATTCTTCAAATTTAATCTATGTTCTTATAATATTCTTAAAATTAAAAATATATTAATCATAAGCATTAATTTATCACTCTTTAAAAAAATACTCTTTCAAAAAATGTGAAAGATTTCTCAATTTCCCCTATATTTCTCTCCCCCCAAAACCTTTCCTTCCCCTCCCCTCCCCTCCAAACTCCCAAACAAAGCCTAAACAAACTACATTGCTTGTAAATATGAAGAATATAACTTGCTTGTGAATTAATTGATGAAATTTGATTGATTTTCAAGCAAATTGAAGTCTTGGAGATTGTTGGTTATAGTTGAGACGTCTTGCATGTGTATTGTAACAAGAAAATGAAGGTTTTTGCTTTCATATCATAAACATTGCAACGACAATTAACTACCGCTGAGGCCAACGACAGTTAATTGCTGCCGATTTTTCCAACAGTAGTTAACTACCGCTGAGGGCTTTAAAGTAATTTTCGTGTGTCAGTATGACGTTTTTGAAGTCAGAAGAGCAATTTTCAAAGTCGCGGTCCTGTGATAGTTAGGCCCACTATAGGCCCAAGGCCCAATAAAATCAGATCTACAAACGTGTAGATTGTGGCCAATCAAATCCAAAGACTCAATAGAATATTCTAGAAAAATTGAAACCCTAACTATATAATCTGACTCACACTTCATAACTCCTTCCTTTCACTTCGAATCACAGTGTAGCTGCTGTGATTTTCGATCCTCTTTCTCTCTCTTTTTCGCAACAAACCAAAAAAGTCTCATTCAATGGCCGGAAAGGGAGAAGGACCAGCGATCGGAATCGATCTTGGAACCACATACTCATGCGTCGGTGTATGGCAACATGACCGTGTTGAAATCATCGCCAATGACCAAGGTAACCGTACCACGCCGTCTTACGTGGCTTTCACCGATTCCGAACGTCTCATCGGTGATGCTGCTAAGAATCAAGTCGCCATGAACCCTATCAACACCGTTTTCGGTTAGTCTTCCTTCTCTTGTTATTCAGTTTTCTTTAATATTCATTTTGCTCGATCTATCTCTTAGGATTTGTATATTGCGTCCTTCATCAGTTAATTATTTATTTAATTTTCAGTAAAATCATATTTTATGCTCTTTACTCAATGATACTCTGTTTTTTTATTCGAATTGAATAATATTGTGTTTTCTCGATGATACTTTTGGATGTATGTTCTATGCTGCTTGATGTGCTTGATTTGATGTTTATGATGTGTTATAGTGAGCTGTTATGATTCAATAATATTGTGTAACGTATTGACAAAAGTTTGGATGTTTGTTTTATACTGCTTGATATGCTGAATTTATCTCAAAATTTATTATGATACATGAGATGCAATAATATATGATATTTTAAATATTTTTGTTAACCTTTATTCTTTAGGTTACAGTGATTAAATGGTTCTGGGCAAACAGCTTAGATGCTGCTTATCGCAAGCTCTTATGAAAAGATCAGCTTACAGTAAAAGAAAATATAACGTTAAATTGTTTTTTATATGACATAAGTTGTTTATTTAAGTTGAAAAAAGCTTGTAAAGCTTATGAAAATAAGTTGAAAATTGCTTGTAAAAATTGCCATAAGCTGATATTTTCTCAAGTTTACAAAGCTTCTGAAAATTGTTATAACTTATTAGCTGATGTTTTCAAAAGTTCTCCCATCACACTAAACTTTAGCTAGTAGACAAGTCCATGAAAGCCAATCAAAACAGGTCCTTCGAGTATTGTTTGATTTACTTATTTATTTATTTTATATATGTTTTTTGCTGTATGATTTGCAAGATTTGTCTCAAAATAAGGGTTACATGAGATGCAATGACACATGAATGTTTAATTTTACTGTTTACCCTGTCTTTCTAAAGCTGCAATGGTTCTACCTGAGTGTATATTGTCTTGATTAATTATTTGGACGTATGTCTCATATGCTGCTTGTCGTGCTAGGTTTTGTCTCAAAATAGTTTGGTTATGTGAAACATAAGACGAGATGTTAAATTTGTGAGATACTAAGATGATTTTCTCTATTGCAGATGCTAAGAGGTTGATTGGGCGTAGATTCAGCGATGCCTCTGTTCAGAGTGATATGAAATTGTGGCCTTTCAAGATTATTTCTGGCCCAGCTGAAAAGCCATTGATTGGTGTTAACTACAAGGGTGAAGATAAACAATTTGCCGCTGAAGAGATCTCTTCCATGGTACTTATGAAGATGCGTGAGATTGCTGAAGCCTACCTTGGCTCTGCCATTAAGAATGCTGTTGTTACTGTCCCTGCTTACTTTAATGACTCCCAGCGTCAAGCTACCAAGGATGCTGGAGTTATTGCCGGTCTTAATGTCATGCGAATCATCAATGAGCCCACTGCTGCAGCCATTGCTTATGGTCTTGACAAAAAGGCAACCAGCGTTGGAGAGAAGAATGTCTTGATCTTTGACCTTGGTGGTGGTACTTTTGATGTCTCTTTGCTAACTATTGAAGAGGGTATCTTTGAGGTGAAAGCCACAGCCGGAGACACCCATCTTGGAGGCGAGGATTTTGATAACAGAATGGTGAACCACTTTGTTCAAGAGTTCAAGAGAAAGAACAAGAAGGACATCAGTGGCAACCCAAGAGCTCTTAGGAGGTTGAGGACTGCTTGTGAGAGGGCGAAGAGAACTCTATCTTCTACTGCCCAGACAACCATTGAAATTGATTCTCTGTTTGAGGGAATTGACTTCTACTCCCCCATTACACGTGCCAGATTTGAAGAGCTCAACATGGATCTCTTTAGGAAATGTATGGAGCCAGTTGAGAAATGTTTGAGAGATGCCAAGATGGACAAGAAAAGTGTCCATGATGTTGTTCTTGTAGGAGGTTCTACCAGAATTCCAAAGGTTCAACAACTTTTGCAGGATTTCTTTAACGGAAAGGAGCTATGCAAGAGCATAAATCCCGACGAGGCTGTTGCATATGGTGCCGCTGTTCAGGCTGCAATTTTGAGTGGTGAGGGCAATGAGAAGGTTCAGGATCTTCTCCTTTTGGATGTCACCCCTCTATCTCTTGGTTTGGAGACTGCTGGTGGTGTTATGACTGTCCTTATCCCAAGGAATACCACTATTCCAACAAAGAAAGAACAGGTTTTCTCTACCTATTCCGACAACCAACCTGGTGTGTTGATCCAAGTCTTTGAAGGAGAGAGGACAAGGACTAGAGATAACAATTTGTTGGGCAAGTTTGAACTTTCAGGCATTCCTCCTGCTCCTAGGGGTGTTCCCCAGATTACTGTGTGCTTTGACATTGATGCCAATGGTATCTTGAATGTCTCTGCTGAAGACAAGACTACCGGACAGAAGAATAAGATTACCATCACCAATGACAAGGGTAGGCTTTCGAAGGAAGATATTGAGAAGATGGTTCAAGAGGCAGAGAAGTACAAGTCCGAGGATGAAGAACATAAGAAGAAGGTTGAGGCCAAGAATGCATTGGAAAATTATGCATACAACATGAGGAACACCATTAAGGATGACAAGATTGCAGGAAAGCTTGATTCCGATGACAAGAAGAAGATTGAGGACACCATTGAGGCTGCTATTCAGTGGCTAGACGCCAACCAACTTGCAGAGGCAGATGAGTTTGAGGACAAGATGAAGGAATTGGAAAGTGTCTGCAACCCTATCATTGCCAAGATGTACCAAGGTGGTGCCGGTCCTGACATGGGTGCTGCAGCAGATGATGATGAGGCTCCTTCTCATGCAGGTGGTGCTGGTCCTAAGATTGAGGAAGTCGACTAAATGTAGTTTGCTTTCTTCCTATCAGTGATTTTTATTTTCTGGTTATTTTTTATGCGATGCATTTGTTATTGTTCTGCTTGTTTTAGCTTGATTTTTGGGATATTTTTTGTTGTTGTGTTGTAATGTGAAGGATTATGTTATTGATTTTTAAACGTCAAAGTGACGGAATTTTTTGCATTTTATATGCATTTTGCACGTTGGTTTTTTACTGTTACGATATTATATGATCCATTTCGTTTCAGTGTTTTAAAGTTGTGACATCTCACTAATTACATGCTTTAGTGGTGCGTAAGTTTTCCAACACTTACGAGAACTAAGGCTGAAATATAACAGCGGTTAATAGTTTTCAATTACTAAGTCTGAGTAATAGTGCTGTAATTGTAATCTGAGAACAGTATTGCAAATTGAATGATTATGCAAAAGCAACAATTTGCTTCAGAGAATAACCAAGTGGCGTATGACAAATCCAATGGCAACTGTATCATAACATGCTTAAACGGGTCCTGCATAAAAGTTTAAACACAGCAGTGAAATGTTATTGATGAACACTAGGATCAAAAGTTGTGCATGCAGTGACTAATCATACTATTATTCAAGATTAAGGAGAAGAACACACGGATGTTTGATAAAAAATGCTATTTACAGGGAACACTAAGCATACAAAATCATCGCAAGGTGTATTTCATCTCAATCTTCATTATTGACTTCCACCTTATTCCTGTAAATTCCGCAAAGCTCTGTATCTGATTTTGCTTTCGTGATCCTTTTGGGAGATATAGCAAAGCTCATGTTTGATCCATGTTGAACTATTTAATGGGAAGCGGAGCTCGGTCACTAATTATTGAAGTTCATTACAACCTTAAAATTACAGGTTGCCAACTCCTTGTTCAAGGTGATCAACAATGTTTTGTCCAAGCGTTTTTTTACTCATTTTTTTATAATTTTTTTATCCCATTGTTTTTCTCTTTTTCCCCTCTAATTTTCCGTCTTTCCTCTTGCATTCTCTCCTTAGCTTTGTTTCCCAACTCTTCAAGTTAAGAAGTGTCGCAATGACTCCCTATTTTGTCACAAGATGTAGAGCGAACTATTTTTAATTTATTCGAGCTTCGCACGCTATTATTTTGAGATTATAAAATAAAGAGGTTTCTTCCCTCTTAGGTCTGGTTGAGAGTTTAGGACATGGGAACTTTGAAAACAAGGAAGGGAAGTGGAAGGAATGAAAGAAAATTTTGGACCGAAGTGCCTTTTTTTTCTTTCCAAGATACTAAATCCCTCTATTTTGGGAAAATAAAAAATTGTATTCGATGAGGTTTTAACTAGGGATGGCAATACGGGTCAACCCGCTCCGTTTAAGCCTAACCCACTATCCGCCCGCCAAAAACGGGGTGGGCTCAAACTCACACCCCGCCCCGCCTAAAGGTAGACTAGCAGGCTGGCAGGCTGGCCTGTCTATTTTTTAAAATATTTTTTTGTTGATTGTTATTAACAAATACGCTGCTATTATAAAAACAATAAATTCAATATAAAGACTCTAACATTAAACAAATCTCAAAATAAAAATAAATCCAACAATATGAAATAAGTCTCAATATAATGCAGTGGTGAATCAGTTTTTTTCTAGAGGTAGTGGACTAGTGGTGAATCAGTTATCACTTATCACTATCAGAGAGTGGGACAATTTGAGGTTGGATTGGTATCATTTGGCCCAATTGTTTATGGGGTGTGTAAATAAAAATTTGATCACTAATAGTAAAAGAAGAAAGTTTAATAAGCCTGCGGGCTAGCTCGCCCCACCCCACTATGTTGAGTTCAAAATCTGCGGGCTAAAATCTCACCCCCAACCTGCCTAAAATGGGGGGTTACACGGGCTGGCCCAACGGGTCGGGCCCGTTTTGCCACCCCTGTTTTTGACCTGTAAAATCTCAGTATTAAAAACCCTTAAAAATATATTAGTCACTCCTCAAAGAATATTAATCATCAGAGCATTTCTATATATCCTGAAGGATTATATAGCGAGAGTGTCCCGAATTGCTGTCCAACCAATTAAAGTATTAGCTGGCCGAAAAACATGGGGAGACAAATTCTTAATTTTTTTATTAAGCAGTCAAATAAAAATGGATTCCAATGGCTATTATTCTGCCAACATAGTCGGAAACAATTTGTGAAACTGCTTTTCGCTTGATCTATCATTTCCGTAATCATAAACATTAACTTATCATTCTCTAAAAAAAAAAAAAATTATTTTACAAATTTAAAATATTTCTCTAATTTTTTCCTACACTCCACTTCATCGAAAGTCCTCCCCCTCCTCTCCTTCAAACTCTCAAACAAAGTGTTATGTTTTTTAAAAAACTTAACTTTAGGGCTTACTCCATAGTTCATTATAGTTTTGAGAAGTACTAAAAACACTTTTTTTAACACCCTATTTAACATTCAATTACTTATTGATTAAAACTATTGTAGGTTCCACATATAAATTTCACCAAATAAGAGAAAGAGGTTTAGGGAAAGTGTTGAAAAGAGAGTATTTTCGATAATATATGCTACAAATTTGCATGTAATTGGACTGTAAGTACGAACTTTGATATTTGTCTGTATTTGAATGTAACTTGTGATCGAATTGTTGCAAACTTTTGACCAACTTTGCAATGGTGGTGTGCGTGCCAAATTCAAGCCTTCTTTAATCTTTATGGTTTTGCCTGGTCAAAGTAATAACTAACTTCTTTTTTTTTTTGACAATATGGTCATTTTAGTTATACTTTCAAATAGTTGATGTCTCTCAAACCAGTTTTTTTTTTGGTAGTATAAGACATAAATGGTCGTAAAAAAAACCAAAATGACCAACGATACTTTTTACGGTTTTGTTAATACTAGACTCTAACCCGTGCGATGCACGAATTTTGTAGAGTTTCATATATAAAATATTAAATTGGCTATATTATTACTTGTAGAGTTGCATATAAACTCAGAAAGAATCAAACTAAGTGACAATTGAGAGTGATCGACATGCACAATCTCAAAAAAACAAATTAACAACATTTAGATTGCATCAACAAAAATGAATATGGAAATCAACAAAAATGAATATGGAATCAAAGTCATTACTTTGCCAAAACAAAGTAATGTTATAGTCTACTGTAGCGATTTTTGAAAATAAAAAGTCAGAATAAGCAACTTGAAGTAATATAATATAGGAGAAACAAAGAGGCGACAAAATTACAGGAAAAAGTGAAGTTTCTAATGATAAAATTATCATCTGGATCAGTCAAATTATCTACAATTTTAAAGATGCAACTTTAATATCGTAAAACGTAATAAGCGTACACAAAAAAAAAATGAAAAAAGAACATAAAAAGTCAGAATAAACAACTTAAAGTAATATAATATAGGAGAAACAAAGAGGCCGGCAAAATTACAGAAAAAAGTGAAGTTTCCAATGATAAAATTATCATTTGGATCAGTCAAATTATCTACAATTTTAAAGATACAACTTTAATATCGTAATAAGCGTACACCAAAAAAAATGAAAAAAGAACTACTACCAATAAAGGTACCGCTAATAATAAAAATTAACTGCTATGAGAGAGGAAACCGCTAGGGCGGTTGGGGATTTAAAAAAAATGTTTTAGTCATGTATTTCATTTTTGAAAGCAACAATATTCCAGCAAAAGTAGAAGTGACATAGCGGTTATAGTTGTAAAGTGAAAACATATGGTACATGGTTTGATTCCTTGCAAACTCTTTTTTTTCATAAAAATTACTCAGATCCACCAAAAAAGGCGGGATTAATTAGGGCAAACTTATTAATTAGGGTACCAATTTGTAAGATTAGAATTGCATTAAATTAAAGAACTGATGTTCGAATAACCATTGTGATAATTTTTGTGACAATTTTTTCTCTTATATTCACATTGTTTTTATTTTATCTCTTTATTGTTTTGGTTTTTATGTTAATACTTGTATTTCTTTATATATTTTGGTTGTCCCACAAGTTATAAAAAAAAATAGTTGTTCAAATAATATTTCATGTAAATTATAAACTACTCTTAAATTAATGTTTAGGTCTAATTTCATCCCATATGAGACTCCTCGATTTTGTATTTTATTACTGCTTAAACGAAAGTCACGTGATTATACAAAACTTCTGTTCATATATACGGTCCCATCTTCGCATCTGTTTTAATTGTTCAAGATTTCTACTACTCTAAATCTAGCCACGTCGCTTCTTTGAGATCCAATCCTATACTTACAGAATCTATTGCCCGGCAGGAGTAAATGCAATTGCAACTATTCTACCTAATGCCTATGGTGGCAGAATATATTGCCCAGTAATTGCAAGTTGTAACTATTGATCAACCTAAAAGGATATGGCTCGATCTTTGTTGAGGGCACCCCATGGACACGGTGGATCCCATTCATCAGTCTCTTTTAAAAGTTATACACATTACATATACATACGTGTATATACACGCGAGTTAAGTTAACCATACAAGTGATTAATGAAGTACACCAAAAATGAATTGTTCAAAAGAACTTAAGTTTGATTTCTATGTCGAATAATTTTTGACTAAACTTACTTACCACACGGTCGAACTCCGGATTACTACGGTCCTTTTCCGTCTAGAACAAAGAGTTAACACAAAAAAAATACGCAGTTTGAAAGAAAAAATAAGTATTGTATATATACTGTCTTAGGTAGTAATGTGTCTGATATGATGACAGCAAGACTAGCAAGCTCTGCAAAGAAATTAAATTTCATTTACCATGCTCAACTACCACCTCACCTATCAGGTCTTAGTATTTTCGCTATAAAAAGATACTCCCCAAACACACTTTGCCACACAAGTACTCAGGTTAAGACACAAAGGGAGAGTGAGTGAGTGCAGTTATTATATATATCTAGTAAGTGGGAGAGAAAGAGAGAGATATGGCAAAGTGGTGTATGTTGTTGTTGGTTCTTGCTCTTGTTGTGGCTACAACAAGTGCAAGAAATGTACCAACTGATGCTGGTTTGAAGGACCAGAAAAACTTCATGACATTTGCTGGTGGTTATTCTGGAATAGGAAACAATGGACTTCCTTTTGGTGGAATTGGAGGTGGAATCGGTGGTGATTTAGGTGGTGGTGGTGGCCTAGGTGGACTTGGTGGTTTGGGAGGACTTGGTGGTGTTGGTGGTGGAGCTGGTGGTGGTGTTGGAGGTGGTGTTGGAACTGGTGTTGGTGGTGTTCATCCTTTCCCTTAAGATGCAATATTCAACAAAAGCATGCATGCATGCATGGCTTCTTTGTTTCTCATATGTTATTATTCTTGTACTCGTATTTTTATTGCGTAACGTGTTGTTAATGTTTATCGTTGAAACTTTCTATCTAGTGTTTATGGTCTATTTTTAGAGAAAAAGTATAGTAGTATATCTTGTATGGTGTCCTTTTGGAAGCAATATATATAAGTTGAATTTAGTAGTTCTCATGTTTTTCCCCCTTCTGTTTATTTGTTTTTCTGAATGGCAAATGAGTTTTCTTTGAAAAAAAATGGTACTATCATCCTATTTCTCCTTAAAAGTAAACTAAACCAATTATTTTAAGAAAATATAAGAATAGTTGTTCATATATTATGGACCTCTAGAAAATGGTCCAAATGTGCACCATTACCATTTTTAATTAAAAATGAATTTTATATAATAATAATAATAATAAAAATGGAGAAAAAATATAACATTTTATTAAAATTTACTAAAATTAGTAAGGTTCACATTTGGACAGGGTTCACATTAGACATTTACTAAGAATATAATCAAACAACATTTACTAAACTTTTGTGGTTGTCAAAATCACTTTTTTTTAATTAATCTTTTTTAAGATACAGTACTTTATGCAGAAATTAAAGTTATTAAAAAAATTGTTTAAAAGTATTTCAAGCCCTATAAAAACAAATGCGAAACTTTCCTAAAAAGAATTCGAGATTTTTACTTCAAAAATGGACAAATAATGACGGGACTATATACTCCCTTTTTATGCATCTTTGGTTCTTGTGTATATGTAAATGATTATGATAAATAGAAGTGCTTTTAGTTTAAGATATTAGTCTTTGCATTTGTGGTCTTTGCATTTATGTGTAAAATATATTTTATTAAAAAAATAGAAGCACTTATTCAAAATACACAAATAAATTCTCTCAAAAAAAAATACACAAATAAATGAAATAATGTGACGAAATAATGATCTCATAAGTTTCAACTCATATGTCTTGATCGACAATGTCATGTATATTCTTACACTTTCGGATGGATCAATTGGGTGAAGTTTATTTGATTGTGTGAATGTGTGATTCCCTTGAAAATTGTAATTAAGTGTGATCCTAGTCTTCTTTAAAAACAAAAGTGTGATCCTAGTCTTTCTTAATAAAAAAAAAGTGATCCTAGTCTAATACGACTCAAACATTTTTGATCTGTTGAAGTTGTGAACCTGGTACAGCCTTTTTTTCCTTCATAAATTATGTTAAAAAAGAGCCCCTTTATAAGCTTTTTGACATATAATTTTTTTAATCATTCCAAATTTTTAACTAAAGTAAAAAGATTTCCTAAACAAACTAAAATAAAATCTATTGGTGCCCCTGAAAAAACGAGACATGCATGCTGCATCGTACGGTTACGCACCCATAACATTTTAGGGCCATCATTGTCTAATTTAACGAGTCTCTTAACAAATTCTTTAAGCGAATAGCATCCATTATAATTACTTCCGAGGGATGCTATATATCCCGATGAAATATATCCCGAAAGCTTCACGATTGAAAATTGCTTTGATTCCAAAAAAAAAACTGCTTCCACTTACTAAACATGATGTCAGTAGCAATAAATGCATTTGTGTTTTAAACGGTAGGGACACTTTCGTGATTCAAGTTGACAGGATATACATCATTTTCCATTACTTATATATTTCGCTATATTTTTTTTACTAAATTTATATATATTTTTTTGTCTAGTAGCTTAGTGGCTAGAACTCACATAATTAAATGTGAAGAAGTGAGGTATCCGAGGTTCGAACCCTGACTCCTGCATAAATTATGCAATGTCCATATCAACTGAGCTAAGTTCACGGAGACACTAAATTTATAATCTATTATTACTCTTTGTGCATAAGTGATGGATTTGATAATATATTTTGTTGAGGATGGTTTATTGCTAAGATATATATAGGAAGGAAGGAGTAGAGTAATGCGCGTTTATTTTCAGAATTGGTAACACGTAGTATTTTTTTTTTGTTTTTTGAAAGAATTGGTAACACGTAGTGTTGTTCACAATAGATGTATACAGATTAGACTATTCATTATTGTACTGTTTTTCAATGATTTGTTTGGATGTATGTTGTATGATGCTTATTTATGGTTCATAATAGATCTGTGATTTGAAATATTAGTTGCTGTAATACATCGATTTTCATTCAATGTTCAATTCATGTTCAAGATGCGGACATTTAGGTTGCTATGATTCAATTAAATTTTGTATACTCAATGATATTTGTAGATTTATTTTAGTTATATACTGTATGATGTGTCAAAATTATCTCAATAAGTCGGTAATATGATATATCAGATGCTATGACTCATGATATATCGTTCAATGTTCATGATGCTTCTTTTTGAGTTATCGTTGGAACTATGCTTGGCAATACATGTTGTGCTAGATTTTAGATGTCTGATATGATACATTAGATGCACATCAGATGCTATGACATGTGATTTTTAATTTCGTTTGTTACCTATCAACTATATATTTTTCTATGAATGTTATATTGCATGATGTGTTGGATTTATCTGAAAGTAAACTGTTAATGTGATACATGAAATGATAATTGAGTTAACAATATGGTTTTCTCTTTCACAGATGCTAAGAGGTTGATTGGTCGTAGGTTCAGTGATGCCTCTGTTCAGAGTGATATGAAGTTGTGGCCTTTTAAGATTATTTCTGGCCCAGCTGAAAAGCCACTAATTGGTGTTAACTACAAGGGTGAAGATAAGGAATTTGCTGCTGAAGAGATCTCTTCCATGGTACTTATGAAGATGCGTGAGATTGCTGAGGCCTACCTTGGTTCTGCCATTAAGAACGTTGTTGTTACCGTCCCTGCTTACTTTAATGACTCCCAGCGTCAAGCTACCAAGGATGCTGGAGTTATTGCTGGTCTTAATGTCATGCGAATTATCAATGAGCCCACTGCTGCAGCCATTGCTTATGGTCTTGACAAGAAGGCAACCAGCGTTGGTGAGAAGAATGTGTTGATTTTTGACCTTGGTGGTGGTACTTTTGATGTCTCTTTGCTAACTATTGAAGAGGGTATCTTTGAGGTGAAAGCCACAGCTGGAGACACCCATCTTGGAGGTGAGGATTTTGATAACAGAATGGTGAACCACTTTGTTCAAGAGTTCAAGAGAAAGAACAAGAAGGACATCAGTGGCAACCCCAGAGCTCTTAGGAGGTTGAGGACTGCTTGTGAAAGGGCGAAGAGAACTCTCTCTTCTACTGCCCAGACCACCATTGAAATTGATTCTCTATTTGAAGGAATTGATTTCTACTCCCCTATTACCCGTGCCAGATTTGAAGAGCTCAACATGGATCTCTTTAGGAAATGTATGGAGCCAGTTGAGAAATGTTTGAGAGATGCCAAGATGGACAAGAAAAGTGTCCATGATGTTGTTCTTGTAGGAGGTTCTA
>Ga0228711_1004162_pt1 | contig 22347 bp, 10 predicted proteins | sample MedpolnodulmetaG_2_FD_177996 | JGI IMG/M metagenome (GOLD analysis project Ga0228711, IMG submission 177996) | Root nodule microbial communities from Medicago polymorpha collected in Santa Monica, California, United States - brown nodules | ecosystem: Host-associated > Plants > Roots > Nodule...
TTGTTGTTGTTTTTTTGTTATTTTTTTTTTTTTTGTTTTACTATTGGTGAATTTTTTTACGACTTTGCTGGATTTGTTGATGTTTGTGGGTAAGTTAAAATTGTTGGTGAGATTGATGAATTTCTTGATTTGTTGATGCTTCTGGGTTATGATTGAGGGAAGTGTTAGATGCGGCGATGGTGGCCATAACGGTGGAGGAGGATGAAAGGCATCACTAACGTAGTATTTGACCACGTGGTAAAAACTAACGGAAGTTTCATGTTTTGACAAAAATGATTTTTTTGACAGACGGAGGGGAAATTAAGGGACCAAAACGTGAGTTTTATTAATTATGAGACCAAAATGAAAACTTGAAATTAATTAAGGGATCAAATGACCTAGTAAGCCTATATTACACCACTTATATATATAAAAAAAATCTTCAAAACATAGTACAGACACATGCTCACAATGTGGGCTACATAGACCCGTCCATGTTTGCTATTATGTTTTTGACTAATGTCTTCCTCCTGGTTGGAGGTTGTAAACATGGAATTGAGAGAGAGATAAGTTTGTGATGAAGATTTCTTAGTCGTATTGGCTTGGGATCTGGTGGTATTAGCCTGTGATATGTGAATGTGCTTCTTCTCAAGATTTCAGATTTGATGTGAGATTCTACCAAATGCAATTTTTTTTTAAAACTCGGTATCCAATTCAAAGACGAATTAATTCGAGGGGTCTAATTTTACCGCCCACCTGTGGAGGGACAATTTAAAGCCAACAAAACTTTGTATGAACTTGTCCACCAAAATTGACATCAGAGGAAATCGAACCTGAAACTTTGAGATTAGCACACTCAAAGATTCCAAATCAACCACTAAACCAACACCAAATGGGATCTAACAAATGCATTTTAATAGTCTATCATCTCATTCATAAAAAAATTGTCTATCATCTCATTGTTTTCAAATAAAATTGACGATAATTTTAAAAAATTAAAAACAAAAATTATTTTCCCGAAGTAAAACATATCACTTTAAATGATTTGAGAATCCATTTTTATAAGCAAATAGGTAAAAGAACGATTAGTTCATGTTAGATCCCTTTCTCTTCATTACTTGGTAACCAACCCTATGGTTACAATTGTTCGAATTGTTTGGTTTCACGACATTTGATCAAAATAATTAGATCAATTTCTCGGTCACTAACAATTTTTTCTAGTTACAACCCCTTAATGTCTTAGATGAGTGCATATCTATTGAAGGTTTGAATATACGCTAAATTATTGTCACAAATTAAGTAGTAATAAAGTATTTCTAAAACTATTAAAGATTGAACAGTTAAAATTAGGTCAAGCCATAAAGCTAGGTTTAGTAGTCATCGAGACCAAAATTTATTAACATTCATAAACCCATAAAAAAACAATTAGAACAAATTATAACCCAATAAAACCAAACAATCTTGTAATCAAGGGGCCTTTAAAACTTTCATGATCAAGCAATTAAAGAGAAGTTCCTCCACATGACCTTGTGAATCAGCTACTCATGATTACTAATTATATGCATATGAATATGAAAAGAGATACATGAGTATAGGATCTACGGTTGATGATTCCTTGGCTCCCGAATGATTCATGTTGCTTCTAACCATCCAAAATTGTGTTTGTCAGAGATTGTTTTTGCACTAACCAAGGGATTCTATATTTATGGGCGCACGTTTCCATGTTTTTAGGTAATTGTCAGTGTGCACCGCACGTTAGTCCATGTGCATCACGCATTGCAACGAGGTTGTACAATTCATAATTCCTTTGATTTGCGCGATGCGTAACTCATAGCATGCATCACACATGGCGTTGAGACCGAACACTCTGAAATTCCTTCAAGTTGCGCGATGCACAACTTCTAAGACACATCGCGTGTTGAGCCAAGGCTGACACTTCTGATTTCTTCATTTCTTGCTCTATTTTCTCTCACTAAAACGTTCGTAACGATTATGCTCCAAGAATTTATATGATAAAAATTGTAAAAAGCATAACACCACAAAATTGTCTGGTTTGGATGATTTTCAATGGTTTCAAGGTCATTTTCTCATTTTTGCTCTCTCATGACTTTTTGGCGAATCCTTTACAAAAGTGTGCTAAATAATCAAACTTGCTAAATGAACTCTAAAATGACTTTATAATGACACCAAAAACCCTATATGATTTCGTGTCATCATGTGGAAAAATTACTATTTTAAGAATTGTAAATAAAATAAGGTTAAACTACCCTTTTGGTCCCTTAAGTTATTTTAAAGTTTTATTATGTCCTCTTAAGTTTTTTCGTTCTATTTTCTTAAGTTACAAACATCTTAGATTAGTCTTTTAAGTTATATATTTTAGACATTTTGATCTTTAAGTTACAAATATTTGAGACTTTGATTCTTCATGTCAATGCTAATTTTTGTGATTTATTTTCGAGTATTAATTTTTTATCTTCAATTTTTGTTGGAATAGTTTTAGAATTCCCCTACTTTTTGTTAGATCTATTAGGCCTTGCTGATTCAATCAGGATTAAGGCATGACATTTGAGACCAGTTTACGAAATGACCGATTTAACAAATGGTCATCAGAGTTGCCTTGTTTTTTGTCAGCTTTTTGGGGCCGCGTTGTTCCAAACAATGAGGTATATGATCTTTTAGATCAATTTCAAAATGTCATATCTCACTATTTGGAACAATGAGGCTCCACAAGATTGATAGAAAGCTAGACAACTCTGTATATTTTTAAGTAGGATAGTTTGGTAAAAAATAAATCAAATGAGATTATTTATATAGAAAAAATAACAATCTATTCCAACTTTTTCAAAAAATATCTACAAAATAATTTCTAAACTATTTTAAATAAAATTCACATTTTTGTAGTATTAATCTAACAAAATGAAAATCACAATACCTACTACCTGATGATTCTGTCTAACTCACCTTTGATCTGATCATTAGTGAATAAGATTGACTAAAGAAAGTCTCGAAATAAGGTATAACATCCATATAGAATATAATTTCAAAACAAGATTATATTTTATTCTTTAAAGACCATCATATAACAATGTCCATGTCCTTTTCCTTCAAAAAAAAAAAAAAACAATGTCCATGTCCTGTGGATATAATTTCAGAACCTAATGGTTTAGGTTCTGTAAGCATTTTTAGCAGCGTCCTGTGGATACAACAATGTCCATGTCCTTTGTTTTATACAACGATGTCCATGTCCTATGTCTTCCAAGGCACTTTCAAAAAGTTCCAAAGAGGTATTTAAAATGCAAATTGGTTTATGAATGTTGTTAAATGAGTCATTAGCAGGAATGAAAATACGTGTTGCAGAAAAAATGTTTAATTCTTCTTTTTTGATTACAAGATGCAGTTTGAAAGTTCCTTGAAGAATAAAACTACTAAGTTTCAAGTACTACATGTGAATTTTTACAAAGAGAAAAGCCACTTTTCTTCAGACCTTGCAAGGTACTTCCTATACCATTATCATCTTAGGGACTAATTAGCATTATTTTTTCGTGTTAGTTGAACTTTTAATTCACAGAAGTTACTGGTAGTATGATGACAACCACTGAAATATGTATTTGTAATTACTATGAAATTAGGTGCTAAGGATACAATAGACCAAGTTATTTTTCCTAGTTCTCTTTTTAGCTTTTTAATATTTTTGTGATTTGGAGATTTTGGTTTTTGTCATTCTGATAACATTTTGCTAGCAAGCAAAATGCTTTACCTACTTTTACATGGCATAATCGTTTTTTGTTGATGAGATTTCTTTTAGGATTGAGTGTATTTTCTCCCTGTTGTGTTTTGTTATTGTAGAATGTAGGCTTTTGTGGTGTGTGTTTCCTGTTGCGTGTTGTGTAAATCAAATGATCCTGAATGCGTTCTACAAGAAAGAGAACATTAAGACTTATCTCCTTCTATGATAATCTGCTATTTTTCTGTTTGATAACCACATCTCCATTAAGAATTATAATTCTTGTTCATCCTGATTAAAATACTTGCAATTGATATGTCTGAAATTGTAATTATTATTGCAGGTTTGCTACTAGTCTGAAAGGGATTAAAGAGACTGCTACATTTCAAAAGAATAAGAATGATTCAAGGATTGTGTGTTGATAACCTTCTCTGTTCTAGTTTCTTAAGAGGAGATGATTAAATCATTAATAGAAATCAAAGCTTAAGTCATCAATAGTTGGTATTAAGTTAATTCTATATGGATAAGAGCTTGGTACCATGTAGCTTTGTTGGTTTGTAAGATGTTAGTTTCACATGCTTGTAAGACTTGTTAATTTGAGAATATAATTGAAATTTTATTTAATTTTGCTTTAAATATTGTGTGGTGCATATAAAAAATAGTGTTAAAATATCTTCTTAAAAATATATTTAATTTAGACAAAAATGTTATTTGTGAAAAGAAAAAGAAGCAGACCTATAACAACGGACAGTTTGGTCTTCTACCAATGGATATCTGGTAGCTACAGCTAGAAAAACAGGTGTAAAAAGCCGTTGCTATTGCTCAAATATTTTTCCAACCCTCTATTTTGCCATTGGTAAAAGCTAAGTATCCTAGACAACGGTTTCTGCTGTTGCTAAATGACAAATTTCTTGTAGTGTATTTACCATTAACTATAACCAATTGTTTATTATCGCATGAAGATGAAGCCAACCGAAATTTCAAACTATACTAACCTCCCCTCTACTAAGTCCCATCAAAGCAAAAACACAAATAACCCCCCTACTAAAAAGAGTAAAAACCAAATACAACAAAAATAAAAATAAAAAAGAGAATTTTTTTTTAATTTTAAATAACCTCTTTTGATTTTTTTTTATTTTACAAAATACCGTACTTAAAAAAATAAATGTACAGAGTTTCTCTGCTTTGTGTCAGTCTTGTGAGGCCTCACTGTTGCAAACAACGGGGTATAGGACCGTTTAAATTGGTTAAACAATTTAACCGATTTAAAAGGTCCACCTCAGAGTTTAGTATGGCAATTCGGGAATACTTTTTTAAAGTAGTGTAGTTTGGTAAAAAGACTTTAAAGTAGGTCATTTGAAAGAAAGAAAAAAAATAAATTTATTTGACTATATTTATTCATTATATATTGTGCTTAGCTTGATAAACTTTGAATTGATTCTAAGTTGTAATTTACTATTAACCATAGGTTTTTTTTTGTCAAGTAGCCTAGTGGCTAGAGCTCACACAATTAAATTGTGGAGAAGTGGAGTGTCCAGGGTTCGAACCCTGGCCCCTGCATATAACTTGAACTACCAGGTATAGTGTTCTCTAATTAATTTTATCTAGGCAAATGGAATTAATTAGTGGCTGATAGTTTAATGTCTCAAGAAATTGGTGTTGGTTTATTTTGTTAAACCGTCGAGAACATGGAAATTAAATTGTCATTGTTTAGGAAGTAGTATTTCCAAACAAGAACAATTCGGGAAATCATAATTGTCCACCATCGTTTTGATTTAGGTCTATTTACTTGTTTTTTCAAACCAACTCTTATGCAAACTCCTTCAAATTTTACTTTTAATTGTCTAACTAAAAACAATAATCCATGTGAAGATGAATCTTTATGAATATTATTACTTAGACGAATTTGATCAACTTGCGGAATAAATCCAACAATACATATGTATGAAAAATCAAAGAAGAAATCAAAAAACAATATCGTACTAATGAATGTGAATACTAAGAAATAAAGCAGTGATCGATAACGGTTTGCCGACATAAAAAGTAAATAGTGTTTTAAAAGACACGTATTTGTCTGAATCGATAGGGCAGACCCACATTAACTTCAACCACAATTTTCTCTAGAAAAAAATCACCCGTAAGATTATAAATAACTGAACAACGCTGTTTAAGTTTTACACTTGCAAAACCTATCATCATTCATCACTTAAAAACAACAAAGAAACAATGGCAGAAAGTGGAGAACCAAATAAGTTTCTACCAAGTGAGGTTTTGGGGAGTGCAAAGGTAGCAGCAGAGTCAGCACAGACAACTGTGGGGAAACAATCTGAGAAGGTGGCAACTGCTGCAGGGGAGGCTAAGAAGACTGTAGTTGAGCATGTTGACAGGGCTGCTGATCATGTTCATTCCACACCAGAGGAGCCTCCTAAATCCGAAGGTGGTGTGCTTGATGGTGTGAAAAAGGCTGTTGGAGGCTTATTCAAATGAAAAGATATATCACTGATTTCTCTTTAGCATCTTGATTTATTAATAAGGACCCTAAACTTGTCATCCTTTCTAAGCATAAAATGATGCATGCGTATCTTATCATGTAACCTATAGGAATATAGGATATACGTACGCCCTCCCTATTTTATTATATATATATCATTTTATCACTTTCACATGTACTAAAAAATGTATTTAATTCTCCGACGCTCAATTGGTTCAAGTGGTAAGAGACTTAAATCCCTTAAATATATGGTTAAGGGTTCGATTTTTGACTATGTGTATGAAAAAAATTTGTTTGAGAGTGGAGAACCATCTTATATGACACAGACTTCCTGGTGGAGATTAGTCACCGTTAAACAACGGTGATGAAAATTTTATACCCAAAAAATGTATTTAACTTTGTATGAAAAAGAGAAATTTGAATGATTTAACAACAAAATTATTCATTAATGGGATAATAAATCTATATTAAAAGAAATGGAAGAAAAAAGAGTAATGAATAATAAAAAATGAAAATAGAGTAATAAATAATATATAGTATGATAGAGAGAAAAAATATTAATATCTTATTGAGATTGTAAATTGAAAATTCCTAATTTTCCATAATTTTTTACTTTCAAAGTGAGATATAATAAAATACAGAAGGAGTACTTGACAAAAAAAGAAGGGAGTATTAAGTTAGCAAACATATTTTATGATTCTATTCCTACATCTGTTGCATATATTTTATAATCATGATATTTAGACATCTTATATTTTTTTAGTGCATAATCATGATATTTAGACATCTTATATTTTCTTACGTACATTTAACACTCAATTTTATCTTTGTCACATCTCTAATTCTCCATACTTAACACATCATTATATTTAATTTTTCTCCCTCAATGTGCATATACTTGCATGGTATGTTCACCAAACATTTCACTAGATTTTATTCAATCATAAACTACTCCTCTAGCTTATTCCTCAACGATTGATATATTTGTAAAAAAATTGTTCTAAAAGTAATTGACAATTTAAATTTTTAAGATGATATATTAATTATACATTTCAATTATACTTTCTAATAAATATTACATATACCAATCTCAATTCAATATATTCCTTTATATCTATATTTATATTTATGATGATTGATAATATATCAATATTTAATAAAAAATAATTTTATAAAAGTACCTCTCAATAAAAAAGGAGTGGTGCTAAAAGGATCATCACGGTTTTGCCGACATAAGAAGTAAACAGTATTTCAAAGAACACGTATTCCTACTATAATATTGATAGGGTAGACCCACGTTAAAATCTCCAACCACACAATTTTCATAGATATTTTATCTTGCAAAAACCACCCCTGAGATTATAAATAATAGAACAATTCTGTTCAAGACTTCACTTGCAGAACCTTTCATTATTCATTATTTTAAAAATTACACAAAAATATGGCAGCAAGCGGAGAACCAAATAAGTTTCTACCAAGTGAGCTTTTGGGGAGTGCAAAGGTGGCAGCAGAATCAGCACAAACAACTGTAGTGAAACAAGGTGAGAAGGTTGCAACTGCTGCAGAGGGTGTCAAGAAGACTGTAGTAGAGCAAATTGACAGGGCTGCTGATTATGTTCATTCCAAACCTGTGGAGCCTGCCAAAACTGAAGAAGGTGGTGTGCTTGATGGTGTTAAAAAGACTGTTGGAGGCTTATTCAAATGAAATAGCATCTTGATTTATCAATAAGGACCCATCCCTTTAAGTATTGATTGTTGTATATCTTATCATGTAACTTAAATAGGATAGGATATACTAAGTTACCATTGTCTGATTATGGATCAAATATGTAAGGTTCCACTTTACAGTTTGAATCAACATCCTGCTCCTGTTTGTTTATGTTTTGAAGTTCATTTCAACATTCATATTACTTTGTCAATAATACTCATATACATTTATAGTAACGAGAGAAATATATAGAATAAGATAATAAAATATGAAAAATATTTTTGAAAAAAGATAAATAGTTATATAAAAGTAACCAAATTTATTAATCCTTGGCATGAATAAGAGATGTGGTGGGTTAGGACATGGGGTGAAATTAGAGTTGATCTTTGGGCACCCACAGATTGCTTAATAAATTCATTTTTTTTTAAAATTTAAATTAGTCCATCTAAATTGGCACATAAAAGAATCGAATCTGAGACTTTGAGAATACTCACTCCAAGCTTCCAAACCAACACCCTCAAACCAACTCAAATGAGTTTCTTAATAAATTCAACTATTGTTGGCTGAGCGACAATTAATTGTCGTTCGCCACAAAATGACAGTTAAGTGATATTTGACACTTTTTATATCAATTCGATATTTTTTAAATCGATTTAACCGATTAACTAAGTGTTGTTAGGGGTATTTTTGTCAGTTCAGGATGCTTGAGAGTAGAATCATGGATACCTAAAAAACAATTTTTGGGTGAAAATAGATTGAGTTGGGATAGGCTAGTCTTTACAAGATCAAAGTTTGGCATAATCAATAAATTGCTCTACCTACTTTCATAAAGGTTTGAGGCAGATATTTTTGAAAGTCTGGTATGATTTGTTAGAACACTTAAATTATTGTGTCATATCAATGTTTTTAAATAGGTAATCTACATTATCATTAAATAAACTAAACTAATATTTAGTGAGATTATACTCCATTCAAATATTTAACATGACATTTTACAGAATTGACTTAAATATGATGCCATATTTCAATTTTATTTGATAATAATATATTCAATATGCAAAACAAAACAAAAATGTAGCATAATATAGTAAAATTATAATTTAAAAAAAAATACAAGATCTAATTTACTAATAATAGTAATAAATAATGCTAGTCATATTTACTTAACTAGACCAGCTTGAAAACCTTAAAAGAAATTTTATGGCTTGTAGTTTGGGTTACTAGAACAGACTTCTAAAAACGGTCTCAATTTTCACTTTTTTTTTTGTTTAAAAAAACTCTATTAAAAGAAATTTTATGGCTTGTAGTTTGGGTTACTTGAACCGAATTCTAAAAAGGGTCTCAATTTTCACTTTCTTTTTTGTTGAAAAAAACTCTAACTTAGTCTAGCTTGACTTAGATTAGACCTTAAACCTATGTTAGTTGGTCTGACCCATTTTTCACTCCCACTTGTGTAAAATACTAGAATTATTCAATGTTAGCTTGTTACCAAAATACATTTGGAGGATAATAATGTAGTATGGTATGACTAACTAATATTTAAATATAGACCATGAAATGAAATGACAACATTTTTATTTTTAGCGACTTTGAATTTGTATAATATTGATATACTCTATCAATTTGAATGAATAAAATAATGAATATCGTTTATTTTTGCAAAAAATGTTAATTATGTTTTTGATCCCTATGAATATTTCAACTTTCCGTTTTAATCTCCATAAATAACAATTTTCTTCGACTTTTAGTCCCTCCAAAAGTTTTCAATCACCACGGTTGGTCTCTGCCTTTAAGTTAACTCATATGCATCCGGTAAATGTTTGAATGACTTTTTGCAACAATGTTTAGAATATTATAACATTCTCTCCCAATAAAAAGTACCTTTTTTTTTTTTTACAAAATATGAATTAAATATGAATTTTTAAGCGCCAAAACATTAAAATTTATATTTGATTCATGTTTTATTACAAATTATAATTTTTTTTGGAGAGATTTTTATACTATTCTAAACATGAACGCAAATAGTAAAATTAAAATTTCAAATGATATACATGGATTGACTTAAAAACAAATACAAAAACTGGTTATTGAAGATTTAATTTTTGAGGATTAGAAGTTGAAGAAACTAAAATGAAAAATTATAATATTTATAAAGATAAAAAAATTTATTTAACCAAAAAAAGTAGACCATGAACTCGTGATATGATATTTTATGTGGTTTGAGGGGGTCCATTTTTTCTTTTTTGTGGTTCCGTGACATTGTCTCACCTGTTTCTAGCATGGGACAGGAACAGGGGTTTACCGACATCAATAAGCAAACAGTGTTTCAACAGCCACGTATTCCCTACTGTGTATGGTAGACCCACACATTATTAAAATCTTCAACCACAAATTCAGTAGATATTTTCTCTTGGCAAAAAATCACATTTCCCTCATATTATAAATAACTGTTCAAGTCTTGAAGAAAGTAAGCTCTATCATCATTCATATATTCATTACTTTTAAACACCAAAGAACCAATGGCATCAACTGGACCTAACAACGATTTTTTGACAAGTGCAAAGGAGGCAGCAGCCTCAGCACAAACAACTGTAGGAGATGCTGCAGCTAATGTTCAGAAGACCGTAGGAGAGTATGCAACCAAGGCTGCTGATTTTGTCCAGTCCAAACCAGAAGAGCCAGCCAAACCCGAAGGTGTGATTGCTGGTGCTAAAAATGCTGTTGGAGGCTTATTTAAGAAATGAAATATCACTGATTTCACTTTACCATCTTGTGATTAATTAATTAATTAATTAATAAGGATACTAAACTTGTCATCACTTTAAGTATCGTGTATAAGTTAGCACTGTGTATCTTATCATATAAACTATGGGATAGGATATACTAAGTTAGCAATGTTTGATAATGGATCCAATATGTAAGGTAACAGAGCTCTGCTCTTCACTTTACTGATCCTGCCTCTGATTGTTTATGTTTTTCCTAATTCTGTTGCATATTTGTTATTCAATTCTGCTTCCTTTCTCTTATTTTGTTCTCTTTTGGCTACGTCAAATTTTATGCTCTTTCAACATGTGTTAATTAAAAGGTTAACGATGCTTTTTACCCCTGTAATATATATCAATTTTTATTTTTGCCTCTATAAAATTTTCGATGCGATTTGCAATCTCGTAATTTTTTTTTTTTCCAGAATACCCCCTCCTCCATCCAACTCAGCAAATTCCACATAAGATTTTATTTTTAAAAAATAAAAAAATTAAGATTTTTCCAAAAATTTAAAAATTCTGAAAAAATATTAAGATTTTTTTTCTGAAATAGAAATAAACAGAAAAATAGTCGGACTTTTTCCAAAAAATTAAAAAAACCTTAAGATTAAAATCAAAAAATATAATCAATTTTTTAAAAAAATTAAAAAGATTTTAAAAAATTCTGGAATTTAATTTTCAAAATACAAAAAGAAACAAATTTTAAAAATTTAAATAAAGGTCAGATTTTTTAAAAATTATTCTGGAAAAAATTTTACTTTTTAAAAATCTGGATACAAATTTAGAGGGTTTTGCCATCGTCGTGGATAAATGATTTTTTGTAGAATAAAATTTTCGAATAAAAAATCTGAATTTTTTCTAAATTTGTATACAAATATTTATATATTAAAATTTTTTCGAGAATTTTATTTAAAAAAATCTGACCTTTTTTTAATTTGAAAATTTGCTTTTTGTATTTTGAAAATTAAATTCCAGAATTTTTTAAAATCTTTTTAATTTTAAAATATGACTATATTTTCTGATTTTTTATATTTCAGAAAAAATCTTAATATTTTTTCTGAATTCGATTTTTCAAATTTTTGGAAAAAACTCTTAATATTTTTTATTTTGTAAAATTAATTTTCAAATATTTAAAAAATAAAATCTGATGTGATTTTTTTGTTTACACATGGCCAATTAAAAAAATGTCAAATCAACGTATTTGCTGAGTTGGATTGGGGAGGGGGGTATTTTGGAAGGAATTTTTTTTTACGAGGATGCAAATCTAACCGAAAATTTTATTGGGGCGAAAACCGAAAATGACATATATTACAGGGGTGAAAAACACTATTAACCCTTAATTTAATTTAGGGTTAAATATGTTTTTAGTCCCTATAAATATGTCAACTTTTCATTTTAGCCTCTCTAAAAAATTTCCTCAACTTTTAGTTCCTAAAATTTTTTCATCTTCACTTTTGGTCCCTCCTTTAAAGTAAACACATATATAGAATTCATATTTTTTTAATAAAATTTTGTAGAATAATTCATAATATTATAAGAATTTAATATGAATTTTTAAATTTTTTACGGTTAAAAATTCATATTTAATTTGTGCTTAGTTAAAAAATTATATATTTTTAAATATTTTACACATTTCTGCACAATTACATTAAAAAATACAAAAATTAAATTAAAAATAGAGACCAAATGTAGTGATTGAAATCTTTATAGGGACTAAAAGTTGAACGAAAATTTTAGGGACTAAAATGAAAAGTTAGTATATTTATAGGGACAAAAACATATTTAACCCTTAAATTTATAAATTACTCCTCCTTGTAAAATATAATTGAATTCTTAGTGATATATTGGTTCATTAAAAATACAAAAAGTTCTAACTAATTTTTGTCGCTAATTTTGCTTTATTTACTAGTGTTTGTTTTTGTATGAACTTGATATTTTGGTTAAGTTGGAAGAGACATGTCGCATAATCTAAGAGTTATTGAGTCCTCATTTTATAGTTTATTTAAAACCATAAGTGAGTGACCTGAGCCTACAAATTATAGGCCTAGCACCCTTGGATGGCTTGAGCTCGACGCACAATAAGTTTTAAAGGATTTCTTTTCCCACCCTCGAAGCCTCTCGCAGGCTTTCTCTTTCGCCCACTTTGTTCATTTTTAGATTATATAATTTGAAGCATGTGCAAATGAAATTTTGGATATATAGTATGAATTCTATTGAAACTCATAAGAACAAAAAATTTGTAACTTTAGGGTCTCTTTAAGTTGATAGATTTCATATTATATAAATTGAACATATGTTTTACACATCCAGTTTATATAATCCGAAATATATCAAACATCCATGACACCAATTTCCAGCAATACTAAAAATATTTGTATTGACATACTTTGGATTATATAAACCGAAGGGGTAAAATATATGTGTTTGATTTATATAATCCAAATTGTATCACAAACATAACACAAACTAAACAAACCATATCGATTATTGTTGAACTATATGTCTATTTGCAACTCACATATCAACAATACACATCAAAACATAATATCGACACACATCGAAATATAATCAAAACATAACTCATTAAAATATTATACAAAATAAACAAAACCAAATATCCAAATTGTACAAAAGTACTTAAAAGGAAATATCCACAAATACAATTTCATAAACCTACATAACCTATAGCACTCCTTCATCCTCTGTCGGTACAACATTCCTTACTAAGCCTCTACAATGATCTGCTACAAACCTTGCCAAATTGAACCGCCTGCTCCACGTGGCCACTACTCAGTAAACCAGGTGCTAATGTCTTGATGCATCATGTCCGTTTGACCAAGTCTATAATCGGGTTCCCCACCTCTTCAACCGCAATCTCTGCAAATGTCGTCTCCTCAGCTGGCCTAGGCGTCTCACCCATGTCTTAGCAACACATACAAAAGTAACATCCTCGTATACCACCTCATGTAACCCTGTGTTGTTTCCCACCCCCAAAACACCCTATCTCCTAATTAGTCCTCTGTGACCAACACATGATCAAGAAACTCGGCGTAGGCCTCAGAGGCATCTGTTGTAAAGTCATCAAAGATGAGGCAGATATGATTGGATGTTTGGGAATGGTCTAGACACAAATATGTAAAGTCATGCAATATGTAAGGTAACAGAGCTCTGCTCTCCACTTTACTGATCCTGCCCCTGTTTGTTTATGTTTTTTCAATTCAGTTGCATATTTATTATCCAATTCTATTTACTTTCTCTTATTATGTTCTCTTTTGGCTACATCAAATTTTTTGCTCTTTCGATATGTGTTAGTTAAATGTATATAAATTACTCCTCCTAAATAAAAATACATATAAAGTTATTGTGCCAATTTTTTATTACATAAAGTTATATTAAATGAATGAAACCTTTTTTATATACATATTATCAATTATTATAGAAATGAAATGAATGAAACTTTAGATTATCATAAGAAGTGTATATAGCAATAGGGAGTTCAGTTTAAATATAGTCTGATCAATAATTATTTTAGTTAATATTTAAATTTGGGTTCCTTAGTGTTTTGTTCTTTTTTTTTTATTTCTATTTAATTTGGAAAATATATTGAATTTGCAAAAAAAATTACACAGGAATGAAAAATAAGCGAGCAACAAGTTGCGCCACTAATCTTTTTTGGATGACAAAAAGAATTCTTAATTGAAGTTACCATGTTATCGGTATAAAATTTAAGTCTAATGACTTAGTTTTGGGTTACCATGTTATCGGTATAAAATTTTCACCACCGTTTAACAATGATCAATCTTTGTGGAGGAATATGTGGGGCACACAAATTGGTTCCCCTCTCTCAACCAATTGTTTTCTGTACGCAAGAGTCTGAAACAAATATAATTCATGTTTAAAAATATGAATTTTTAAGTTATTAGTGCTTAAAAGTTCATATTTAATTCATGTTTTGTTAAAAAAATATGTATAATTATTTGTGCGAGAGATTGTTATAATATTCTAAATATATTTTTAAAAATCCATTAATGAATGTGAATGGTACATGTAAGTTGACTTAAAAATAGACGGAAAACTGGTTGGGGGACCAAAACTTGTCGGAAATCTTTAGAGGGATACAAAACCAAATTTGAGTTGTTACAGGGACTAAAAACTTATATAACCCTTAAAAATATAATAGAAGTGTTTATTTGATCATACAAAAAATGGATACTTTTAGTCCTCAAAATAGTCCATAGAAAAATATAGGGTTAATAGGTCTTTACCCCCTGTAATATAGGTCATTTCCGGTTTTCCCCCTGTAAAATATTTTTTTTGATTTACCCCCCTAATAGGCCAAACAAAAACGAAAATTTCTTGGAACAAAAATAAAGGGTTAATAGGTCTTTACCCCTGTAATATATGTCATTTCTGGTTTTCCCCTATAATTTTTTTTGATTTACCACCCTGTAAAAAAAACTGTTTTGATTTACCCCCTAATAGGCCAAACAAAAACCAATTTTATTTTATTTTTCAAGAAATTTTCGTTTTTGTTTGGCCTATTAGGGGGGTAAATCAAAACAAAAATATTTTATAGGGGGGTAAATCAAAAAAAAAAATTTACAGGGGGAAAACAAAAAATGACCTATATTACAGGGGGGTAAAGACCTATTAACCCAAAAATAAAAATGGTTTTTGTTTGGCCTATTAGGGGGGTAAATCAAAACAAATTTTGTTTACAGGGGGTAAACCAAAAAATAAATTTCACAAGGGGTAAAATCGAAAATGACCTATATTACAGGGGGGTAAATACCTATTAACCCAAAAATATATTTTTCTTTTTAAATGAAAGAGTTTGCAAAGACAACAAACCAAGAGATCTCAACTATGTTGGCATCCCTTGGTCGCCACCTATCAATAATTTTTTTTTAAGAAGAACCTATCAGTAATAACATTCAGGAAATATTATTAAAATAAAAAGAAAGATACAAAGACACTTGGTGGACTAGACCAAAACCCTAGCCAAAATAACCAAGGGAACTCAAAGTCCGCCTCATTAAAAACCTTTGTAGAAAAACCCAAAGGTTAAAACCTATCAAGGAGAAAAGACTATAAAGCAAGAATAAAAACAAGAAGGAAAGAGGACCCTTTGACAAAGATCAATATCAACAAAGTATAAATTCAGAAAAGTATAATCTACTATGATTAAAAGAATCTAAAATGTACGGTGGAGTAGAATCCATCCAAGTCGAATCATTTTGTTGAAGGACAATAGGGAAAAAAACTTGTTAGCCCATTGGTTTTCCCCTCTCTGAAAATATGATAATTGTAAACATGTATTTGTTTTTGTTAACTCATACAATTAAGTCATCTATTCCTTATGTGCCAAGGAACAATACTAGAATTTTGAAAGGCAGAACAACAAGTTAAAAGTCAGTCTCTAACCAAATCCAACTCCAATTCTTATTATACGCTATCTCAATAACTTTCATTAACCCATAGAGCTCATCTTAAAAGGCAATAGTGATATGCAGATTGATCACAAAATTACCTAAATAATCAGCACCTTTATCTATGAAAATCTTTGCACAAGTTGCAAAGCCTAGACATCCCTTAGCATAACCATCCGTATTACACTTGACCCGATTAAAGATGGAGGATGCCACAACACCTTCATGATGCAAGGAGAATTAGGCGCATGAACCTAGAGAAATAAAACTTTTAAAATCACGAATTGATGCATGCATGTCAAAATAAGAATGTGTCTTAGTATGTCTCCCATCCAGGAAATTGTTAAAGCACAGTAAGTTCAAAAGTTCTTCAATTAACAATGACACCATCAATGAACCTTCATAGAAATATAGCCCTAAGGGGCGACCAAGTCAGATGAAGCTCGCTATAATTAAAAATCACTTCGTCCTTACATGCCTTGTGCTTGGGAGGTTGTGGACCAGTATAACAAATATATCCATAAAAGGGTGATAAGCCTCACCTTCACTCAAGTAATGAGATCTAAGTCCCGACCTGTACAAAACTACGTAGCTATGATTCCCTAAGACCTTTAGGGATACGTAGGACCAGTGAAATCCTTGTCGAGCTCATTCGAAATCTTCTCCTTTATGTTAATGTATTTTCTTCAAGTACATTTGTGGACTGTCAACTTAACTTAAACCATTTCGCCTTGTCTCAAGACTTGTGTTTGGGGGGGGACTGTGGATTGTCAATATTCCATTAACGGCTTATTGGTTCTCTACATAGGTTTATTGGCCCTCTTTTAAGCCCCCCCAGCTCCGAAAATGTCTTTCTCGTATCTTGGGGCTAAATATTCGGTCGAAGCATCTAGCACGTGCATTTCTTGATTGAGGGCTTAAGTTACTTAGGACCTAAGTTAGGAAATTATAAGCCTAAGAGGGCTATAAATACCCACCTTAAGATAATTCTCAAAGCATGACCTAAACAAACTAAACCCTAGTTTTTTATATTGTACTCATCGCAAGTACAATCAATTTTTTTTTGTTTCTACAATATCAGATGATATTGATCACAATGATAATGATTTCAATGACTACTACTTTACATTACGGTGGCCAAGATTTACTAAAAACCTCAATCATAGTGTGCATGTTACTGGTGTCCAACTGTATATTAGAAATGGAAGTAATCTAACGCCAAAATTGACCAACATAATCACAATAAAAAAATTATTATATATTCTTTGTGCTTGCGACACAAGCTATACATAGAGACCATGTTGCAGTCTCGAACCCTTAAATTATTGTTACAAATATTCTTAGCCAAAGGCACCTCTCATTCAATGACGGTTTATATATAAGAATTGAGTACTAACTAACACGATTAAAAAATAATGAGTGGTAGTTAAAGGAATATGGGAATGCCGACATAAGAAGCAAACAGTACTATATTTCAAAGGCCACGTATTCCCTACTGTATTATTTGGTATTATTTATGTATGAGTCGATATGGTAGACCCGTATTAAAATCTCCAACTACAATTTCCGTAGATATTTTCTCTTTGCAAAAAAATAACCCTTCCCTCAGATTATAAATAACAGTTCAAGTCTTGAAGAAAGTAAACTTTCAAAATTCATATATTCATTACTTTTAAACAACAAAAAATAAACGATGGCTGGACCTAACGATCTTTTGGCAAGTGCAAAGGATGCAGCAGCTTCAGCACAGAAAACCGTAGGAAATGCTGCAGCTGGTGCTCAGAAAACTGTGGGAAATGCTGCAGCTGGTGTTCATAAGACTGTAGGAGACTATGCTACCAAGGCTGCTGATTTTGTAAAACCCAAACCAGATCCTATCGGCAAAACCAAAGGTGCGGTTGATGGTGCTGCAAAGTCTGTTGGAGGTTTATTTAAATGAAGAATATCGTTGATTTCACTTTAGCAAGTTTGATTAATTAATATGGACACTAAACTTGCCATCCCTTTAAGTATTGTGTATAAGTTTTTTTTTTTAGTATATAAGTTTTAATTAATAAGTTTTTTTTGTGTGTATAAGTATTGTGTATAAGCTCTTATATCATATAATCTGTAGGATAGGATATACTAAGTTGGATCCAATATGTAAGGGAACAGAGTTCTGCTCTTCACTTTACTGATCCTGCCTCTGTTTATATTTTTCCTAATTCTGTTGCATATATAATATTCAATTCTGTTTCCTTTCTCGTATTTTGTTCTCTTTTGGCTACGTCAAATTTTGTGCTCTTTCAACATGTGTTAATTAAATATTACCGACAAATTATGATCATTCATGCGTGCGACTTTAGAGATAGTAAAGTCAGGTAATTTTTACGATCTAATGATTATAATTGATTGACAATGTAATTTTTTTACATGAAAAATTTAAGTTTATTGCCATTGAGAAACATGGTAGAGTCTAACAAAGGAGAAAATAAAATGATAGAAATATTGATTTTGAAATTGATAGTAATGAATGTATGATGCACCTTATACAGTGATTCTAAGGTATATCTAATACAAGAATCTTCTAATTAATCATAACTAACTAGTAAACTACCTTAACTAATATTTTACTAATTCTAATTAATCCAACTGTATCTAACAAATGCCTAAATTATCCTCTATAACTAATACTATATTGGTTCATTAAAAATCCTAAAAGTTAAATTAATGGAAGTTTTTTTTTTTTGTGCTTATATTTCATTTTAAAATGAAATGAAATTTGCTTTTATTTCATTTCCAAGAGGGAGTATGTTCCAATTATATCCCACAGTTTAATATACAAAAGCAAAAATATGGAAGCAAATAGAAATTGAGAAACAATAACAGAACTGTCTAATGGACATTGTCATATGATTTTTTATAATTTGCATATCTTGAAACTGATTGAGCCTTAGAAAAGAAGAAAAAACAAGTGTATTTTGTATACTGCAACTATACATTATGTTCATATACATTTCATATAACAGTGAAACATATAATTACAGAACTTTGTTACTAAAACCAAATGACATTATGTACATATGTATATACTTATTGCTGTTCTTTCTTTCTTAGAAGCAGGAACAAGCCCCTGGAAGCTTTCCAGTTGTTCTAATAATGTTTGCCTTATCTTTTGCTTTCAGCGTTTCATTCTTTCGTCTCTCATCTGATTGTGCTCTTGCTCCTTCTGCAATCTCATCTATATATTTAATTTTATCTTGATATTTTTTCCATGCTTTCTCCCTTTTCCGTGCATTTTCACTTTGCTGCATTTTTCACAAAGTCACTACACTTTATCAGAGAACTATTAAGAACATGTTTGGATTAGTTTATTTGAACTTGTCTATTTGCGTAAACAATTTTTTAGCGAATTTATGACAACAGATTATGACAAATTCATAAACTGCTGTCCTAGCTTATATGAAAACAGTTTAATTAGCTTATAATTAGGCAATTATATGATTGCTGCTTAATATAGAAATAACTTAGACATATGTAATTATTCGATAAACACGTGTGTAAGCACTTAATTAAAGTGTTTATCCAAACATGGCCTAAATATGAAACACTACATTTCAATTTAGACATTAAAATATTCAATATGGTTGAGTTGAATAGAAAATGAAAATCTAACCTCATGCTTATTTAGCTTGCGTCTTGCTTTCATCTTCTTCCTCTTTTCCCACGAATCTATTGTCTCTAGCAACTTCTCATACCTGAAAAATTAATAATATTTTTATTGCTTCCAATGCATGAAGTCATAGATTCACAATATTCATATAGTGTTAATGAAATATATAATTGCTAATTTGCTATGCTTATGTATCTACCTTTCTTTGATCTTTTTGAGCTCTTCCCTTTCCCATGCATCTGCTTTTGCTTCTGTTTCACTTGGTCTAGTTGATGGTCTGGCAGAGGTTGAAGTCTGCCTGATTGATGGTTGTGGTGGCGGTGGAGGTGGCAGCGGCTGCGGCCATGAGGACGTGGTTGGATCATCAACTAGTGGGAGAATTTTTGGTTTTGGGGTCTCAGGTTGTATATCATCACTGTTAATAAAATCTTTACCACCAAAACTTGGAGTCCTTTTTGGTGTTAGTATATCAGGTTTTTTACCATCATCTCTCTTTGATTTTTCACCAAAACTTGGAATCTTTTTTGGTTTTAGGATATCAGATTTTTTATCATCATTTCTCTTTGATTTTTCACCAAAAGTTGGAGTCTTTTTCATTGATGGTGCTGGTGCGAATGAGATGGTCTTTTCAGGCTTTTTTTCTTCTCTAATAGAGGATGTTATTGGCACCTTGTTTCCTTGTTCATCTGTGATTTTAAATGAGCCTACAAGTGATGCAGATTGAGTTCATCATAATTGTATTTTTGTTAATTTTCTCATTATGCTGCGATTGCGAATAAACGATAAATAATGTAACAAATTGTGCTTGGATGAGATGATTCAAGTCTCTTGCAGTCCAAGAGTAGTGAGTCCGTATCTAGCCCTAAGAATACAGGAACGTTAAAACTCTTGAGGGAGAGCCCTGCCGCACATTGTGGTTCTACTCAGCTCGATGGATTAGCGTATGCAGTTGCACATAGAGAATACCTGATTAAAAAAAATAAAATATTTACCTGATAATCTTTTGGATGCAGCCCCTAGCTGGGAAAATGAAGATTTTTTATCATAGGCTTTGCTTCTGGACTTGGTCAATGAGGTCTCAGGAAACTCCCACATTTTCTGCTCATGTGGAATTTCTGAGACATGTGAACTGATTGCAAATGCTGCAGCAGCTACTGCTGTGGCATGCTCCATTTCTATAAAATCATAATCATGACTCATATTCCTTGAAAATTGTCTCTGAAACCAATTATGTGCCTTTTTCTTCTCTGTAGAAATATGTCACATGCAAATGTTTGTCAATTAACTAATTACCTCATTCAGTTTTCAGCCAAAAACTAAATTATTGCATGTTAATTTCAGCCATCATTAATTTCCTCAATGGCTTTTTTGGTCAAAGAGAATATTTGCTATCTTGTGACTTTATTTCTTTCCTAATACTGATAACAAAGTCTGCAAGGGAAAGACAGTACATCACCTTTGAAAGATGAACTTTTCTGTATTGGTATTTTCTGGACCCTACTACCACCAAAATCAGCTGTATTCTCTTCTTCTGCACCAATTAATTTCTCTCTAACAAAAAATTATTTAGCATATAAAACAGAAAGCTCTTTCTATATCAAGAAGAATTGGCATGTGCTTTCATGCAAAATATGAGTGGTATTTATTTACAATAAATAATACATGTGACAATCTTAAATGGTAAAAAGTAAAAATTACTAACCTTATCTGCTTCAGCCAATTCTCCATTCTTAACAGGAAGAATTTTGTGCTTTAATTATGATGAGTGGTAGGTGCTTATTTGAAAGAGAAGAAACCAAAGAAATGAGAACCTTTTTGTAGAGTATAGTCATAGGTTGTTATTGAGGGCAAAGCAAGGTTAGATATACTTTGCATGTGTTGTCTGGTTTGGATTTCAAGTGCCTTGTGGGTGAAGACAAGTATTCTTTTCTTCATGAGAGATTTTTTACCATCAAGCATAGGATCTTATTTTGACTTTGTTGACCACATTTTTTATAATCAAGTTTTCTCTGATGAAAATTTTAAAAATATCAAATTAAATCAGCTAGGGAAAAAGGGTGTCAGATTTTTTTATTTAAATTATTGTATTGCTTTGAACTTTTATGTACATTGGCATGTGGAAGTTCCAAAGGGAATAAATTAAAGAACTGGTTTTTGAATATTTAATACTTTTAATCTCTAAAAGGGTTAATATTAAATTATGTGTATAAAGAAGGATTGTAGACCCTTTTTGCTCTGTTCTTGAAAAAATCTGATGAAAATGGTTATTAAATTAATATAATTTGTTGCGTTCATATAAATACATGCTTGATTCAAAATCCACACGGGTTGGCTGATTCCTAGTTCATAAGATCAAGAGTCTTTTGGACTCAAAATCCACATATCAATCAACTAACATTAATCATTGAATGAAGATACGCTTCATATTTTAATTTTATCCAATAGAATTTAAAATGTACATTTGAAATATGATCCGTTTTTTTTTTTTTTTTTTTTTATTAAAAAAAATAAATTAAATTTTTTTTTCATTTTTTTTTTTTTTTTTTTTCTTTTTTTTTTTTTTCCTTTCAAAACTTTTTCAAAACTAATAAAAAACACAAAA
>Ga0228711_1004164_pt1 | contig 22347 bp, 16 predicted proteins | sample MedpolnodulmetaG_2_FD_177996 | JGI IMG/M metagenome (GOLD analysis project Ga0228711, IMG submission 177996) | Root nodule microbial communities from Medicago polymorpha collected in Santa Monica, California, United States - brown nodules | ecosystem: Host-associated > Plants > Roots > Nodule...
GGCGGGGGAGGATGCGGTTTGTTTACTGTCTAGGGTGAAAGAGACCTTAGTTGTCAATCTTGGACTCAGACAGACCAACCTCACACCTAGATAAATCGTGCTTCTTTGCAGCGTGGCACCATCCCTATTGACCGTTCAAACAATCCCTGAATTTCCAAAGTAGCCTTTTTGTATGAAAGGTCATCGATGTAAACACATTGTTGTAGAAGGAAAGGGGAGGAGAGGAGGATATAGTGTGAGAAATTGTATAGGTTTGAAAGATATTTATAGGAAAAATTTGTGAAGAATGAGTTGCATAGAGTGTAACGATTCATAAATGAGGGTCAAAAAACGTGTTCAAAGAACCAGACAAAGAAATTAGTTTAGCTGATCCGTGATCTGTTATGTTTTATTTTATTACGTCTTTTACCTTCTTGAACTATGTCTTTGATGTATTTGAAATTGTTATATTTAATTTAAATCGTTGAAATTAAATGCCCTATGTTAAAATTTTCCGAGAATCTCTCCGATGAACTTTACGCTGAAGATGTTCATTTAAACTGTCGAAAATCTCTCTGCTGAACATTACACTACAGATGTTCATTTAAACTGTTAAAAACCTCTTGGCTGAAGTTTAGGCTAAAGATGTTAATTTAAACTGTCAAACATCCCTCCGCTGAACTTTGCACTAAAGATGTTCATTTAAACTCTGAAAATCTCTCAAAAGATATTAACACCTATAAAGGGTGCAAGTTAGGTTCGGATTGTATAATCTGAACCAGTTCAGCAAGGTATTTTGTGTGTTCCACATTGCACCGACAATTTCTGTGGTCCACGACGCACATAAACTTCTATAAATAAGTGTGCTTCATTAGTTTGTTGAAACATAACAAAAATTCAAAAAAATATTCCTTCTGAAAGATATGAACACCAAGAGGTTGCTATTAGCTAGATCATGATGCCTTGGCGATATAAATACCTCAGTTGGACAGGCAACAAGATCTAACTCAAAGCAATCCTCTTGAAACATCTGCTCTTTCATGATTATGTTGCATATCTGATTCTGAAGAAGTTCTTATGAACTTGATCCAGTTGACATGCCGATCGAAATATGTCAGTTGGCAGGTCAGCTGGATCAAGTACAAAAGCACATCTTCGAACACCTTCCCAGAAGATTCATCATTTCTGTTATTATGGTTTTTAAGTCGTTTATTTATGTGTTGTATTTTATTTTTATTTTCTATGTCATTAGCCATGAAAACCGTCCAAAAATCAAACTTAAACACAATATGGTGTTGTTCGGATTATATAATCCAAAAATATTTAGAGCATTTCAGACTATAAAATCTGAAACCTCCGATACTGTATGGATTGCGGTGTTTAACCCAAGATTTGGACGGTTTGTGGTATATTTAATGCATTTTTTGTTGATTGGAACATTGAAAACGTTTCCTTTGACTGTATTCACAGTGTAGGAGATGTGTATGACTATAAATAGTCATACATGCTTCAACAATTTCATTCTTTCGTTACTCACTTCTCATCATCATTTCTTACATTTTCTTAAAATAAAAGTTTTAGGTGTGTTTATGCTTCAACAATCTCTGCAATTGTTTTGCAGTTTTTGTGGAGATTCTACGGCGGTCAACAAAGACCTTTGATATCAAATACAACACAGATTCAATTAATTCACTTTTTTTTTTCGGATTCAAAAATCCGAAAATCTCTAACAATCTATTTCGGATTTTAAAATCCAAACCAGGGATATTTTAGGAAAATTTATATGGCGTACGAGAAGGTAGTAGGGTGGAAAAAGTAATAGTATATGAAGTATTGCATGGGTTTTGTATCATCGATGTTCATTTTCATCATTTGAAAATGAATCCTGCTCTTCTCCCAACACAAAACATTCGCGCCCAATTGAATTGGCAATTATACCCCTGCGTGAGTTAACTAACGCAGGGTTACTGTTTATGTACAAAACCCATCAGTCCATACTCCAAGCACCATTTTCTTTCCCTCCACCTTCAAAAACCAAAAAAGTACGAAATTTTGGGTCAAAATCTTCATTCCAAATCATTGCAAATCGTCAGGAAGCAAGTTTCTACGTTCATCAAACATCAAATATTAGGTCTTGTATCATCTAAACTCATCTCATTTTGCTGGTTTTTGGTGATGGTTCGTCTGGTTTTTCGTAGGGTTAAGGAGTTTGCGCAAGTTAACTTGTGCATGGGTTAAGGGTTGCGTGGCTTAAGTCACCCAGAAGTAATGCTCAGGGTGGCTTAAGTCACGCAGGAGTAATGCTCATATTTTTTGAATTTTGGGGCCACTTTTGTTAGCTTGTTGCACAAGTAATTTATTTATTTTTTCTTTGTTATTTTTTTATACAATAGACATAGAGTGAGATGGTTGACAATATGGCAGATGATGATGTTGAACCGAAACCAGCCAAAATTGAAGCTTCCGGCGATGTCAAACAAACCGTTAATGAGAAACCGTTTAAAGTCAAAATTCCCTTTCAATCTAACATTGGTAAAATTGAAGAAAAACCTATCGGTGTTGATTGCAAAGGTCGCGAGACCGCCTCATTTTTTTCAACAAATGAAAGATGGAGAGAGCGAGAAGAGTTACTTGGTTGGGTTCGTCGATAAGCGGGAAAGGCCGGATTTACAATTTGTATAGATAAATCAAGTTTAAAAAGGTCATACTTGACGATTCAATGTGAAAGGAGTGGAGAATACAAGCCACCTAAGACGAGGAAGAAACCGAACCTTGAAGGCACCGACTCAAGGAAATGTCAATGTCCGTTTAGGTTGAAAGGTTTCTTTGATAAGGATACAAATGATTGGTGGATTGCAAGGCTTTGTGGAATGCACAACCATGAGTTGGAGGAAAAGTTACAAGGCCACCTTCTTGCGAGTAGACTTAATGCGGAGGAGAAGAAAAACGTTATCGACATGACAAAGAGCTTGACGGGGCCTCGGAATATTCTCACCAATTTGAAGCAAAATAACAAATAAAATGTGACAACTATCAAGCAAGTGTACAATGTGCGAAAAAGATGGCGCAATGGGCAAAGAGGTGACATGACAGAGTTGCAATACTTGATTTTGAAGTTGGTGGAGCATCAATACGTCTAATTACACAAGATGCAATAGTGATGAAACCACTCTTCAAGACATATTTTTTGCTCAGCCGGAGTCAATTAAATTGCTCAAAACTTTTCCAACCGTTTTGGTCATGGACTCCACTTACAAAACCAACAATCACAGAACGTCGTTATTTGAGATAGTTGGTTGCACCTCTACCAAAATGACGTATTCCGTTGGTTTTGCCTTTCTTCACTTTGAACAATAGGATAACTTTATTTGAGTACTTAAGATGGTGAAAGGTATTTTGTCCTCAAAAGACAACATGCCTAAGGTGATTGTCACCGACAAGGGTGGTGCTTTGATGAATGTCGTTGCCACAGTTTTCCCTGAAACAGACACTATGCTTTGTTTTTTTCATATTGCGAAGAATGTAAGGGCTAAGTGCATCACGGATTGTAGAGTTAAACCAAATCCTCCTAAGGGTGCAAAAGTTGAGAAGAAACAAGTGAAGAAGGACAAGGAGAAAAATAGAGATGTCGTTGAGAAAATCGTGAGCGCTTGGAAAGAGTTGGTTGAATCTCCTACGGAGGAATCATATGCAAGTGCTTTATTGAAATTCAAAGAAGTGTGCATGCCATTTCATCAATTCATTGTATATGTTGAAACCACGGTTTTGAACCTTAAGGAAAAATTTGTGAGGGAATGGACGAATAAAGTCTTGCATCTAGGGTGTAGAACCACCAACATTGTTGAATCAGCTCATGGAGTGTTGAAAAGATATTTGAGGAGTAGTGTGGGTGATTTGGCCTCATGTTGAGATGAAATAGACAAGATGTTGGCAGTGCAATTTGGTGAGATACAAGGAAGTTTTGGGAGGAACAAAACGGTCTTGGAACACAAATACAAAAAAATCAAGATGATGAGAGAGTTGGAGGGTTATGTATCTAGACGCGCATTGAAATTCATCTATGATGAATTCAAACGCTCCAAGACATTTGGCTTTGGTAAGGAAGATTGTGGTTGTGTGCAAAAGACATCGTACGGGTTACCTTGTGCGTGTATTATTGTCATGAAGAGTAAACAAAAATTGCCTCTTGTATTGGATGATATATACTCTCATTGGAAAATGTTAAGTGTACAAGGAGAAGAGGTTGATGATGATTTTTCCGTGATAGAGGAGTGGAATGACATTCAAGAACGTCTCAAGAAATGCCCTTGCAAGATAAAACTCTACATCAAAGAGATGATGCGTCAATTAGCATTTTCGAAAGACACAAATTTGTCTCCACCTCCAAAAAAGGTGGTAACCAAGGGAGCACCTAAAAGGAAGAGGTCTACACTCAAAGTGTCATCATCGGGTTGAATCCCCTCTAGGTGGGAGGTTATTGATTCTCAAAATCCGGATAGTCAACCTTCACAACCCAAGAAGTCACTTCCAAAGAGGAAAGATGCACGCCTTGGCACTTACTCCCGCTCACAAGCTTCATCGTCTACTTCAAAATCGTTTTGAAATATCCCTTACATTTCACAAATTCCAAATATCATGAGACATTTTGTTGAAAAAATTGTGAATGTTAAAGGGGATGGTAATTGTGGATTCCGGGTCATAGCTAGGCACTTGGGGATGGGTGAGGTAGATCATGTATTGGTTCGTTAAGCACTTATTCATGAGTTGAGAAATCATAAGAGTGACTACATGAGCGTTTTTGGTGGCCGGATATGTAATTTGGATATTTGTGGCCAATATGTAACTAATATTATATCAATATATGAAGTGAAATTTTTTTTTTTGTGGCCGGTTATGTCACGCCAATTATTGCTCACATTTTTTTGTCTTTAATTATTCAACTATTTATTTTATCTCATTTCTCTCATATTTGTTTTTCATTATATTTTGTGAAGTGAAACATGTCTGAAGATGCACAAGATCCAGTTAAACTTTATGTTCGTTATGTAGATGTGAAAAAGAGGGTTAGGTTCTTTGTAAACCCCACCGACAAGGTGAAGGCAAAACTTGATGACTTCTTTATCCATATTGGTTCAAATCAAAGAACATGTGATGTAATAGTAGATGTGTCAGGCGTAGACTTGGAGGAGGATAAGGAAGAGGACTTCTGAAAGACTGTGTATTATCCACAACTTCTCAAAGATGATAGCGACATTGATTACATGTTTAGATTAATGGTTGAGAATAACACTTTACATCTTTATGTCCGATCCGTTGAAATGTAATATTAATGAACGTGTAATAGTCTAATGTGTTCGAATTTGTGTCTGTAATGTTGAATTTTAATGAATTTATGTTATGTGTAATTTGGATCGTTTATGTGAGATTTTGTGATTTTGAGAATTTAAGGACAAATTGATGTAATTTGGATCGTTTATGTGTCATTATGTGTGATTAAGTGATTACGCGTCATTAACAACGAATTTGTGTAATTTGGATCGTTTATCTGTGATTATGTGATTTTGAGAAAAACGATGAATTTTGGTTATTTGGACAGTTATCTAATTTTGGGAATTTAAGTACAAATTCATGTAATTTGGATCGTTTACGTATTGTTAAGTGTGATTAAGTGATTACGGGTCATTATCGGCAGGTTTGTGTAATTTGGACCGTTTGGATCGTTTATGTGTGATTATGTAATTGCGAGAAAAACGATGATTTTGTGTAATTTGGATCGTTTACGTGCAATATGTGATTTTGTTGTTAAACTGGCGTAATTCGGTTCAATTATGAGTGTGTAAAGATTACATGTCATTAATGACATTGTTTGCATTGAATGCACATCAATGCAACATTTAATGTTGTACTGATATATCAGTAGGTGTGAGTTAACTTACGCAGGTGTTAATATGCAGCGTGAGTTAACTCACACAGTGTTTTACACTTACGTGACTTAACTAACGCAGCAATCTTCACATGCGTTTGTTAACTCATGCAGAGGTATTTTAGTCAGTTTGGTTGGGTGGTAGCAAAACTTGTTGGGAGAAGAGCAGAATTCTTTGAAAATAAGCTTCCATAGATTTCCTTGGCCTGAGTAGCATTCTCCTGCGAGAATGAGTCCATAGATATTGCTCATCAAGTTTTGTCACACATTGATACAGTGAGCAAATATTGCCAAATTTTACTGCTTCAATACCTGATTCTTCAGCCACTAATCTTGCAACTAGTCTGTCAAGCCAACGTTAAGTAGCCAACAGAACGTCTACAAAATTGATGGCAGTATTGTTATGAAAGGGCAGTATTGTAGCATTACTTCACTTAAAAGCTACTCCCTCTTCAATGATATTTTTTTTTTATAGTAGTTGATAGTAGATGGTCTAGCTAATAGCACGATGAGTTAATTAATAGTGAATGAGTTTATAGTCGGTATTGCTTTATGTTTCGACAACATCATTGACACTTGACAGGTTGAGGTGCTTTATCTTATAAAATCATTATGTAATGAAAGGGACAAATTTATTCCAAGCTCATCGAGACCTACTGAAGACAAGCTGTGTTATCGACACAAAAAAAAAAAAAAAATTGTATTAGTTAGAGAAGGGAAAAAGGTCAATCATTTGTCTTTAGATGGTAAAAGAAGGTCAAATTTTGGTTTATTGCTAGATAGATCTCACAAGTTGTGTGGGTTTTGGATTGTCAACATTTTGAGACCTGTATATGTTTTGAAGAGGATTTTCAGACCTGTTTTGATGTATCACTTGGTTAGGTAGTGCGTTGGTTGTGGCTGCTATCTAGAAAAAGGAAGTGGAAGAGGAATGTAAAAGAAACATAGAAGAAAAGAGACTACTTTGATGTATAATATACACTAAAATTGCAGGCAAATTCTAATGTTGATTAGAATGAGAAAAAAGGTGGGGGAAAAAAAAAAGATTTGGTAAAATGGCACATCATTGAATTTGATTAACTTTGGCATGAACGACCTATAATGGTGGTCCATATTAGCCTTGGCATGAAAGAAATACCTCAATCAGGAAATGATTTATGTTTGAATTCACATATTGATGTTAAATTAATCATTTTTCATAATGGTTTTAAAAAGTTAGCTTTTAGTTTTAATCTTTGAACCATTATTTATATAAAATTACCTAGATTAAAATAAAAAAAAGGGCCTTCATAATACAAATTCATAAAATCATCTCCAAACAGCAGAAACCTTCTTCCATTGCACAAAGTATATTACATAAACATTCATATCAAGAAATCACAAATATGATGAAACAAAACCACTAACCCTTCGAAGAATAAAATTTGATCTCATCCATTTAATGGTAGTATACTTTACAACCATAATTAAAACAATGTTAGATCCTAACCCTTATTGTTTTGTTAGCATCCAAACTGAAACCCTTCTCATGTTCTCAGATCTCCAAGTTAGTCCCAAGCTACAATCAAGAAATGAAGCCATAGAAAATGCAAGCATGTCGAAACAGAAGAAAAAAAGAGAAGAATGAACAAAACAGACCATCAAAGGTGATTTTGGACATATCTACATTTCATTAATGAAATGTCGGCTAGTCAGAGACCTTCTTGATGCTCATGGGCGAATTACGTCAAACAGGCTTATCAGCCATCAACAGTGTATGCCACCAACCACAGGCAACATTTCTTGGTCGGCAACCGGAAATAGAAACTCGAGAAGGAATGTTTCTGTCAACAGAATCTCCCAAACCAAGCTGCCCAGGTAGACAATCATTAGAAATCGACTCTAATAATAATACTACTCATTGTAATAATTGCTTCAGGTAATGAGAATACCTGGCCATATTTGTTCCATCCCCAGGTGAAAAGGTGACCATCATCTTCAATATGAAAATGCGGAAGCATTATAATAGGAATATAGTGAGAAACTATATTATTATTAAAGAGAAAATTGATTGTTAAAAAAAAATTAACGAATAAATTTAATTATTCTAAAGACTTATGCAATGTAACTACCTTTTCTTATCCACAAATAATAATTTTCAGCAAACAAACTTAGGTTGTTTAGAAAATAAGTAAATACGAAATAATGTCGCCAAAATTGTACGGAGCTGTCCCAAAATGAGAGAAATTGGAAAGAAGAAGAAAAAACGAAATTGTAATCTTTTGTAGTGAACCTTTGAATAACATTTAGAATTTCAACTGACACTTAGGACGGCTAATTTGACATTCATAATTGTTTAAAAACCAATTTGATTTTAAATACTTACTCCAGAAAGTACTTTCATGATCGACGAGTTAGTTTCAATGAAATTTTCTTATTCCAAATTGATTTCAAGTACTGAACTTCAGAAACTAATTTAGCATAGATGATTAATGTGTTCAAAACCAATTTGATTCAAAGTACTAAACTTCAGAAAAAACAATTAGATTCTACACTTTCAGCTTAAACATATCATCAAGGAGGCATACCTGTTAGCAAAGCACTATGACGAGCCCCACAAGAAACTATGCTCGAAAGATTGTTCTCGAAAGTATCCAGCAGTTTAGGTGAAGTCTGAAAAGGAAAAAAACATTGTTACTTGGTTAAAACATGAGGAAAAAAGTTTAGCAAAAAGAAAAAACACGTGACAACGAGAAATAGTTTTCTGGTAATTTGGATCACAATTATAATATACATAATCAAGATTCTGGTGATTCTGATGTTCCCTTTTTAAGGTAATCTTTTAAGTTGATTTTGTGATTCTGTTTTCTGAAGGGTTTAGGGATTCCTATCACTGATGCAGAGGGACTAACACTGTTAAATGAATTAGGTCTGTTTAGTCATAGTATGTCCTTGATATAATGTCATAGTATCTCCTACTAACACTGTTAAATGTCCCGTAGCCCATTTAACAGTCTACATGATCACTAAAGGACAGTTTAGTCATGGATTTTGGTTCATAGCCTAAAAAAACCCTATCATGTTTAAAATGTTGTAATTGCAATTGTATATTCAACATTGTTCTAGAAGAAACAAAATGATTCAGATAAATGAGAAAATTAAGTACTATTGGATGCACAATCATGTTTAAAGAAGTTGTAGAAGTTGTTTTGTTTAACAATGGATTCAGATAAATGAGCAAATTAAACATACCTCAGTTTGATCATTACCAGTGATTCAGATAAAGGAGCAAATTAAACATACCTCAGTTTGATCATTACCAGTGCCCAATTGTCCAAACTGATTCCCACCAAAAGCGTAAAGTTGACCATTTACAGTAACACACAATGTATGCCAAAGTCCAGCAGCAATTTGTTTCACTCTAGTTCCCAATAAAGAAGGAACTAGAGTTGGTCTTAGCTGATCAGCATTATTCCCTTGTCCACACTGGAAGAAAATTTCGTCAAAAAAGGTTACAGAAATGACAGATAAGCCACTTGTATAAGTTACACAATCTTTGCCATTCCAGCAAGTTTCATAAAGTAGAAGTAATCTGTGACACTAAACTAAAACCAACAAGTGAGGTCAGGAAGAGGCAAGCTATTCACTCAATGGTATTAATTAGTAAATTGGGAGGTTTGAATAAGTAGCATCAACAATTCCAAGGAGAGATCATGTGTACTTCCAACACATTGGGCATTGCCACACAAGTTGGAAATCGCAAGTGTGCCACCAATCTGAAAACAGTACCTTTAGGATTCAAAAAGACTTAAAAGAATCTCACATATATTTATCTACAAAGAATTATATTTATGTTTTTCTCTAGTCTTCCAGTATATTACAGATTTTGCTGTTTCAATGTAATATCATATTGTATGAATGAATTATTGGTGGTAACCTAATTAGACATTTTCTTTTTTTGGCTCTTTGATGACTAGCACCACAAAATAGCTGGAAACTAACCTTTAGGTAGAGACGTCAATTATTACTGGTACATGGAGATTCTTGCAGGGGGGCTCCACAGGAGTAGAAGAGACATGAACTTGGGTAATATGACAGATAAGGTACAAAGAGCAGGAGAGTACTCCCCAGTCCCCACCTCCACCCTGCCGACATCCCTACCCTGAGGACTCAGGTGATGAATAGGCAATTTCATTTCCCAAGTAGGATTCAAATATTTCAACACCTAATCTGGGATCACAGTCCATTTCTGTCCACATTATAGTTTAAGCATGAGTCTGTTGTTTAGCCTTTTGTTTCCCATGTATCTTAGTCGTCTTATCTTATATTCTGATCATCTAATTTAATATATAACAAAATGGAACGCTAAATTTCTTACAAACCACTCAAGCCTCTTGGTCTAGCGTTAAGGCACTCGCAACAGGAAGAGACTAACAGAAGTAGTAATATCTTGTTTCGGTTAAAATTGCATTGGGATGCATAATATCTCCCGTGTTTGCGTCCGTATAAATCTTAACTAAACAAACGCAAAGCTATCATCCTGTCTATTAAATGTAAAAGCTTTATATATGGTCTAACCACCTATGTGACATTGTTTTTTATGTTGTAATAACTGTGATAACAAACTTCAGTCTTTGTTACTTACAGTTTTGATGCTACTTTTTACATTACTACTTCCTCCTTTACAAGGCCTTATGAACACATGATAACAATGTGATAGGAACCCGAATTAAAGAGAACCAAAAGAAATAGTATTATAGATTCAAAATAAAATATTACAGAAGATTATGCCTTTGTAATCCCAGAGCAAAAGCTACACAGATAGACATCTCTCTCTCTGCCAAAACCAATAAGGTTCCTAACTGAATAATTCTGAATCCCTCCCTACTGTTGTGGCCAAATGACTTTATTTACACAAACTAAGGGCATAAACTTTCTGTAACTGCTCCAAATCAAAACAAATTACTGCATAAACTGCCTAACTGCTCCTAATCAATACAAATACTGCATATTATACAAAATGCTAACTGCTCCTAAATAACTATATATTAAAATAACTAACTGGATCAGCAGTTACCCTATGAATACCACCCGATACCGAACACAATGTCAAGAGTTTTCAGCATGTTCAAGTTCCATCAGATCTTTTGCAATGAAAACTAATGTTTTTTTTATCTAAGCAGAAAACTAGAGGAATATACTAAAATATCCGAAAAGCAGCAGACTTACCTGTCCATGCAGACCCCAGCCAAAAGTAAGAAGAGCCCCAGTATCTACAAAAGCAATTTATAAACAATGTTAGAATTTCTTTTATTGAGTGCTTAATTGAACTTGCATATCTTTGAACTACATTGAGAATATAGACATTTAGTAACTGATACAGGGTTCTCAAATTGCATTTAGTTTGACTTTTTGTGAAAAGGACATAAATGGCCAGCAGATCATGTAACTTTTTAAACATTCAGCGATACTTTTGCAGAACACATGTTATGACAGCATTTGAGCACTGACCTGTTATTACAGCGCTATGCCGACCTCCACATGCTATTTCCGTCACATAATTTCCAGCAACATTAGAACATTGAAGAGCAGTGCTTCCTTGCTGAAAAGATGACTTATCCTTCCCAGAAGCAGACTCGATACATGAAATACGATGAGGGGATGATACCATCTTGACTCGAGAACCCAAACCTAGCTGTCCTTCGCCTCCATAGCCCCAACCCCAGACCTGTCCCACATCTGAAAACTTCGGTTAAAATATGTTGCATCAGGTGTCTTGCTTTACATCAAAAACCTTCCATATCTTCGTACTTCACAGAACCTACAAAACTATATAATATAACCACAAGGAAGATCCAACTCAACCTAGAATATCGTTATAATTAGTCCAGACATACAGAAAACGATTTACCAAGTGTTGTTAAATAGCAGCTGTAGTGGCGTTATAACGCTATTGAATAGCGGAATTTGAACAAATCGCTATTTTTCCACGATATGCTATTTAGCACAAAATATTGTGAAATAGTGGGTATAGCAGCGCTATAGCACTGTCACGTAGCGGAATTTGAACAAAACACTATTTTCCGCAATCCGCAATTGACAACACTGGATTTACCTGACAGTGCCAAGGTATGCCTCCCACCAACTGCTACAGTGGTAATTTTCACCCCATGGCCAAGGGTAACAAGAGAAGGGGACACAATAAATAATTCATCGCCAGATGCTTGACTATCAGACTCCTGTTTGGCAAATGAGATCTTCCTTCGCTTTCCAGCTTCCTCTACAACTTTCTTGTTGTCATGATGAGAATCGGACCCACTACTAGTGTTTGGGCTTTGCGGGCTTCCTGTTTAACGTCTTAAATTCTGTTAGTTGCCCGAAACAAAATCAGATAGCTCCCGTTTTTGTTAAATTATTTATGATGCATACATAAGCGATGATCAGCACCTTGCTCAGCTACCGACGAACTTTGTTTCCCAGCTACATCCTTTTGGAGGCTTCCCACAGTGATGAGATCAGTAAAAACTTTTCCAGAAGGCACACATTCTTTCCAGCCCCATAAATACACATCACCATCTTCTGCACACACAGCAGTTAATTCCATATCAACGCATTAGTATTCTATCTTGGCTTTTACTTAATAGGGTAACCTATGAGGTCAAGTTGTTATTTGAAATTATATTGTTTCTAAATTGGCCAAGTGATGTAATTTATGATTTTAGACATCCTAATTCTTATGTGTTGTAACTACAATGACAGTTGGGTGTGGAGTTTAATCAGGGTATCAACGATTTATAGCCACATTCAAGCAATGATGGGATATATCGATGTTATAAAACTATCCTGAACCATTGTTTTCGTATAATATACCCTATTGTTACATTTTTCACCATTTAAAAATACAAGCTACTATAGGTGTGTTTGGATTGAGGGTTTACGAGGGGAAGGGAGGGGAGGACTTACTTTTTTTTTTAAATCATGCATAATATAAAAAAAAATAATAATAATTAAGTGTGATTGAAGTATTATATAATCATTTATCATGTTGCTATTTCAATTTTTTAATAAACACTTTTATAGTATCTGTAATTTAAAAAAGAAAGTAAGCCCTCCCTTCCTAAACCCTCCATCCAAACACACCCTCAAGTGTTAAAACTTCCATATGGACATGGCTATACAGAAAGCGCGGCTTGATCCCATGATGTCAATCATGGGCCAACATGCTACACATTAGCATTATCCCAACTAGGCCGCCAATCCGCCATAGTCAGTGAACAAACAAGGCAAAAACAGCTTGCTCATTTAACTTTAATATGACCACCAATATGTTACAAACCAAACCCAATTTAGCCTTCAGTGTGAGAGGATCATCCAGTTTAAACATTTCAATAAATTAATGAATAAATAATTTACACATTCTACATTTCTACTACAAGACCTGAATAGGTATATTGATTACTAACACCTGCAGATAAGATAAAAAGATGAGATAACAGTAAGAATTTTGAATATTCTTGATAATAACTAGTAGTATTTCCACAAATATTATTCCCAAGAATATAATCATATTCATTAAACAAAGTAACAAACAACCCCATGGTATTTGGAATTGTATCTAACAATGAACCACTGAAATTACACCAAATATAGAAAGCGATCCAGATTGATTAATTCTAAGTGTAAGCAACAATGTACCAAAATTTAACTAGTAAATACTAAAGTTGACTCACTATAAGCAACAATATACCAAAATTTAACTAGTAAATACTAAAGTTGACCCACTATATTGACAACATTCAATCCAAAGACATTCACACCATTGACAAAAGTATCATCAATATATCAAAATAAGAAACTTCATGTTATCCCCCAGTTCCAAATTTACAATAATTTAACCATTTAGATGCTGGTGGGTGGGCACAATATCAATTACTACAATTAAAATGTAGACTAAGAGAGCATGAGAGAGGACATGATGTTGGCCGTTAAGTGCAAAGGATAGAGCAATAATATCTGCACGACTAATTTGGGTTTGATGGAGTTCAGGGTTAACTATGGCTTCTTTTGATGAGTTCGAACAAATTCAAAGTACTGAAGAATACAAGGACTGATTTGAGCCAAATTGTTGATACATCATTACAACGTCCATATAAACATCTAATAGTACACATCCTCAAATTAACAATCACTTTTAAAACTTTTAAATGAAACTAAACGGAGATACTAACACGATCCTTTGTAATTTTCAATGGAACCATTTTCCAAGAAACTATTGAGTCGTTCATTTTTTGAATGAACTAGGTCATTGCGTATTTACTCAGATTAATAGATCCCTAAGTGCATTATTTTCAAAAAGAGCATTTTATATAACAGTAACATTAATTTGCTTGGCTTTAAGCTACATCAAGCTTAGTTTTTCCAATAAAAACCTTGATTAAAAAGGTATCAAAGCAGGCTAGAATCCTATTAACATAAATCAAAGCAACTTTAAACAACAAACAATTGTCCTTCATTGTTTCAAATGTTATCCTACAAAATGATTCACCATTCATTACTCTTCAACAAGGGGGATTAAATTGGATTAAGATTTTGAAAGTCAAAATTTTATATAAAAAGATTCTTATGAATACTAAAAGGCTATGTAAGATTATAATGGCATATAAGATTTTTTTTAAAACATTTGTAATCAAGATTTTATACTTTGAATTTTAATGGATTATAGGAATTTATAGGGTTTGAAATGACTTTATGGATTTATAAGATTCATGGGACTCCATAGATTTTAAGCAAACATTCAAGAGAATAAAAAAAAAAAGCAAAACGTATGGAATTCTAGGAAACTATATTAGACTTTGTTATCTTCTCGATCACATTCCTCAACGATGCATAACAGAGGTTCATATATAATGTTGGATATAGGATAAAGTTACAAAAATAAAAAAAAATATTACAAAATAATAAAGATTGGATAAAGAAAAGCAAAATGTATAGAATTCTAGGAAAGTATATTAGCCTTTGTTGTCTTCTCGATCACATTCCTTAAGGATGCATGGTGGAGATTAATATATAATTTCTATTTGGAGGGTCATTTATGTCACACATTTTAAGTTGAGCTAAATATTGACGACATTAACAAATTTCTAATTAGATATACAATATATAGTTCAAAACTGGTAAACATCCAATTCAAAAATTCTTGATTTTTCTAATTGAATACAAGACTTATTCAAGTACATTATAGAAAAGTCTTAATTGAATACTACATGACTTCCGTATCCTAAAAATGTCTTGATGCATTTTAAATGTAAAATGTTTACACTGTCATAAAATCACAATATAAAGTAGTTTTGAATAAAGTCAAACAGTTTTTACGATCAGATGATTATGATTGATCGACATTGTAAAAAATCTTTACACTGACAGTATATATGAATTAAATCCTTAAAATATTTGAAATCTTTACTTCATAAGGAACAAATTAGACTGGTTAGAAGCATTACCAGTGACTGAAGCACAGTGAGCCCAACCAGCAGCAGCTTTCACCACTGACACCTCAGTGGGAAGCTTATAATGCCCTGGAATCTCCTTCAGAAAAACATACATGCATCCAGATTATAAGACGCAAAATCAATTCCAACACCAAAATCATACCAAAACCAATCCTTATTTTACAAGACCAACTGCATTACCCCATGCTTCCCAGACATCAAGTAGCTCTGGTTTTCATCGTCCGTTGATCCCCACGTCACCAGCTTCCCTTTCTCTACAATAATCACACAACAAACAAAAATCATCACAGTAGAATACCGTGAATCACCTATAGTCATAGTCACAAACTCACCATCACAGACACCAAACACGACACTGATCAACATGTAGTCACCTTTATAACTTCACAAAAAGAATTAATACACATTGACCAATAGATCAACACGGCATATAATTTAAAAAAAGAAAAGAATTAATAGAATGTAATTACATGTGTCAGTATTACACATCAACGTGCCAGACACTTAACACGTGTCAGACACTTGAAGTATGATTTATATGTGCTTCATAGATAGAATTAATTAATAATTAATAATAATGTGTCAATACCGGTAACAATTTGAAAAAGTTAATTGATGGAATGTAATTATATGTGTCAGTGTTAAACATCAACAGTGTCAAACACTTCGATACAGTTCATATCGATATCGAAGTGTCTGTGCTTCATAGAATCAATATATTAGTTTCTCACAAAATTTCATGGATATATTTTTTTACTAACTTAGATCTAGAATTTATTTGAAATGAATTTAAATTTTGGTTCCAAATTTAGTCAAACTAAAGTCAACGGATTGAAAATCAACCTGAGATAGCAACAGCGAATCCACAACCACCACCGCAAACATCCTTCCACGAATCCCCGGCAAAAGAAGAATCAGTTAAACGAACCGGCGTCGGAGAAAGTATCGGAGCTTTCTCCGACGAAGCTCCGGGAAGGTAACCCCACATATACACCATCTTCTCCGACGACTTCTCCTCCTCTTCAACCACCGTAACATCTTCCATAGCTTCGTTTCCGTTCATGGCGATGAAAGCGAAACTCTCCGATCTGAAAACGACAACGCTGAAAATCGAAACGCAATGAAACGACGACGCATGTAAAAAGAAAGGTTCGTTTGTAATTATGAAGTTGAGAATGATATGCGAATCAATTACATGGTTGAAGATGGTGCCACGTTGGATGATGAAGTGGAGGTTATGACACGTGGCGGGATCTTGACCGCGTGTTTGGATTGTGTGTTTGAAAGGTTTGATTTGGTGTGGAATTTTCTGGAAATGTGTGGGGTCCATGGTTTTGTTTTCTTTTGAGGGGTTGTGCCTTGTTCGAGAGACGCGTGTCTGACTATCTCGTTATGCTCACAAGTGTTTTTTGAATTTTAGAAAATCAAATTTTTTTAATCCCATTTGTATATGTTCGATTCAAAAGAAGAAAATTAATTTTGTAATATTAATTCTGATTAATAATGAGTTAAAAATAAAATGATCTCAGGTGCGATAATGCATCGGATTCTATCAGAATTTCGGAGTTAAGCATGTTTTGGCGATAGTAGTAATAGAATGAGTGACCTCATGAGATGTTTTTGTGTTGCACCTCTCCCACCTTTTTTACTACCAAAAAATAAAATGAAATGATCTATATTGATATGTATTATTGTGAAAGTTTTTTTTTTTTAACAAAATTCATGTAAAAGTGGTTCAATTATTGATAAAAGTTATAAGACGTTCATTTTTATGTATTTCGTTAACATATCAGACAATATTTGTTAAAGTTGAATTTTGTACACGTGATCTATTATATAATAAAGGCCTTGTTAACTAGATATTAAGGGCAATGGTTAAGGATTCCATTAATAGAAACTTTGTCTTAGAAATACAAATTTTTACTTTTTTCTTAACAATAATTACACAACTTTTCGATGCAAACTTACTTATTTTAGTACTTTAACCAATGTCCCAAGGGTAATGGTTAGCATTCTCCATATAATAATATCTTTCAATGGAATGGACAATTTTTTAAAACGAAAAAGTGGTTAAAATAAAAATGCTTAAAATAGAATAGGAAGTCGTAGATGGCAATAGTATATGGCACAAGCAAATCTTGAAAATAGATGAATGTTATTTGAGCATCTGTCTGGTCATCCAACAACGTATTTTTTATATTGTATAGAGATGTTTTCATTTTTTAATTAGTTTTTTCTCTTTTCTTAAGTCAAATCAATAGTTATAAATGATGTATTTTTACACAATTGTCAAATACGTTGTTAAGTTTTGGTTGTTCAAATAAGATTGTCCTTAAAAATAATACCACTTGAGAATAAGATTATCATGAATCTCATACTTATAAGATGTCATTATCTGTATATTAAATAACAAAGAATGTTATAAGTTTTCGATGAAATAAAAACTTGAATTTGATAAAACCGTTTGAGTTGATTAAAGACATTCCTATATTGAATGGCACATAAATACGATAAAATATAGTAAATAAAATTAATTTAGGGATTGTCCCTTCAATTGATTAAATGTTACAAATGTTTTAGAATTTATTTAAATTTTTAAGAAAACAAATAAAAATGTTAAAAATAAAATAGAAATACATTTTGATAAAACCTTTTGTGTTGATTAAATACATCTCTATAATGAACTACATCTAAATATCCTAAAATATAGCAAACAAAATGAATTAAGGGCGATTGTCCCTTCAATTGATGAAAGGTTAAAAGTGTTTTAGAACTTTTCGATTTTTTTGGAAAACAAATAAAAAATGCTTAAAATAAAATAGAAAGTCATTTTCGATTTTTTTTTTTTAAAAAAGTCGTAGATGGTAAGAGTGTGTGGTACAAACATACTTTGATAATAGAGAAATGTTATTTGGACAACCACTTAATCCTCCAACAACGTATTTCTATATTGCATATATACATTTTTATTTGTTAATTAGTTTTTTTTTCTCTTTCCTTAATTCAAATCAATAGTAATAAATAGTGTATTTTAATATTTTTATACAATTCTCAAATACAATGCAAGTTTTGGTTGTTCAAATTACATTGCTCTCGAGAATAATACCACTTTAGAATAAGATCACCACGAACCTCATAAATTGATAATAACATTTCATGATGTGTATATTAAATAACAAAATATTCTATGAGTTCTCGGTGAAATAAAAATGTGGGTTTTAAAAAACTTTTTGTGTTGATTAAAGGCACCTTTATATTAAACTACACACAAATAACATAACATAAGGTAAAAATAAACATTTATGCACACTAGATTTTCACATATTAAAAATATAATCTTTATTTTACAAAATATAAATAATACAATAATGTTTTTCTTCACAAGTTTGCAAAGCTAAAAATAAAACAAATAACAACATTAAATCCCAAGGATTACAACATAACCAATAATAATAAAAACAATTAAAAAAATAAAGTTGGCATAAGCCTTAATTCCACTTTCACAAACTACTTGATCCAACATTGCTTGTCATGACCATGTTGAATATGACCTGCATACAAATATGTGTGCGAGAAGGGACACAAAAAACATGTGAGTATATGATACATATGTTGGAGTAAGCCCGAATAGCCAATCTATATTGATTGAGTTTGGCTTTGTATCATGATATTGATCTAAATATATATTGTGAATATATAAATGATAAGGCATTTCTTTATTGATTTTGTTTTGTTTCAAAATAATAAAGTCCCTAGAATAGTTAGTCTGTTTAATGGAACATTAAGTATAACTTAATTGTGAGACCTTGTTAAACATAAGGAAACTATTCTTAAAGTATTTGTAGTCAAGCTTTATTGAGAAGTGGGATATCGTTAAAGCATAGAGACTATTATGTGGATAGACTGATGATCACATCTCACAGATCATGGATAAAGAGTTATCAAGTCTACACATAGATATAAATATTAGGAGTAATATTTATATTGGATTGATCCACCATGAGAATACTACATAGTAAAAGTTATGAAAAATGTCATAAGATGTTCTTATAGTGATAGTGGTGTATTCCACCTTTTGACCTGAAACCACTATGTACCCTAGATGTTGGAGTCGAGTGCTTTGTCACCATTCAAACGTTGTCTGTAACAAGATGACTATAAAGTTGGTTGATGGGTACTCCATGAATCATGTTGAGGAACATGAGTGACCTAGATGGAATTTACCCCTTTTACATAACAGGAGAAATGTCTACGGGCCCAATATTGAACTAGACAAGGATGACATACTATGTCTTGTGTTCAATATAGACATGAGGGCAAAAGGGTAACTATACACATCATCATTATCATAGAAAGGTTTCGTCAGATCGCATGACATTCTCGTCACTTGGGTAGCAATGATGTGTTGCTAGATACCGCTCACTGTTTATAATATTAAATATGTGATTTAATATTATTGCTAACGTTACGGGAACCTATATGGTCACACACAAAGGACAGATAGATGAGAGAAATAAATAAGTAAGACTTATTTATAAAATAATAAGTGAGACTTATTTATAAAATAATAAGTAAGACTTATTAGTAATTAAATAATTAAATATGATTTATTATTTAATTTATGAAAAATAGAGAAACGCGGTCCACCGTAAGTTACAGTGTACTTAAGTGTTTGGTTTGCTGAGCACACAAGTGGTTCTATAAATAGAACCCTTGTGTTGAAGCATTATTGACTATTGGTTGAAACACTTAACCTAATTCTAAAAGTTAGAAACCCTAGCCGCCGTTCTCTAAACCTAATCTCTCTGAATCTCCGTTGGAATTGGCTAGCACCGGTCATCAGAGAAGTTCTGTTCGTGTGGACTGAGTAGAGGCATCGCTGCTTTGCTTTGCTCGTGATCAGAAACAATTCTGCTACAAAGGTTCTGCACTTCAAGAGGTAAACACATAATCCTTAAAGTGTTTAAGAATGTGTTCTCGTTGATTTGTGATTAATGATTTAATCAAGATCCGTTCTCATGAGATTTCTTCCGCAAAGAGGATTAAAATTTTGAAAAACCCCTCTTTTAAATCCCTTCAACATCATGTTAAAAGAATAAGGTATAAGAAGATGAACATCCAACATAGATAAACATATACAACATCATAACAATCACAATAATATAGTATCATATGATATAATGGATGACGATTCAATGCTCAAGATCACTTAAAATTCATGTGGTTCCTAACCAACTAAAGAAAACTTAGATTAAGAGATTACACTCTTATGTGATACGCAAAAAGCAACAGCTCATTTGAATTATATGTCATCATAGCATGCACTCACTAAAACTACACTATTACAGGACTAGTTATGGTATTTTGAAAAAGAAATTATCAAGGTGACATCCTAAAGTATAAAGTTCAATCAAACATTGTCTTCTCCTGTGATATAAACCTCAATTCTAAGTTTTTTTAGATGATATAAGTAAAACTTATCATTAAATATCTCCATGCAATTCACAAGCAACCAAATATAACACTAATTTTATAATATATTTAACACTCTTGTAAGCATATCATTTAAATTATAAGATCAAAGAAATATATGAAACTGTGAGAAAATTGGTAATAGTAAAAATATTACAGTGAACAAAGAAAATGAAAGGCTTAGACATAATGAAGAAATATTGTTTGACTTAACTAGTGAACGCATATGCATTCATCCTTAACGCACTTGAGCACTGTTTCAAGGGGACACATGATCCATCGTTCCCTACACTCAGTGTCAGAATTGCATTTTCCTGTAACGAAAAATAAGAAAAAAATTACTAAACATAGGTGAACGATTATGAAAAAATTATTAAAAAAAAATAATGAGCTCACCACCAACATCAACTACTATGAGGAATAGGGATACAAAAAGGACCATAACATAAACAAACTTGGAAATTCTAGCCATTTTTTCACCCTTGCATATAATTGCAAATATACAATTGTGTGATCACTTTATATAGTAAAAAATTCATGTTATTTTAGATCAATTAAATAGTTTTTAATATTTATTCTGTTGCAAGAAACCCTTCATTAAAATTATAGTAATTATTAAATGTGTCCTCTAGCTCACCCAATAGGAAAGGGATAAATTAAACCTTTCCTAATCCTATCCTACTTACTTTTCATAATTTTAATCCTTATATTTAGCTGGGTTAGCAACAGGATAGTAAAAAACGCAAGTATACCTTTCTTCGACTCCCACTTATGCCAAATCTATCGTCGCTTTTTCACCCTTCAGGTCAGGTAACACCATTTATTATACTCTATCTATCGTTTCTATCCTACTCAATTGTCTTTCTCTGGTGCTTTTTTGAATCAAGAATTGTTTTTGTAAATAAACGATTGAAATTGATTTTGTTGATTAGCCATAGAAAACAACATGATTGCATAATTAGCTATTAAAAAAGCAACAATATTTCTTGTGCTTCTGTGATTCCTCAACAATATAACAATTTTTTATGCTTGTTGATCAGCGATAGAAAAAAAAAGACGATTGAAATAACGATTGCATAATTAGCGGTAGAAAAATCAACAATATTTACACTTTTAGACAATACTACTAGTTCTGACCACTTTTGAACTACTTGAAGCACCTTTATGTCTGATCATACAGAACACATCTTGTTTTGACTCGTACAATTGTCTATTACTTTATTATTAGGTCAGTAGACTTTTCATGTTTCAACCACAACTTGAAGTACCCTTTTTCTGGGTTGATTATCTACTCTTTTTCTGCCTACAAAATTGCTTGTAAAAATTTGTTGTTGTATTGTGTTTTTCTAATTCCCTTTTGTTTGATTTCTATGGAGAAAAGTTTTTTTTTTTTTTTATAAAAAGTTTTTTTTTTTTTTATTTTGTTTTTTTTTGTTTTTTTTTATTTTTTTTTTTATTTTTTTTTCTTTTTTTTTTTTTGTTTAC
>Ga0228711_1004165_pt1 | contig 22334 bp, 12 predicted proteins | sample MedpolnodulmetaG_2_FD_177996 | JGI IMG/M metagenome (GOLD analysis project Ga0228711, IMG submission 177996) | Root nodule microbial communities from Medicago polymorpha collected in Santa Monica, California, United States - brown nodules | ecosystem: Host-associated > Plants > Roots > Nodule...
AATTTTTATATCCTATCTTATATTTTTTCTATGTGAGACTTGTGTTTGTTTTTCCAATAATACCTTTGTCAGGGGAGGTATTTTTGGGCTACATTGAGAATTTTTTTTATTTAAAAAAATAACAGTGATAATCAGCTGTATCCCTCCCCTCAAATCCTTCAACCAAACGTGCCTCAATGATCCTTATACCCTTATGCACAACTCATATTTTGATTATTAACATCTACAAATTTGGCATGGAAAATCTCTACTGACATTGGATATAGGATCCAAAAGATTGCTTCCCATGTGAAATTCCTTCAATCCCTTAAACTAAAGGAGTGCTAATTTCAAAACCAAAATAATGTGATTGTTACGTCTACATTGACATTTTGATATGTATCTTAAAGGTGTGTGGGCGCGAGGCTCTATGATCATGACTAACATGCAAATGAGATATAACCATGTAATGTAATCCAAATCCAATTATCCAATTAAACCAAGAGATATGCATGAATTAATTGACACATGATTCATACATAATTTTTTGTCTATTTGAATATCCATTGAGGAAGTGCATATCTTTTACGGATGATTTATAATTATTTTTTTTCCGACAGAAGGGATGATTGTAATTTTTGAAAAATACTAACTTCCGTCTTTAGTCTTTAATGATATAAAATAAGGATCTTAAAATAGAATTAAAATATAAATATTTTATTGAAAAGATAAACTTTTAAGATTAAAAATGTATAATTGTTAAGATTAAATTTTTACATTTAATTTTTTATCTTATGTGTTTAGAACACAAATTAACGAGACCCATAATTTTTACATATGTTTCATTTATATTTATATTTTTACGACAAAATTTCGTATAATTGATTTTTTAAACGGTGCCTTAAGACACAAGAAATTAAAACTAACAAATAAGCATTTACTATTAGACAGTCAAGATCTCACTAAACTTGTCTGAAACACTAATAACAGTATAACACATGTCCTTTTTCTTTCTTGTTTCTTCTGTTGATGATTTTGTGAAGAAGGAAGTTACCTTTTCCTTTTGTCTCTGAAAAATGGTGAGAGATTTCATGGGTTTGAACTCAAAAGAAAAAGAACCACTGATCCATGGTACTGCCAAGGAGGAGGAAATCAACCATGATGGTGATGGATCATGCAAAGACTCTGGCAAGTACTTTTCAATTATCTTTGGATAACCGTTTTTTGTTTCTATCTTTCTCAGTAGTAGGAGCATGCAACTTCTTTGATTTGTTTAGTTAACCGTTTTTTGTTTAGAGTAGCATGCATGCAAAAACATTCATGAGTGTTTAATTTGATTGGTGGAACTAAGTAAGTTTTTGTGTCTTGTACTATAGATATTTAAAGTAGCATGTATGTGTGTTAAATTTGTAATTCCCGGGAAAATTTGTCGTCAACTTCTTACCAATTTTGTTTAGTTTATGAAGAGATTCTTGTATAAGATTTTCATTAAGGTTATTGCATGTTCGGATTGATGATGAGTTTGATAAAAGTTACACTTTAGAATTTGAATAACGTGCCACCTAAGTTTGTCAAACTGATCGGTGATTCCAAACATGCACGTTCTACCGTTACAAAGTTGAATTTGAATGAATTGACTTTGTAAAATTGATTTTGACTAGAAGTGACTTGAATGTAAAGTGACGTATGTCTCATATAAAAGTGGATTGAATGATAAATTTAAGGCTGAGATTGAGATCAATCGTAGGAGTCAAAGGTTACTATTTCCAACTTGAAGTAAAATCAATTTTAGAAACAAAATCAATCATATCTGAAAAAATTCAAACATTTCAAAATCAATTCTATACATCTAGAATTAAATTTGACTTCTCCAAAAGTTAAACTTAAACCAAACATATACACTTAGTAGATGCTATGTTGTGAATTTTTTAATATATTTTTTATCCGTCAAGGGTTTAGTGAGGAATTAACTTGTTCTGGCTTGTGTTAATGGCTGCTTTGTGGGTATGTGTAGGCTTCACAAAGGGTTTGGGTGCACAATGGCCCTTCTCCAACAAAGCATCTGCTCAACCACATTTGATGTCTTTTGAGGTTTCTCAAGATTATACTACAAAGATCTTATCTGAGCCCATAACACCTGCTGGTTTTATAACTCCAGACGCATCTGACTCTAGTAAAAAACTCTCTGCTGCTGAACCTCAGGTTTGATGCTACCCTTTCCGTGCTGTTTAGGCATTAAACTTTGATACAACATCAGTGTAATTTTTTTACATGGTTACACCGGCAGCAAATCACAATCAATCATACGCAATTTTTGAAGAAATTATGTTTAAAGTCAAACGTTTTAAATGGCCGGCGATTATGATGGATGACATTGTAACTTTTTATATGGACTAAATCGTTAATCGTTAACTTAAAAGTAAAATAAGTAATATTAGTTTATGAACATTTAACATTTGGATGATCCAGTGTGTTCTAAAATGATTGGTATTCTAATCGTAAGACAACTTTGTAGTATATTAATTAAATCCTCGAATAAAATAAAATAAGTACAAGTAGTTTTGCAATATCTCATATCTTAATATACAAGATCTGACATTGAATGCGTATCGGCTGATGACCTTTTGCCCTTCCTTTCCTTCCTTCTAATGATTGTTTGCTATCACTATTTAGAAATCTTTCAAACATGACGAGCAAGGTGGCTTTCATTTTTCACTTACTCCATGTCCTGTACAACATGATGTGAAGATGTTTTCACTTTCCAATCAAGCGAATTCTGTTTCATTGACGAACTCATTCTCGAGGAATCATTTTGTAACTGCTGGTCAGAATATGAATGGTAATCATATGAAGCTGCCACTGCTTGGGGGAATACCTGTTACAGCACCTCAATCAACTGTTCCCACCATTGGTGCTGTTGTTGGAATGGCTGAATCATAGTAATTTTACAAATTCTAATTTTATGATTGACTTTTAGGTGTATAGTGAACAAACTTGTTTGTATTTCATTTCTCTAATAATCGATTTTATTTTGAAACAGCAATGTGAAACCATCTCTGCCTTCTTCCCAACTTACCATCTTCTATGCGGGCACTGTCAATGTCTTCGATGACATCCCTGCTGACAAGGTATCTCTCTTTGTTTATATTCCTTCTGCCTATAAATAAATAAATGAATACAAGGTAAAAAAGCCACAATTCATATTTTATTCCTTGCTAACTTGACCTCGATCACCAACATTGCATTGGTCCTTGTAAAACCGGACTCGGATCCCTTAAGCTAGGTCTCGGATTTGAGCCTTGTGGATGGGGGAAGAATGGTTGAGAGGATAGACCCCGCTGAAGGTGGTCAGCCATGCTCCTGAATAGAGACTAGTCATCAGCAAAGTTGGTGGATCGCACCAATAATTTGTTAACGAAAAAACTTGGCCTTGACCATAGTCAAGCTTAATCGTGGCACTATTTCTTCAGGTACAAGCTATCCTGTTGTTGGCTAGGAATGGCGTATCAGTGGCTTCTAACATAGCACAAGCAAAAGTTCAGGCATCTGATGATGGTGTGCCTGTGAGTCAACCTGCAAATGCACCACCCTCCTCTGGTCATCCAAGTCCTATATCTAATTCATTGTATACTGGTGCACAGTCAGGCAGTGGCTCAACTAGCAGTGATGAATTTCTCGCAGTTAAAACAACTGGTGTTCCCACCACTCCTGTTAGCATTTGTAGTATTTTACATTACTTAAGCATTTAGTATTGTGTTTGCAGGGTGATGAATGCAGCACCATATAACGTTAACAAGAAATCTGAAGAGTGTACTGCTTCATAATACAACGGCGTTAACTTTTCTGCAGATACTGCTACTAATACTCTCTCAGCCAAGCAAGGATAATAGTCCCTAGCCTTAGGAAACTACTTAAAAGAAAAATGTCGTTGTAAGTTGAAACCTAGAAATGCAGGCATCGTAATTGAGTGCAACTTTGCTGACATTGTCAACTACGTTGATAACTTTGGTGGTGTAGGGCTTTTACTTTGTTAATTCAAAGGTGGAATGGATTTTAGTTTCAAACAATGTATTAGAATTGGAAAACTCTTCTCTTTCTATTTCTAGTTTGGCCTTTGAATTATTTTTGAAAATGAAGGTTTAAAGAAAAACTCAAACTTTCAATGTAAACTATACAAAGAAATAAGGACAGCAACAATTGCAAAGCACTTCCTAAAAGTGATTATAATGAGTCTCTATTCCAAAGATCCCTCGTGAGGAAGCTGTGGATTGTCAACTCTTCCAACATCGCAAGCAATCCAACTTAGAGTTTTGAAAACATAAAAAATCAAGTGAATTAGAGCTATAATCACAAATCTCCTTACAATTATCTATGATCGAATTACATATTCCAAAGTTTTTTTTTGGTGATTTTATGTGAATATGTTTGTTTACAACAATAAATAAATGAAAGAGTGATGATATATTTCGTAAACAAAACATCTAAGACACCACAAAAGATATTCGGTCTAACAATGTCGTGTTATAGGTTGTGCTAAACCTTACTATCTACAAATCACATGTTTGATTTTTCTTCATGCGTTTTTTTTTGGTTACATTTCTTCATGTGTTTAAATTTACAGCACGATTTTCGTTAACCAAAATTTATTATTAATATTTTTTGTATTACTCTTTGATTTCAATGGGAAAATAACCAAAATAAATAAAGCCTCACCAAAATTGTTCCCACAAAAAATCGAAATATTTAAATGAACAATTGAAAATTGCACTTAAGAATATTCAAATAAAATGTGACATATTTAAATTGTGTTAAGCATTTGAATTTTTATTTTTTGAAGGAAAGCATTTGAAATTTTTGTCAACAATTTGTGCAAAATAACTTTCAATTAAATAAAAACCACTTTTTTAATTTTTCTCTCTCGTTATCACTTTGCATTTAGAAGTTAAAAAACAGATTATCATAAACTGCGCCGACCAGTTTCATCGTACACTGCAAACTAACTAATCGTGATCTACATTTTCTCGAAGGAACAAAACAATGTGTTACTAGGTTGTGTTCAACACAACAAAAGATGCAGGATTCTCCAAATTCAACAACCGAATTTCAAGTAGGCCAACGAGTACATGCATCTGGTGATTCAACGCGAATCGGAACAGTGAAGTATGTTGGAAATGTAGAAGGCTATTCAGAATCATGGGTTGGAGTTGATTGGGATCATGGAGATGGTAAACATGATGGATCCATCAATGGTGTTCGGTATTTTCATGCTAACAATGATACTTCTGCTTCCTTTGTTCGTCCTAAGAATCTGTGTAATGGTATTTCGGTTTTAGAAGCTCTTGAAAAGAGATATCGTAGTACTTCTACTAAAGATGAAGAGGGTTCGTACATCTCTCACTTCAATTCATTTTTTCAATTGCGAAACTCATACACATTTGACAAAAAATAGTGGATAGTTGATAAACTAGTTTATAGTGGATAGCTTATAAGCTAGCTTTTAACTTATAGCAGATAAGCTAGCTGATTAGGTCGTATTGTTTGGTAAAATTAGTAGTTGAATTGGTTGCTTATACATATGAAATGACATAAAAAAGATGTTTAATTAATATTTAATATTTTCAAGTAAGATGACAAGGGTAAAATTGAGAGATAAAATGACAAGCTATAAGCTTTAAATTATAAGCTAATTGATTTAGCTTGTCAAAAGCTATAAGCTCGTGACAAAAGAAGTTACTAAATAAGCTATAAGCTAAAAATCTGGCATTGCCAAACAGAGGTGGAAAACCTGCACCCCATCATATAAAATGTGTCTTGCAGTCTTGTACCATCGGAGTTATACTGTATCACTAAATTTATTTCTATTTATGTGTATTTTATATGAATTTTGGGCACTTGGAAGTAATGTATGATTTTGTTTTGTTTTTGCAGATGAAATGTATGTTCTTTCGAGTACCAATAAACGAGTTTCTATTCAATTAATGGGTAAAAGTGAACTAGATGATAAGCTAAGTCGATTTGAGGAGCTGACAAATGTATCATTGGCATTTATGGGTGTTAGTTCCCATGGAATTCCATGTCAGATTAGTACTACTGTGCCGAGTAAGTTGAACTCTATAACAATCCTATTTTTTTGTTTATATAAAGATAAATGAAACATCAATCAAACTAGTGGCATCGGTTTTTCATTTTGGGCAGGGAGGGTTGATAGAATTGTTGTAATATTACTGAATTGGTTGCTTTTACCTTGCTTAAAATAATGGTTTTAAATAGCGGTAACAATTTGGGTCACGTCGCAATTCTTGATTTTGTGAAGAATCGTGGTCAAATATGGTTGATGTGGGCTCAATCGCGGTTGTGTTGCAATTTTGGGAACATAAAAAACTGTTATGCCTCGGCCCAGATCGAGGTCACAAACCTTTATTTGAAACTCTGGTTAAGCAAGCTGATTTTACTTGAAGTTACAATAGGAAACTTTGATATCTGATTTTACCATCTAAGAAAATATGAATGGAACAAAAATCCATGTTTTGTAACTGTACCTTTCTGTTAATAGATATACAAGAACTGGATCTGTCCGGGAACCTTCTTTCAGAGTGGAAGGTATGTTCTGCAACTAGGTCTTGTGCACTATTCTCTCCTGGCCACTGCTGCAGCTTCGAGTCTGCTTATTTTCTTCACGCCATTGGCAAAAAAAACACTAGGATCACATATTTTGGAGGATATCTATTATCTGCATACCTGTCGACGTTGTCTTTTATCTCTTGGAAAAACCTTTTTCTATTCCAAAAATAGCACTAGGATCACTTGCAAAACTCACTTTTATTTACTTTGCATGGCCCACTATCTTTTTAGCCATTGGTCAACACAGCAATTGCTATTTAATCCATTTTCTTTAATCTTTTTGCAGGATGTTGGCATCATTTGTGAACAGTTACCTGCTCTGAAGGCTCTCAACTTATCCTACAACTTAATGTCACCATATAAATCTGAGCTTCCATTACTAAAAAGCATCCGTGTTCTGGTTTTAAATAATACCGGTGTAGATTGGGAGCAGGTTTCCTTCTATGTCTTTTCTCAACTTACGTCTCTTGCTTACATTTCCTTTATGTTTAACTAGGAGTTGCTAAATATTGCCTTTGTAACTGGGCAGGTTGAACTGCTTAGACAGTCATTGACAACAATTGAAGAGCTACATATCATGGGAAACAATATAAGCAGAATACTGGTATGTTATATTGGTTCTATAACGTGCTTGTTCAATATGTTGATTTTTTGAACGAAGCCTAAGTAGAGAGTAGCATTGTTGACACAGTCTTCACTATTTGTCATCCTGCTATGTTTCTCCTTGCCCTCAAAAGTTTCTTGTTTAACAGCGGGGGATAAAAAATGTATCTAATTAAAAGAAGCTAATAAAGATGTTTTTTTTTCCTCTTAATTTTATGGTAGATGTTGCAGTTATATTTGGGATTTGGGATGCTTTGTTGAATGCATATTTTCTCTTCTGACATTGGCCTGGATATGATATACGATTTCTGTTTTCACATTAAAAATATAGGAACTTAGTTAATATGATAGGTGATAGGTTTGTGTATAGGTTTTCACTTTCATGTTTTTGTAGCCTTGCTACTTCTTATCAACTTTATAAAATAAACCACAAACAATTTTAAGCCGTCTTTTTCCTTTCTCTGTTCAGCCTGTGTCATCCTCTATGGTTCGGGGTTTTGATTCTCTGCGACTGTTGAATTTGGAAGATAATTGTATAGCGGAATGGAGTGAAGTCATGAAGCTTTCTCAACTAAGATGGTTGGTAAAGAAAACTTTGTCTAGTTCTCAAATACAGTTCTGACTTTAGTTTAGAATGATGTCATTTTAACTTTGTACTCCCTTGGGTTTTGGTCTAGTCTCCCCAAGATTTGTCTATTTTTCATCTTTTTAATAATATTAGTAGAGTGCTGCAAATGATAGGTGAAGGGGATGGGGTTCCGACATAGTTGGGATGTCATTCCGTTCACATGATGCTTTTGCACTCTATTTTTTTTTTTTTAAAAAAAACTTTTACTCACATCTGACATCAATAATCAAATCTGCTTCCATGTGGATTGAACCTAAATTTTCTGCTCATTACTTAATCTCTTAACCACTTCACATTTTAGTCATCCAGTTATTGTTTCTGTTAGCCATTTATTGCAAGTGTTCAACTTCAGCATGATAGTTCAGTTGTATAATTAAAGTGAAATGTGGTCGAACCACATGTCTCTGTAACACTAGAAGTAGTAATTGTATCTTATTCTCTTGTTTATAATTTTTCTTCCCTAGAAAAATTCCTGTGCCGTTGGTTAGATTTGGTTTAGAGTATGTTGAATTTGATAAGCTTTTGAAATTATTATGTTTTGTTTCAGTTTAGAGCAGCTTTATTTGAACAAGAATTGTTTGAGTTCTCTCTTTTATCCTCATGATGGTTCGCAGTATCATGAATCAGAAGTTACGGGCTGTAAACCCTTTCAAAAACTGCGCTGCCTTCTGTTGGGTACGATAATGCTATCCTCTTGATAAGATCATCATACTGAAATGTGTTGTGAATTCTGGCTATCAGCTGACCTTTTAAGTCTTTCAATTATCATACAGGTGACAACAACATAAGTGATCTAGCCTCTGTTGACTCATTAAACTTGTTTCCTAACTTGGTGGTAAGGTTTATACTATGAAGTATGTATTATGCTTTTTCTATTTATTTTATTTAATTCATGATTATGCATGACATGGATACTGTTTTGTATCTGTAACAATGAGTCCAGGACCATGGACTGTAGTATCAAATAATCCATTTGAAAATGGTATATTTGGGGTGGGGGGCAATTTGAAATTATTTGTAGCTTACCTAAGTGTGAAAGTCTTCCATATCTTCCTGTTATTTGATTGAATTATTGCGTCTCTTGCTTTCTGTATAATTTTTTAGTTGTTTATTACTCTCGCTACAATTCTTATTTTATCATTTTTGCCCAACCTGATATTTCCGCATGTGGTTTTCCCTTCTGGTTTAGCGATTGAATTGAGAATAAAGAAAGACAGTTGCATAACTTAGTACTCCACCATACTTTGTTAGAGAATACTGAACTACAACGGAGTGGATTATATGTCATCTTAAAGAGAAAAAAATAGAAATAACATCCAGGATTCGATAAGAAGACATACAAAGAAGAAACCATAGCTTTCTAATCTATCTGAATATCTACTATTGAAACCTCTTTGAAAAATCCATTATTGAGCACCATAATCCCAAAAAAAAGTTTAAAACACTTTATCACGTGCGGATAGTACTAAGCTGCATCCTTAATTTCACTCTACTTGGCAATGAGTGACGCTCTTTCTGGCTTTTGTCCTACATATGCTTTAGGAGAGGAATTTTGCAGATTTCCTTTTGAAAAGTAATTATCTGTTTTAGCAGAGAATCTTTACATTTACAAGTTTCCTCTGTGAATTAAATATTCTGGTTTGCACAATTTGTTTCCCTATATGTATCACTACATTCTTTCCTTTCTTTATCTTATTCTATCCTCTGTTTTTCTTCACTATTTTATTTTTCTAGAGCATCTTCTTACTTACAGAAGCTAGATTCTATTCTAATTATATATCTTTATTAACAATAAAGGATATCAGGCTTTCTGGAAACCCAATAACTGATGCTGCGAAAGGTGGGGTTACAAGATTTGTTTTGATCGCTCGTTTAGCAAAAGTTCAGATATTGAATGGGAGTGAGGTGCGATGAAAGATCCTTCTATTGCTTATTTGCACCTTTTATACACTCTTTAACCAAATGTAATGCATTTACTTCTAATTATCCTTTCAGATTACCTCTCGTGAAAGGAAGGACTCTGAGATTAGGTATATGCTTCTTAAAACTTTGTGCTGCAAATACACATTAAGCAACTGAAACATCCATTATAATAATCTATTATGTGTATTGTTTGTCAAGGGTCCTTATAGTTTTTTAGTAGTGCCCTTAACTAAATTGGATTTTTGTGTTGCTCCTGTTTTTTCTGATCATTTAGCTCTGAACATGTGGTATTTATTATGTGTATTTGAACTGCATACATTTCCTCATTGGAGAGGTGGCTTGTTCACCATCCTGTAATTCAGCAAAATTCATTCCTTTCCCTGTCATACCATTGGAGAGAATGATCTATTTGAGAATTGCAGCAAGGTGCTACTTCAGTCTTGGATGTGTGGTTACTTGGGTAGCTCTCCTTGTCATTGTTGGTCATATGCTGTATACCATTGGATGACTGTATTCCATGGAAAGCAGAAATTAACTGCTTCTTCCCTTCTGGCCATTTACTTTCAATCAAATATCCTTGTAGAAGAAGAAGGGTTTTTAGGGACATCTTTGACACTATTATTGAGGGTGAATCCTTTCCAGAGAATTTCTCTCATCTTGCTTTCTTTCTTGGCCATTCTCGAACGAGCAGGCATGGAACTAACCCAAACGTTTCTGAGCCTCCTGGGTCAGATAAAGCGCCCAGACAATATAAATACAGAATACTCAATCAAATGCAAGAGAATAAGGCATAACACCAATCAAACCCACTCTTGTGAGTTGTGTCAGAACCCTTTAACTCAAGTCGTAGCTTCCTGTACCAACCCCCCTGCTGCCTGGATTGGCACCAGCGACCTATAAAAGCTTTGAAGTTCTCTTCTCTCTGGGCATGTCACATCAGATGTTTAATTCATTCACTTCACTAAGAAATTATTTTAATATCAAGGATGGCTGTGCGAGAAATGATTTAATCTTTTTCTCACATTTACTGTTATGAATACATTTTTGGTTTGGTTTCTCTTTTAAGGAATGGCCATTGGACTCATGTATTATATCTATCTTCATACGTGATATGTGTGTGTTTTTCAAATATGTTTACCTTCTAGTGGCTCATTCAATTAACAGTTTACATCTTATTGGCATTCAATGCAAACAATTTTTTATCTTATGTTTTATTTACAATTTCTATGCAGGTATGTTCGGCTTGTGGTCTCAAGGTTGCATGTTAATCCTGAAGAAATCAAACAGCACCCCAGGTAAATTCATGCAAGTGAGCGGTTGTTGGGATCTTTGCTCTATGATCTATGTTCAGTATGTGTTGTGAATTTGTGATGGCTAGAGAAAGCTGGATGAAAATGCTGTTCAGAAGTTGGTAACTCTGGGTTCTGACTAATAGGGCAATTTTTTTTCTTTTTAATGATAAATGTTAGTATAGTTAGTATTTTATTTTAGTCCCTGCAAAATTTATTCATATTGGAATTGGTCACTGTAATATAAAATATTTGATTTAGCCCCTCAAAATAAGGACTAAAATGAATATTACAGGAACCAATTTCAATATGAATAAATTTTGCAAGTGCTAAAACAAAACACCAAAGAAGACCAAAAGTAAAAAGTACTATATTTGCAAGAACTAATATGAAAAATTATTTTTACCGGAACTGAAAGCAAAAAAGGTATATTTGCGCGGACTAGAAGCCTATTTAAACCAATCTTGATGATGGGGTTCTGTTTTAGAGAGTGGGAATGCTAAAAATATTTGTCTGTCTCGTGTCTTGCGCTCCTTAGTTGTGCATGAAAAGGTGGGTTTAGTGTTTTGAATGTTCCTTCCATTGAAATTTAGGGGGATTAGATGATATAAAAGATGAATACTGTGTTTTGAGGTTTTGTTTTTACCCTTCTCTTCTCAGAGTTGAAGTATGCCCTTTCTCTCTATTGCACAATCAGATGGACCTAAATGTTGATGGAATTTCCATTTTCAAGAAGATTTTGAAAAATTGAAACCAGGACCTAGATTCAAAATATAAAGCAATTTCTACCTCGTATTGCAATTGTTTTGCGGATGTACTGATGTGTTTTATTACAGATTTTCCGAACTGAAGAATTTTTACGAAATTGAGGATCAGCCGCCTTCAATTGGAACAACTGGTGGTCCACAAGCAATTAGCTCAGGATTCTTGTGTATGGACTCTAAATGTTAATTTTGTTCACCAGCTTCCTTTTCTGAACTTTCAATAGCTTAATTAACTCGAATAGAGATTAAATGCAGCTGTCACTCTGAAGTGTGTTGGAGCATCCATGGGTGAGAAAAAACCATTGACAAAGAAGCTGCCAGCAACAACTACTGTAAAATACCAATACTTTCCTTGCAATATAATGTTGAGACTTGAGTCTATCAAGACATTTAAACAATCCTTTTTATTACTATGTTTCTCTCAGGTTGGCAAGCTAAAATTTCTCTGTGATAGCTTTTTTAAGCTGAAGTCCATGAAGCTAAATTTATTTCTTCAAGAAGAGGTTTGTTTGTATTAAGAATATACTGTGCTATTTATTATCATGATTGCCCTACTTCAAATTTTATTGAGTGGAAGCAACAACCTTATGACGATCTTAAAAATCATTTTTGATCTGCCTTGGTTGATGCAAAAAACTTCAAACTGATATGCCTCAAATTTGTGATTGAAATTAGTTGTTACATGGATTTGAATTTTCAGGGATCTCCATTGCCCTTGCTGCTTGACAATGATTCGTCATCGCTTATGGACCTTGGGGTTGGCAATGATTCAGTTATCCTTGTAGACGAAGATAGTTGATCAAAATGTCAAAAAAATTATGATCAGCCTAGTAAACTTTATACCGTTCTGCTTAGGTGCGATTAATCTTATAGAAAAGTATGACTTTATATTGAAGAACCTATTCTGTTTAGTAGGTCATAAGATTTTGGTAAATGTTTCAGTCAAACTTCTTATTTTGGAACTTTGATGCACTATTTGATGGGAGTTATTTTTTACCTCGTGCTCGCTACTAAATCACCCAAGTGTATTTCTATACGGCATACATTGTCTAGAAGTGCACTTTTGGACGACACAATTATTATAATTTTTGATTGTGTACATATATACTCATGTTGAATTGTGTGGAATGTTATTGGAATATTTTAATTTGATGGTCTTTTTCCTTAAATGCCAATAGTGTCTTGCGTGAATCTCTAGTTTGATTCAGTGACATTTGGGTCTCATAGAATCAATGGTATATTAGGAAATGATCATAAAAAAGCAACAACAGACCCAACATTTTTGTGTGTTGATAAAATAAAACTTTTTATTTTTTGTTACTAGTAAAAGGTTGCATTTTGTTAATGCGAAACGGAGCCGCGTGTGAAGCTTATGGAATTTTTGGAATCGATTTAAGAAGTTTCTCCTTTGGTTTTCTTTATGATTGCTCAAAGTGTTTGTTAAGAGTTACTTGGTTGGCTAGGTTCATCTAGTTGGGGTTACGCACCGACCTTATGTTTTTTCTATGCCAGTTAGAAACAAAGAGGACCTAAGTCCCAAAAAAACTAAACAGCAATTAATCTAGGGGGTGCAATCCCAACAAATTAGCCATAATCAGAGTTCTAATGCCAGCATGACACTGCTCATAAAATATCATTATGGGACCATGCTCACAACCCATATTTGCAATTGTATCAGCACATGAATTAGCTTCACGATATGAATGACAAACTTTGATTTCTCAATCCTTATAAATTAGTTGTCAGCCCACTACCCATACTATAATTCTTCTAAGTATATGCAATTACTTTAGAATCCACATGAAGCTCAACTTTCGTATGCCCACGAGAGTTAGCCATCCGCAATCCCTCCAAAACACCCCATAGCTCCTCAAATAAGCATTGCTCCTCCTTAAGTTCTTTGAAAAACCACATTATCAAGCACCTGATCCCTCCGAACATGACCACCACAACCAGCACAACTCATTGCTAGCTCGATCCATGTTCAGATGAACCCAACCCTCCTGGGAGTTTTCCCTGCATCCAAGCTTGAATACGATTTCTACTTTTATGAACTGAATTACTCAACACTTGGTGGTACCAGTACACTAATTTATAAGCCGATGAAACCAACAAAAAAAATAGCGTATTCAAATTGGAAGGGCTCCAAATGCGTTTGATCAACTTCTTGGTCACTATAGGGTGGGAGCATTACATGTAATCTATCAACAATATTAAAGGAAGCCAGTCCATTAATAAATGAAAATTCCAATCACCACTACTGTCAATTAATAAAAATTCACAAAGATCAAACTTTGGCCATAAAGAAACCAAACTCTTCGATAAACTAGAATCATGCATGCGCCTTAGTAGTAACTTTACACCACACAAGGACCACTCCTTGCATATTTGCATTTAATAACTTCACACCCGTCACAAATAAGTGTCCCCACTACGCAAATTCAAACCAAGCTTCGTAAATAAACGCCCTTTGAATCTTTTGGATCTCATTTAAACAAGACTTAGGGATAGAAATGTTAGTTATCATAGGATAAATAGGGAGAGCCTCATAACAACTTTGGAAAGAGTAATTCTACCCTCAAATGACAATTGCTTAGCTTTCCACGACGCTAGCTTAACCTTAACCTCCCTAATAAGTTAGTTATAATTTGTACGGCGAGGATCCCTACCCTACCCCACAACGGGACACCAACATACTTACAAAACTCAACTGCCTCTCTAAAGATAATTGAGTCAAAGAGACTCTCAAATCATAGTGGGAAACCTCTCTGTATTGTGTCCGTGCTTTGCTTAGTTAGAGTAACTCTCTACTAGTATTATTATAATTTCATGCATTAACAATGTAAAATATTTTTACACATTCATATAATCACATTAAATCATTCAGAAATTCACATTTGTAAATAATGGGAGTCAACATAAAAATGGGTTTACTTTTGCTAAAGCGTGAGCGACCTCAATGGTTAGTTTCCGACTAAAGCATTTTTTTCATTTCCTTATGGAAATAATACTAATGAAATGATGAAATGAATATCTCTTTTAAACAACTAACTGTTTAATTCTTCCCCTAAAACAAATTAATTCTAAGATGGAAAGACTAATCGCTTGATTCTAACCATGTATGTTACTAATAGATAGATAATATATGAGTTTAATTGTTTTATCAAAACTAATAAGCATAAGCCGCTAATTACAAACCTTAGGAATACAACTAATGTAGTATTAGTTAATTACAAAACTCTAAACAAATAAGAGAACCAACAAAGTCAATCTAGAGTGATTCCCTAAAAAGATATAAAAAAATCTTAAGTGAGTGGATGCCACAAGTTGCATTCTATGCTATAAGTTGGGTCCCCTTATGTGAATTGTACGATCATCACTTGCAGATGCTAACATTTGTTGCCTTCTAGGATTCCAAACCACACAATTTACGCTCAGGGAGTTCCCAGATGAAACCTCTAGCCTATTGAACTTGAACTCCGAGAAATTCAAATCTATACCTGCGTGATGTATATTAGGGTGCTCAACTGATTAGCTTCTGCCTATAAGTAACTGCAACTAACTAATTGATGGATTAGTACACTTCAGGAAGAAAACTACAATTTTCACTACCGCTCGCAATAAATGTGATATCCAATACATGAGCATTTTTTAGCACATGTTACCGTATCTTTATTTTCACAATTCTTAATGAAAAACAAGACAGAATAATAGATTACTCAAAATACTATGTACTTTGATCACTTTTTATGTTCTGATCTGCTCCATTCAAATGTCTACTATTTCTTATGGTTTGAGATTAAAGGATTTAAGAGCCACCTTGTACGATATAGTCAAAACTATCCTAAGTGTAGTTGAAGTTCCATTGGTACATGCTCATTCTCTAACCTTAGTTAAAGACAACTCTGTTGCTTGTAAGAAAACACATCTCAGTTTACATAAGATTCAAAACAAGCAACAAGCGGCTTCTTGAACAACTTTTGAATATCACCATATTTACCAATATAAACCTGCAGGGAAATATTGTGATGTAATTTGTATTAATTATAAAAAAATTAAAAAAGCCAGAACACACAAAGCCTCAACAACAGCTAGCTACTAATAACAGACTGAACAAACAGAGTCGGCATGATCAGTCACAGGATGCACAGTAACTTGACAAATAAGAATCAAGGCAGGGAAAAATGCATTTCTGCTACTCTGCTACTTCCAGCAAACAGAACTTCCCAAAAATCATAATTTGTACACCAATACTAATACAAGAAAACAGTATTGGTTTATTCCATATTAAAATCTAAGCCTTATTCTTCCAAAACAGACCCTTATTCTTTTTTGACATGGCAAACTTTATTAAGCTAAGCCTGTGAAAGAACACATAGTTTGAGAAAAAGGAAAAGAAAAAACAACAGCCATTGAAGGCCTCACCCACCAAACTGAAGACTCCCAAAACAACTTCACCACTACACACAGAACCCGAAAAGAACAGCCAATACAACCAGCCCCTACAAACAAACACCCCTCCCACTATTATACAAACTACCACACCTGTATAAAAACAAAACTCAACAGCCAAAAGAGGACACAGCGCAGGTACATAGCGCAACAGCGCAACAGACAACACTATTGCATCAAACCAAGTAGCCTGTCACACTAAACTAGCACTCAGCAGGGTAAAAAACAACAATACCGCACCAGTCCAAGGCCTACAACCGAACCGTATGGTCTATTCCATATAAAAACTAAATTTTCCAAACAGACCAATACTCAAGTTAAAAGAGGTGGATCTAATTTAAGGTATAGTATAGTTAGAAACCTTAGGCACAGCCTAAATCCTCATTTCTTCCAGAACCAACCAAAAAACTGGCGTGGTAGTGGGCAAAGGGAACCAATCAAAATTTTAATCAATGAGAATAATCTAGTAGTTAACAGTCTATATTATACTACAGTCATCGTATTATCACTCACCAAATTATTTAGTTGACATGGCTTTTGAACAGATCAATGCTCATCTCAATAAGGTCAGTAGCCCGCAGCTCGACTTGAATTCCACCCAACTCCATCTTGAACCTGTATTTAGAGTTGGCATATGTTTTCTTTATTTTCTCGCTTGCTGTATCAGGGGACCTACACACAAAACCAAAAAAAAATTAATGCAGATTGGAAGCAAAAAACCAAGAAAAACCAAAATCACATGTCTAAAAGCAAACATTACCAGGCAATGAAAAAAATTCTGCTTTTGGAGACATTCTCTTCTGTCATATACTCATAATCATATACAGCATAACGACACTCATCAGCAGGAAGGCATGCAGTGAAATCTTCATAGCCTTGGGCTGGATCACCAAGCTTTTCCACAATGACTTGCTTCTGTTTCTCCTCAATCTTATACACTATGAACCGGTGTGTCCTTTTTGCCTTGAGCTCCATAAACTTTAACTTGCAGTCATCGTTGATTTCAATATCATAATTTGTATTTTCCTGTCAAATTGCAGACAAGTCATTCAATATTTATAAACTAGGCATGGCAACAGGGTGGGGCGGGGCGAAAAACATCGACGAAATCTAAGTATATATTGACCTCACAACGATAAAATACTAACATTGCAATCAAATCATACAGCGGTTCTCTTTCACTGGGACGGAAAAAAGGTGAAACTAACAATTCATTTCCAAGAGGGAAATTTATGTAGCCAACCCTTCAAATAAATAAAGGACAAACCAAAGAGATAACTCGACAAGTTTTCCAATTGCATCACACATAAAGAGCGAGCTTGTTATACCTGCTTCAGGTCTGACAATTCAACATAGAGACAAATGCAATCAAATTATACAGTCACAAACAAACGGTAAAGGTAGTATTCCTACAAACAATTTTTTCAAAAACAAAAAAAATTACCACAAACAAAAATTAGATTGAATACACTTACCTTATAGCCTTCTATGATTTCACGCTCCACCAGAGTTCTTGCCATTAAATCCATTACCCCATTTGAAGTTGGCCATCCAGGATATTGTTGATGTTGCAAACTGATGGGCGAATCTGGAACCACTACCAAAACATTGGGAAGACTTTTAATCTTTGCAGCCTCTTCTTTAGAAAAGATTGCTCCAAAGAAATAAAAATGCTCATACTCAACAGAGTATAATCGTGCTAGCGCATCAGAGACACCACTGCAATAACATCATAAAATAAAATAAAAATAATGAGAAAAAAATATTACTATAAAGTATTGGAAAAAAAAGTCCAAAGAACTCACCAGCAAGAAATCATGTTCAAACAAATAGCAACTTGATCTTTGAAGTCCAACTCTTTAATCCTCTCTTCGACTGGAGGGTAAAAAATGACACAGTACCTTTGGTAAGTAGTTTCCCTTTCCTTCTTGAGAGAAGTTGCGACGGTTGAATACCCACCAGCTGCAAACATTAGTATTATGATACAGATTTTAGCTGTTAATATAACACAAACTGAACCAAAAAGAAAGTCCAGTGCTGCTAATAAACCAGAGCCAACTGATGAGGTGTGGATGAACTAACTTGAACCACATATACTGTAAAGAAACTCAAATTATTCTATAACAACGCTTAACTACTTTAACTACTCTATATACTTTAACTACACGAAACCATCTAAGGCAAAAGTACAAACTTTAAAATAGACAAAAATTTGGTGTTCAACAGGCAATTCAACGTTTGATTAGTTCACAATTATTTGATGCGTTACTTTTTTGAATCAGTTGCATTGATCTAAGAGAGTAACTATTATGAATGGATATGAATTGTGTCTTAACAAATAAAAGAAATAGTACACAATATTCTCATATTTAGATTAAAACTAAACGAGAAAGAGAACAAAAACAAGATACCAACCTGATTTCAGTCTATCTTTGAAATCATCAAAAATATTGGCACCAGCCAGCAATGAACCCATGTCGAGGGAGATCAGCTACAAATAACCAAAAGTAAAAGGCAAAAGTTCAATACCAATATAAACAAAATATTAAATCTCTAGGAAGAGCTGATAAATTCATCATTTGTTAATAGCCCAAACAAAGAGCCTGAGGAATCAAGGACCCTGACATAGTCTCAAACAGGAAAAGTGAAGATTTTGTCAGACAACGACTGTTTGTAACCACGACATTCTAAATGATATTTCTCGCACCACCTTAAATGTTTGTTTTAATATAAGATACATGGGGAGTGGGGTAGCAGGTTCAACCTTCTTATTCATTAATGGTTCTGGGACATCTCCATGCACTATGCGTTGTGCTAATCTGCAAAACAATAAAAAAAAAGTTTAGCATAACCAAATCAAAAGATACAACACAGGCAAATAAAAATTACTTAAACTTTAGCATTGAAAATCTATGCTACTGCCGCTTTAAATCAATCAAGTGTATATTGAATGACTTTAACTTAACAGGTTTGATCCCATCACGTGTATAATTCCAATAAAGGAAGATGTTATAGACATGTTTTATATAGTTGCACAAAGAACAAAAATTCCTTAGTGATCTGACCATCGTGTACAGATAAAACAATACACACTTCACTCCATTGGGAAAGGCTATGTTGGAGAGAGAATCTTACAAGCAAAATGATTGAGAGTTAAACCAAGCTATATATGTAGCTTTGGTGCCTTGATTTTGTGGTTCCAAATAAAAAATGGATAGTGAATTTGTGAATGGAACTGTACCAAACTTCTATTACTAATTGACAATTAGGACTACGAAAATACCAAAATTCAAACCAAATTGAATACTAGGACTATTTTAAAAACCACAAATCTGAACTGATCCGTTTAATCGAACCAAATTGGTACAATTCGTGAACTATCATTTACCCTCCAATTCGTGAACTGATCCGTTTAATCTGAACTGATCCGGCTTGGTTTAACAGTTTGATTTGGTTTTTTATTAGAATTAGAACTAGTTGATGTGATTGTTTTCTTTTGTCTGCGTATACACCACATTAAATCCCTCAGTATATATTATTCATAGTTAGTAATACAGTATCTAGTTCTTCAACAATATGACATCACAACAGGACAAAAATTGTTCTTGGTAAGTGAATAAATGCCCAAATTGCCCTCAGAACGGTTTAAAATTTAGTGTCGGTTTGGGGTTTTTGCGTTTAAAACAAAATAGCGGATCAGAGCCCGCTATGCCACTAAACTATATTCTCTCATGGATTTGTTTTGTTCCAAAAGCATGAATTAACAAAAGGAATCCTATAACTCAATATTAAAAGAACAAAATAGTGGATCAGAGCCCGCTACGCCACCATACTATAGCCATTCTCGGTGCAACCCACACGACCCCTACGCCGCTATAGTGGCCAATTGACTACCTAGTCTAACATGCATTAATCAATAAAAGAATGTACAACCTATGACTCAATATTAAAAAGCAAAATTAGGCATGAACACAAACCCTTCCACAACTGCAGATCTTCCCAGACTAGGTTCACCGATAATAACCGGTTTGTTCTTGGTGCCTCTAGACAAAATCTCGATACAGCGATCAATCTCGTCACCTTCACCTTCGCCTATGATAGCATGAACATTGCTGAGTCTAGCAAGTTCGGTCAAGTCCTTTCCGTAATTGTATATCTGATTAAATAATTAAAACGAAAGAATGTATTACATATAGTAAACGATAAATAACGAAAAACGTATTTACATTGTACTGAAATTTGAAATTTAGTGTTATTAGCTCAAATCTTCAATGGTGATATTTATCTTTTCATTGACATTCTTCATCAAGAATTCTTCATCAACAAGAATCAACATCAACTAATTTTGAAATTAACGAAATAAGGTGAAAATGTTGGATATACCGAAGAATCTCCTTCGGAGTGGTGAGAAGAAGACGAAAGAAAACGATCGGAGCTAAAGAGAAGCTTGGAGGAGAGGACATTGTTGAAAACAGGGTTTCCGGCGTTCAAGGTTTTGTTGACGCCGTCGATGAGTGTGCGAGAAGGAGAACTTGTGGTGGAAGCCGTTACGGCGGCGAAGACCGATTTTCTTATCACTCTTCTCATCGCCATTGATTATTCTTTGAATTTTTGAGAAATGTTGTAGTAGAAAGCGAGATTAACGCTAATGTGTGTGAATGCTTGGTTCGTTTTGATTTGGCAAGAAATGTGTGTGAAGGCGCTTAGTTCGTTTTGATTTGGCAATTTTCTTTTTTTATGAAATTTTATTTTATTTTATTTTATTAATTGTTGTTAAAGGACAGTGGATTAGATATTTCTGTTTTCTTGCATGCCAAGTAATTGTGTGTAATAGCTTAGCTTAACCAATTGTAACTGAATTAGTTAGTATTATTAGTTAGTTACAGTTAGTTAAGTAACTATGGTTAAGATGGAGTTGTATTCCTCTACACTCTATATCTGGGAACAATTATCATTCTTGGTCGCGTTCTAAGCAAGTTGCTCTGCGTTCTAAGCACAAACTTCATTTCATTAATGGTTCCCTACCCAGACTTTCTGATGATGATCATGATTTGATTGCTTGGGATCGTTGTAACTAGAGCTGTCAAAACGGGCCGGGCCGTACGGGCGGGCCTGAAAGCCCGCAAAAAATGAAGGGCCTGGGCCGAAAAATTGCAGCCCGAATCATTTCAGGTCTTTTTAGCCCGGCCCGGCCCGACAAAGCCCGAAACCCGGTAGGGCTAACCCGTTCGGGCCGCGGGCAGCCCGAAAGCCCGCAAAAAAAATTGAAGTGTGTGATTTTTTTTTTTACACTGGACTGGACTCTTGGATGTTGTGACTTTGTTGGGAGTGACTTTTTGGATCATTAAAACTTTTATGTTATTCCAGATAATTAGTATTTTGAATTTCTGGACAATTAGTATTTTGAATTTAGAATTTTAGTCATTCTAGATATTTGTTGACTTTTGTTCCATAATTGTTATTCTCTTGAATCAATCTTAATTTATCTTTTGTTCACTATTTGTGTATATTTAAGTAATTTTGTTTCCTTAAAGAATGGGAAGGAAAAAAAACATATACGGGCCAGGGCTGGCCCATTAGTCCGGTATATTTATGTTGTTCTATATGTTCGGTACTTAAAAGAATGGAAAAGGAAAAAAAAATACGGGTCAGGGCTGGCCCGTTAGCCCGTATAGGGCCGGGCTCGGGCCCTATTTTTCGAGCCCATATTTAAACCGGGCTTTTTCAGCCCGGCCCTTAAAAGCCCGTCGGCCGTTCGGGCCGGGCCGCCCGTTTTGACAGCTCTATTAGACAGTGTTGAACCCTAAAATACACATTTGGGGATTTTTGGGTCGTGGTCTTTGGAAGGGACAAGTAAGCTTAAAAGAGTGAAGGAGAGAACCCTTCTTATCTCTTATTTATTAAAGTTAATCCGAACGCTAATTGTTGCCCTAAATTTAACCTAACCTAACCCTAATGCTTAATATTACTGGATTACCCCTAAAAGTAACAATTCACTCCTAAATCACTCCTATTCTTTTGAACAAAACAAATCCCTCCTATTTTTTTGATAAAACAAATCACTCCTATTTTTTC
>Ga0228711_1004166_pt1 | contig 22333 bp, 17 predicted proteins | sample MedpolnodulmetaG_2_FD_177996 | JGI IMG/M metagenome (GOLD analysis project Ga0228711, IMG submission 177996) | Root nodule microbial communities from Medicago polymorpha collected in Santa Monica, California, United States - brown nodules | ecosystem: Host-associated > Plants > Roots > Nodule...
CATTATTAACACTTACACTTGCAGAGATGCGGCAGAATGAAAGTATACAATAGTATATGGCTTCTGTATAATTGGCTCGAACTCCTGAAATATAACGCCAAGACAATTTTCAATATATTTGAAAACTTAACAGGGTAAGGGAAAATATGGATTAAAACGTAATGATCTTAAATGAGCTTTAGGAGAAATAAGCATTCTCAATATCCAGATGATGAAAATTATGTAGCCAGACTCATGTTTGTCAACAGTAAAATATGCCAAGCTGAAGGGTACAAATATAAATCACCTTCACCACGTAATGGACAAATCGTTCCAGATCAAGACATCTGAGCAAAAAGTGAGCCCCCACAACAACCACGACAGCACGCCCCTCACTGTCCACCCCTCCACGATAGCTGAAAAATACAAATATCTCTGTAAGTAAATGTAAATATCAATATGAACTCATGCATGAAACCTTCATATCAATTGGTTAAAAAACAAAAGAATATCAAAACTCTAAAGAGCATAAAACTTCATTATTTGTTTATCAATTATTAAAAAAGTTTATTTTCTCTTATGTGGAAGAACATCACTCTCATCATTACATGACTGCCTTACAAATGTCTTAAAATTTAGTAAAGAAAGCCAAAAATAATTGAAGAATGCACAACCCAAATGTCAGTTTATCTCGTATTTTCCAAATTGCAGAAAATGTCCCAACACAAAAACCTTACATTTCAATGATTGCATTAAAGTCAATCACATTTACGATGGTCCGTGAAGTGTCAGCTCAATGGTAAGAGATTGACCTTGTAATCCCAAGAAGATGAGTTCAAATCCCTTTGGAGACAATTGTACAATGGTCATTGGTGCCACTTTAATAATAATTTTGATACCCTCCCCAATTTTTTAAATAAATTACACTTATGATGAGTAGAGCTAGCTATTAATGAATCATCATAGCCTTATAGATGATTTAGTTTAGATTAGCTCCAACTTGGGAGATGATTTTCTTTATCATTAATATCATACATAAAAGATATGCACATGTAGACTGGTTAGTAACACATTTTTCCTCAAGATTCCATGAATCCAAACGTTGAAGTATGCAAATATCTCAAGTAATTTTGGAAATGAAAGCAATCAAAGTCTACAAAACACAGGCAATAAATAGATTGACTCTTACACAATCTTCATATCTGCAATTTCAGATAGATTTAAGGATTTTGCTTTAGAAAGATATCTAGAGTGCAGAGAATATTCTTCAGCGGCAGACAATGAAGGTCCACCTAGGTCACCAAATCCAAGCAAATTAGCAAAAGTCCAGCTTCGTTGTGCTTGAACAGTTTTCTCCCACTGCTCCAGACGTCTTTCATCAGGGTCTTTAATCAAAGACATGAAGGCAGGATCCAGAAATGTATCTAAATATGATGAAGTCCTATCAAAGAACCGTTAATCAGGAAAGTTCCACAAGAAATAAAATTTTAAAATGGATATCTGCGCACTTAAATGCAATGGAAAAACATCAAGAAAATAAAATTAATGGTAAATAACATTGTGGCATGTAAGCTTAGAATAACAGATAAATAATTAATCCAAATAATACTGACCAAAAACTTAGATTTTAAGGCCAAAACAATGTAGAATTATAGACTCGTAAACTCACAAGTAAAATTGAGTTTAATGATTTTATCAGTTTCCTTGAACTTGCAAGTTTATCAAAAAAGAGTTATCAATTGAGTTAACTTGTTTTTGTAACCTAGGAACATAAACATGTAAGAGTGGAAGAGTTAACTCAAGAGTTCAACAACCATCTAACATGATAACGTCTCACTCATTACTTGCCATTCAAAAAAGGATAAGAAGAGAAAAAACTCATCCTGCATTTCAATTGGTGAGCAAAGATTAAAACAAGTTCCTTTGGATGTATTCTTTATTTCTTTACAACAGATATTGTCATACTGTCATGCAAATAGATATCGGTGTCCTATCTTTATTTCTTTGTTTCTTTATTTCTTTAGATGACTAGTACTATATTGATTGATGATTAAATTGAATTTATTCAAAAAAGTCAGGACTAAAGTGAGAAATAAAAGGGAATGTCGGGGACAAATAGGGTTTGACTAGAATATATTATCAAATACCATGAAATCCACTATTTATTTATGCTCCGATTGTTACCGCCTACTCAAGTATTTGTACATTATAGAACACACTGAGAAATCTAGAATGAAATATAAAAAATGTATAAATCTCTGACTAAAAGTTGACTGACCTGCGAACCAAGCCAACATCACTAACAGGAAGATCCACTGGTTCTCTAGGAGGTTTCGGGACCTTCTTTTTAGGCAAAGGCTTTATTCTAATTTTACGCTCATCTATGGTAGTCTCACCATTCTCATCCCCAACATCTGCAGGAAGTTTTGTCAAAGCCACCTCCTCCTCATGTTTATCCCGGGGAAAATAAAGTGGAAGTAACCTACATGTAAATAATGCAAAATGAAAGAATGAATAAGTAATGCAGAATCCACATTGAAAAGCGTATAAAACAAACTGGCATAATTTTAGAGAAGTTCCTCTTATTTGAAACATTGCTGGTACCAGCAATAGAGAAATACCTTTTATATATCTCGGTATCAATTGTGTTGGTAGTGCAAAAGACAACAGCTGTTACATTGTCTTTCTGCTTCTCAAGAAACCGCCGCACAGTTCCTGAATAAAAAGGCACAAGAAAATGTGAAACGATATGAGCTGTAGAAGCCTAGCAATAATGTAGTCCATCAGGTATGAGAAAACAGTTTTCAAACGAACAAAATATAAAATCATAATCATATGCTACGTACATTCAATATTGCATGATTAAATACCCTGAGGCTATGTTTGGATATATAATGCTGACTGCAATGGAATGGGATGAGATGGAAGGAATTAGAGAGAATGAAAGGTTTTGGAAATTGTATAAAATGGAAGAATCATAAATAAAAGGAAAGGATGCAACTAGACATGCATCTATTTTCGTTCTTAAGCTGCACCTTGCCATCCCCTTCATCATTAATTTAAACAAACACTTTTCTATTGCAAAGACAATTTTAACCACCACTTAGTAATATGGAAAATTAAATTAAATAAACCAGACAGAAAATAATTGATTGACAGTTTGAAGACTTGAGTGTGTACTTTGTAATTATATCGTTTCCCATTTCCCCTCCCATGACCAATAAGATTCTCTTCCTCTCTATCTAAGATAAAGTCAGCACATTACTGTTCATGGTTTTTGCATCCATCGCTGCTATTTTCAATACGTAGTACTGAACAGAAAAGAAGTAATATATTTCCAAAACTTAGTAAGTTTAACTCATATCAGATAGGCAAAGTTAACCAATTCAATTTATCATGACAGAATCAATATAGAAGCCGGGAAAAAAAATGAGGGGAGAAAACTCACTTATTGCTACATGTGCAGCTGGTTCACGGGGATAGTTCTTTGCGTCTGTATAAATACAACCCATAGCAATGCTGCACCAATAAATGCAATAAAAATGTAAATTTTAGATATTTGAGGTAACATGGGAGATAGTCTAACTATTTGAAGAAAAAAGAATGACAACATTTGAAAACCTTCGAAGCCCATTTTCAATTAGAAGCTCAAGGCAAGAACGATAGCAATGACTTAAAGCATTCTCTGCAGCAGTGTGGTACTTCACAGCATACTTTGGACCAACTGTATGGATAACTTTCCTGCCATAATTTATCAAGGAATAGAATATCATATTCTAGGAATCTGTGCATGCAACTAAGGAAGGAATATAGGGCAGTAAAAAGGGCAGAATAAATTAACATAATTGGTGGAGCACGACACATGAATAACTGATCTTTAATTAATACATGGAACTAATCAAAGAGAAAACATGTTGCTTACCATTTATACAAATGCATCCACAATTGAGCATGTTTTTTCTTTCCCTATGTGTTGATTATAGTCAGAATTATAATTATTCTTTAATTAATATCATTGATAAAGTTTCATTATATTATTAGTTTCCTTATTTTAAGAGAATCTCATGTGTGTGTGTTTGTACATCCCCTTTCTGTAATGCAAGATTATAATTCTAAACTATTCATCTTGGTATCTAGCCCATCCAAGATTTGTTGGGCCACCTACTATCAGGTCACCACTATCGGGCCACTTGAGTCACGATCCGGATGTTCAAGCCTAGGCGTGTGGGGGAGGGTTGTAAAGAGTCCCTCCCACATTAGGTGAGATATGACCTGAAAATGTGTTTGCAATGATAGGCAGTCCTCACATTATAAGCCTATTTTGTTAGGGTTGAGTTAAGCCCTACCCAAATTCTAAGATTTAGATTATTATTTATCCTTAATTAAAGAGGACCTCACTTGTATATATTTTTGCACATCCTGTTTGTGTAATGCAAGTTAATAATTCTAAAATAGTCAACTCTATTTTTGGCATGTAAGATCAGTTATTTATATGCCGTGCTCCACATGTTATAGTACACAAATCTCATGTCAATACAACCATGATTCTAAACTGATTTAAGAAAGAATGACAATGCAGCAACATTACTTAAAGATATTATCCGTGTGCCTTTTCTCCAGACAGGAGGCAAAAAAACCAAGTCATTATTGCATAGTAGCATTGGAGCTTCCCATGTGGAAACTGAAGATTATTACTTGGACTTTGAAAAAGTAAACTTAAAGGAGCCAAACCTTGCAGGAAGGTCATAGGCATTGGAAACTTTAGCCATCCCTGTTCGACATCCACCCTGTCCAGAATAATATGAAATCGTTTATTTTATCATATTTACAATTCATTTCACAAAAATTGCTACCCTCGTTTACAATATATTTAGCCCAATCTTTCAACCAAATATTTAACAAACAATATTATAGTTGCTAAATGTACAAATATAAACATTGAGCTCATAGCAATTTATTACTGCAGAAGCAATTAATAAAAGAACAATACCAAAGTTGCACATTCTTCAGCAAGACCAGGTCCGGCTGCAGCATGCAACCCAGGGCTGCTGTGTGCTTCATCCAAGGCCTGTTGACAATAAACCAAAAGCAGATAAGAAATATGCTTTATTATCACCATTATATTTACTGGAGGTCTAGATCTAACCTGCGGTGAAATAACATTTTATTACATAATCACAATGGTCTGAGATGCAAGATAATTGTCAAGAATTGCGAGTACCTCTTAGGAACTCGATTTACATAGTCACATGCAGACACAGGATTACAACAAGTGAACTATGGTTTAGGGTAAACCAAAAATGTTCTTTATCATGTTTATTTTAAATAAAGATCCTACTTTAGTGACGTTATTTGAATAATTTTATGTGAGCATTCTATCATAAGGGTTCAATGTTACGTGATTCTTCTTATCATCAACAAAATCATTGTTAACCTATAATTTAATTGTATTCAAACACCAAACAAAGAGCAAGCACCTCTAAGATATGACTCAGAAAATAGAAATACCATTTTATGTAATATCTTAGCAGGTAGGCTTCTTAGGACCTGAAATTATTTTAGTAAATACAATGAATGCACAAGGATGTTATGAGCAATCTCACACTTATTAAATTTTAATTTCTGGTTCTATACAATTAAGAAAGATATGAACATCTGGAGAATGTGACTAACTCTAACATAGCAATAGAGTTCTAGGTTTTAGGGAACTACGCACTAGTATAGTGAAGCACAAGTCATGAAAGTTGGTAATACTCAGACACCATAAGTTTCAGGGCGAGAAGGACGAAATGAGAGAGTTGAGACTGAATTGTTTGAAATAGATATTGATTTGATGTTATGCAAAACACATAGCATTATCCCTATATTAATATATACTAAAATTAGACTTAATTCTAATTAAAATAAAAAATAAAAAAATCAAACATATTATAATGAAAAATTAAACCCACTCATAAGAGATCATCTATGATACTTTTGTATATTCTAAAATCAAATAACAATATTATTAGATAATTTCTAGATACTTTAACATCGTCAAAGCTAGTGAATCTGAGGTAGCCGGAGTTTGTTGATGACTTTCACAAAACCCATTTTCCACAATTGTTGTCCCGTCTTTGCATCCTAGAGAGCAACGGTAAGGTCCCCAGGAAACCCATCATCTATGATTTCTTTTTCACCACCAGGAAACCACGACAGCGATTTCCCCTTCTGTCTCTATTATTTGCCTTCACTTATTTTCTCCTATCAACAGTCAGGTCCTACACTCCTACTTTTACTGTGGTAACATTTGTCTCTAACTGTTTCAAAAAGATAGCTTTGAAAAGCCACAAGAAGAAAGGAAATTATTCATCCCTGAATTTATTCCTAACAGAAAGAAATTATTACCCTAGGAAGCTATCCTTCTCTCACGCTGGAATAAACCAGTCAATTACTTAACAATATTCCGAATGTCTTATTAACAGAAAAACAAAAGAGCTAACAACCTAACTACTCGTCTCTAACTGGTGTCTAACTACTGTCTCTCAAACTATACAACCAGAAGCTTATCTATTATTCCTAAACTTCCTTCTATAATAAACTCTCAAGATCTTATCAGTAGGTGCAGTAGTATCTTGCCTAACAGTTTCCGTTTCCTCAAAATTCATTCCTTGCCTTGTTTCTGATCTTCATATTATTATGTTTTATGTTTCTCCTCCAACGTTCCAATTCTAGTTCTTGGTCTTTGGTCCTTTGTTCCTTCTAACTCCAAAGACACCACTCATGTCTGTTCTAATGCATGCAACCTCTTTTCTCAATTCTCCAGCAATGACAAGAATGTGTTCCTTCAATTCTCCACCACCCCTGTTTGTGTCTCTTCCTGTTTCTGAGTCCTAAAAATTGTTTTCCTAAAATTTCTGTCTTGCCTAGTCTCTGATTTGATATTATTCTGTTTGATATTACTGATGTCTTTCTCCATGAATCCATCAATATTCACTGTCCACAGATCCAACATCGGAGCTCTGATACCAATTGAGAGGAAGGGCTACACCTTCTTTTCCATATGCCTAATGTTCCCAATTCTTTGTGAAACGACAAGACCCCTCCCTCTACTCCCTTGCACTTACTTATATACATCACAACCTAAATATTTCCAACTAGTTATCCAAATAAAAAATATTTCCAACTAACAGACTAAGGCCATGTTTGGTTTTTATTTTCATTTTCTGTTTAGTTTTAATTACAAAAATACCACCTTGTTTTTACTTCGTAGCCTTCAAAAACTTTCAAAATATTGAAGGAAAAAACAAGTGAAAACAGGGTGATATTTTTGTAACTAAAAACAGAAAATAAACATGAAAATTAGAAAATACAAAACAAGTCCTAATTGAGAAAATACAAAATAAATGCTTGATTGAAATTCTAAAGCGATAAATAATGCGAGACAATATTTCAAAGTGAAACTTAATACGAGACAGAGGGAGTATGACTAACCTCATTTGTTGAATTCACCACGGCATCCACCTCAAGGTTCCAAGGATCCCCTCTCCACAAATATAACCGCGAATTTATTTCATGGTCAACAGGAAACCTAGACACCGAACCACCTGCACCACTCCCAGTTCCCGATTGGAACGCCAAAGGATCAGGGAAGTATGGACTAGAAAGCGGTGAATCTCCATTGTCATTCTCCAATATATGCTCGGCATCAATCCACCTTGGAACTTGATCTAATGTAACAACAAAGTCCCCGTTGTCATTAGGTAATCCATCTTGAGATGTGGCTGACGAAGCAGCCACAGGCCTGTACATTTCAGTGACTCGTATCCTATCAACAGCAATACCAACCCTTTTCTTATTGTTCCAAACTACCCCTTCCAAGTTCCACAATCACTGTAATATAACAAAACATAAACAATCCAAAACTCACAAATCAGCTAAATAAATCACCATAACGTATAGACACGGACACCAAACACAACACTGAATGTAACTATGTATGCATGCGTCAGACCTATGACAAACACAGACACCAGACACAACACCGAATGTACCTATGCGCACGTCAGATATCTAACACGCCATTTATATAAAGTGTCGGTGCTACATAGACCATAATCAAACTCAACAATAAGAAATCTCCTTCCAAGTTCTACAATCACTGTAATGTAACAACACAAACAATCCAAAATTCACACATCAGTTAAACAGATTACCCACCGACACCCGACACAACACTGACACATAAAAACCTCAAATAATTTAATTAAGTAAAAGTAATTGAGTTTAACTACACATGTGTTCTGATATCAGATAGACACGGGCACCAGACACGACACTAAGGTAACTACACACGTGCAGATGCCAGATATCTCTGGCACGCCATAATCAACATCAACAATAAAAGCCTTCAAAAAATAACTTGATATATAAGATTCCAAAATAAATTCCAAGTATGACCCATTTCTTCAATTATCATTTTCTTGCAATCAGGAAGAAAATGCATTAATCAATTGAAAAAAGAAAAAAAACACAAAATTTGAATCTTGTTATAACCGAGAATTTTGAATGTGATATGAAAAATTTATATGTAATGAAAAGGGAAAAGCAAGAATTACCAGGAAATGAAATCTGGGTATTGAAAAAGAAGAGTTGTTTGCAATTATGGGATGAGATGAATGAGAACTGTTGTTGAAGATTCGGCGGGACAAGGGGATGAGCTTGCAAAGGCTGTTTTTCTTTTTCCTGACAGAATTAAATTCTTGTTTTCTTCTGTTTGTTCAATCTCAAAAACACTAACAATCATTAACTACCACCGCAAGGTTGATTATACAATTTTAATTTTTTTGTCCAATAATTAATACAAATTTTTCATAACTGAATTGGTTTATAGGTCGGTGATATTTATATTTAGAGTTAAATATGTTTTTTTATTTCTTTAAATATCATAATTTTTGTTTTAATACTCTTAAAAATTTATTCAACTTGCAGTCATCTAAAATTTTTTCATAATCATTGTAAAAATAAAAAAAAATTCATCATCAATTTTTGTCATTAATTTTAAGTTAATTTATTCGAAATTTTAGTTTTTTTCACAATCATGTTTTTTTTTTTTTAGCAAAGTTCACAATCATGTTTGACACTTTATAAAATTCTCTTTTATAAAAGTTTCAATTTTTTTTGGATGTTTTTTATTCTTATAAATATTCAATTTTTTTAATTTTCGTAAAAAAAATGGGTCAATTAAGTAAATGGTTCCCATAAATATTCACAATTTTGATTTTAGTCTCTATAAAATAAAATCACAGTTTTTAGTCCCTATAAAATTTTCCATCAGCATTTTTAGTCCCTATAAAAATTTTCCATCAACATTTTTCGTCCCTGTCAAAAAATTTCATCAACATTTTTGGTCCCTAAAATGCTTAAAGAGAATGTCGCAGGGACTAAAAAGTGTGATTTTATTTTGTAGGGACTAAAAACAAAACTGTGAATATTTATAAGAACTAAAAACTTAATTAACCCAAAAAAAAATTCTTCAACTTTTAATATCTTAAAAGTATACATCCACACTTTTGGTCCTGCTTTTAACTCAAGCAAGCTAAATCCTTCATATTTTTTAAATCAACCCTTAAAAGTGTACATATTGAATCAAATCGTGGCTCTTTTAGGTTGAATCTTTTATTTTTTGACAAAAACAAAAGGGTTAATGGTGCTTTATCCCCCTGTAATATAGGTCATTTATAGGTTTACTCCTTGTAAAATATTTTTTTTGATTTACCCTCTATAAAATAATTTTTTTTTCAGAAAACCCCCCTAATAGGCCATACAAAAACCAAAATTTCTGGAAAAAAAAAATAAAAATTCATTTTTGTATGGCCTATTAGGGGGTATTCTAAATAAAAATATTTTACAAGGGTAAATCCGAAAATGGCCTATATTACAAGGGGTAAAGCACTATTAACCCAAAATAAAACAATATCCATTCATTCAAATCGATATAGTACATCAGATACAAACATCGCTAAAAACGTAAATAGTGAATCTGCGAACAAACTCACAGCACCCAAGTTAATAGCATACAACGGCAAAATGCCTACAAATAATATGATAAAACCTAAGTCACCGAAATACCCATGCTTCCGGATCTGCAACGTTGACGTCCAAATCATTGGTTGAATTTGTAATTGACTGATGTAGATCTTTCAATAGGAACTGACCAAACACCGCGACAAGACGCGAAATCAAACGCCGCACAAGACGACGAACAACACAACGCCGCACTTAGACGTCGAAATCACAAAAAACACAACGAAAAACTTGATAGATGTGAAAACCACTTATGTAGATTGAAAGAAAAAGGGAAAAAAAGATGTAGAGAGGTGATTCTAGGTCAAAAAATGACCTAGAATCACCCCTTCTCGATGAACGAAGGAGAAAGAAAGTTTAGAGAGAAGTTGGAGCTTCTCTCATTAGAAAACTAGGGCCGACAATTTAGGTTGAATCTTTTATTACAAAACCTAATCACATATATAACTTTATATTATTTTTCTGCATACGTTTGTCACTAAACTGTTAGAACCTCTCAACCCTTTTCTTAATATGTAGTTGAAATTAAGCACATACTATGCGTTTAACGATAATCATGGAGACATGTCAAAATTTATCGAGGAGTTTTTCTGTGTATATAAGTACAGTTAAAGAATCAAGTTCATTACAATTTAATGATAATCATGGAGACATGTCAAAATTTATCGACGAGTTTTTCTGTGTATATAAGTACAGTTAAAGAATCAAGTTCATTACAAAGAAGCAAGATTAAAGCCAAAAAATAGTTTTTATTTTTATTTTTTCCACTAAGATCGTTTTTATTGACACTTTTCTTATATGAATTTGTAGAAATGGGCGTGCAAAAATAACTTTGAAACACATCCAAAATGAGAAAACTCGAAAATTAGCTTTCGCTCAGAGAAAGAAGGAATTAACAAACAAAGATTCTAAATTATTTAGCAAGTTTGGAGTTGAAGTTTGCTTAATTGTGTATGATGGCGATGTGATGGTAGACCAATGACTTGACCACAAGACTCCACAATTGTACTGTCCATGCTTAAAAATATGATTGAGGGTACAACTCCAAAGGAATTTGATGTGAAGGACTTTTTTGCAAATAAGAAAAATATGATCGAAGCTGAGATTTCCAAAGTGCGCATACAGGTTGTAAAGAACAAGTATCCAACGTGGGGTCTATGTTTCAATAGCTTGGAAGAGGATCAACTCAAAACGTTCATTGGTATTGTAGATGGCAATGTTCAAGCTTGCAATCAAAGGATTAACATGCTGAACAAAATTCAACAAAGTGATGAAACTAGTTTCTTGGATAGCATTCCTCAAAGGCAATATATATCTGATGATCCATTGAAGACACTTAGTGAAATTGGTGAAATGGATTTCACACAAAACACTACTGATCATTTGAACTCTCCTGTTCGTTCGACTCCTGCTTCGACCACTAACCAATTTGGTGAAGTTGTGGAGTTTGATGATCTAATGGCTGAACCTGGTGAATTGGAACTTGGTGATCAAGAATGGGTTACTAAAAAGAGTTGATTTGAAGAAACATCAGATAAAGAGTTAGTAAGTTTGGTTGGATGGATTCACAGTAAATTTGTCGGAATCATGATGAACCACCGTGATTTTGTAAAAGTTACATTTCTTAAATAGTATCAACTCTAATAGAAAGACATGTGGATGCACCACAAAACATGCACACAATTCATCAAGAGGAAAATTTCTAATGTGCACTTTGCCATCAGCACATTTCACTCACCAACAGTAACAAAAGAGGGTCAGACTAGAACACATAAACAAAGAAAATAAAATCATCTAAACTATTAACAAAATTTATTACAAGTGCTTTTCTTTTACACATGGACATAATCCATGTCTAATTAATGAGTTCAAAAACAATATTTTGAAACTATGCAACAGGCCTAAAATTGTTTCTTCAATTGGTGCCAACCAATATGTCAAAATTGTGCTTTTTACCTTTTTCAATAACAATATATTTTGAAACTCTGCAACAGGCCTAAAACATTTTCCTTTCTATATGCTCTAGCTGCATAATATTACTTTTCTCCAACCTTCTCCTTCAACATTGCTATGAATTTGTCCCTTGCCTCTGGAGTCATTCCCTCTGCTGAACAATCACCTACTCCCCATTCTGCGCCTCGTAAGCAGTACTTGTTCTCAATTTCTTTACTATTCCTGAAGAGTAAAACACAAAAATGTTGTTGTAACTTTCTGATAACAGATGCATAGAAACATTGTTTTAAACAAAGTTAATACCGATGAATAATAGGATCTAATGCATACACCGGACAGGACAAAGAGAGACACCGCAACATGGCTGGTGTCCGAAATATAGAACACCGGTGACAATATTCTAAATTGAGAATTAATATTAGTATATTAACCTGTCAAAAATAAGGTTATGGTAATGACACAGATTCTCACAAAAAAGAATATTAACAGGAATCATTTACTATCCAATTCTTACATTTTTTTTAATATAAAAAGACAGGTAGTGTGTTTTATAAAACCTAGTTACTGATATGATGTATTGATAATAGCCTAAAAAAATTATAAGAGGCTCAATAGGTGTTGGCTCGGTCTTTTGACGTGTGTCCAAAACGTGTCTAACAGGTCTGAGCCAATTTTTTTATTGGACATTAAGAAGTGTCTATTGCATGTCCAAATCGTGTATGAGAAATGTCGGTGTCCAAAACGTATCCTACATATCGACATAGCACTTTAGAGAGAGGTGTCTGCATAAAAAATACACAGTTCAATTATGATTACAGAAAAATTACTTCTCTTTATTCAACTTAGATTGCTCAAGCAATTTCTTCACCAGGGGAGTCTCTTTAAATCTTGCATCATTTTCAGCATATTTCTTCTGGTTTTCTTCTGTAAAATAGTAATCATAAAACAATGATGAAACAATATATGTTAGTTTCATTTCAACGCATTAAGGTTTACAAAATCAATATGTTATTATAAGAGTTTGAAAGTTCAAACCATTAAAACGTTTGAGGAAATCAATCTGAGGCAGCTCAGGACCAGGTACAGACTCTAGTCCTGAGATTCCTGACATGAATCCAGCATGTGCTGCAAAATAAGAAAAAAAATTCAATTCATATACATTGTCACAGTAAATATTTTTTACACCGTCCATCAATCATAATGGTCAGATTATTAAAAATGTTTCACTTTAATTCTTAAGAATCGTAGGATCATAGTGCTGCAGATCATACTCATATGAGATAGAGATAGCATAGGAATACTATTTATAGAACTCAACTACGCTAATGAGTAACTAACTCTAACTAATCCTAACGAACCAACTAATACTAACTAACTCAAACTATCTTAACATCAATCATAACTACTTGTAAAATCATATATATGATTGATTATGATTTGATGACACGGTAAAACTTTTTTACTTTGTCAGTATATAATGTTAAACTCAATAACAAAAATGCCTTAGCATGTGTCTCTAATGAAGTTCAGTGACTTGAATTGCATGCTACATTAAAGCATGGTAAAAGGTTACTTTACCTGGAGTTGACCAGAGAAGAATTGCAATAGAAGCAGCCAAAGGAAGTGATTTTTGAAGAATACTGTAAGAATGATGAGAAGATAAGGAGCAAGAAAACTTGGTGTCATTTTTTGTTATTCCAAAATGAACCTTCTTTTGAGGTGTGCTGAGTTTTTCACAGAAGGTGGAAATCTGAATGAAAGATGGTAATGAAGAGGAACTCATAATGATGATTGGTTTGGCTTTCCCTCTCTACACTGCCTATCAGCTGAACACTTGGGAGTTGGAAGCAAAGGGCAGTGAGATAAGGGGCAGCAGATATACAAGGCTCATATTGCTTCTTTTATATATTATAAACTTTACAAATTATAATTTTTCATAAAATTATCTATTTTCATTTTCAATATTTTTTTTTTAACTTTAATATTTAAAATACTTTTCTTCAATACTTTTGGTTTCTAACGAAAGTGCGTTGTGTATTTCCCACTTCGGACTTCTTAATAAAATGAAATGGTTTTGATTTTTTTATGAAAATGGTTCTGATTTATTAACCCATACTTTTATCAATTTAATTGATAATAATTAATATCTAAATACATAATTGAATCAGGGAATACAATTATTTATTATATTTTAGAATAAATATGTTTTTGATCTCTATAAAATTCGTTGATTTAATTTATATTTTTCATAAAATAATTCTTCAAATTTTGGTGCCAACATTCTTTTAATATCTAAACACAGAATTAAATTAGGAAAAAAATATTTATTTTATTTTAGAATAAATGTATATAAAATTTATTAATTGAATTTATATTGTTTACAACAAAATTCTTCGAAATTTAGTGCCAATATTCTTTTCGTCCCTATTGGTAACTAGCATACGGAACTAACGGATATTAAAATACAAAAGCTGAATTAGAAAATTTCCTTATTTATTAATTTTGTTAGGTCTGCAACAACTTAATCTAATAATTTCCTTCTAAAATGTTGCATTAGGTTAGCAGTAATTTAACCTAACAAATTCCCTCTACAATGCAGCAATCCCTAATATTTCTCCTCACTGATGAACTTTTCATTCATATCATGTTGTGTCATCGTTTGTATATATCTATTGTTTCTGTAAACTTTTTTTTTTTACAAGTTGTTGTACACTTATTTAATACGTTTACAAATAGAATACCCTAATTTCCATGCAAACTTGGGTATATATAGCAAACCCTAAACCCTTAATCTCTTACTCTTTAATCTTATGAGGTTTGCAACAACTAAACCTAGAAAATTCCCTCCAAATGATCCACATAATTGCTAAGTGCTTACCCTAATTATAAATTTCCTTCCAACACTTCTTCAATTTGAAATTTGAAATTCAAAATATTTTGTTAGGAACCATGAATTGCATTAAATTACATATATTGTTATACCTCTTGAAAAATACACAACTCTTCAACCAAGCACACATCTTCAAAATAATTAACACATTGTATAAGATCTCTTCAATTATTAAATTCTATGATATATGCAGATATGATATGTATTTGGTTGGAAAAATATATTATTACTTTTAGTAAATATCAAAGTGTAATTATTCTTTTTAAAGCTGTACGTGTAATTTAGAAATTCTATTAATTAAAGTGACTTTGTTTTTCATGTTAGTAGAAATTTAAAACAATTATTACAAGTCAATTTTTATATTTAACTATAATAAGTAAAATTGATTCGTGCAACAATATAATATTGTATTCTTTTAATATGTTGTGATAAAATAAAATAACAGTCTTTAATGATTAGTTTTTCAAAACTAAAATGTAAAATTTGATAAGATTCAAGTGTTATTGAAGGACATAGTAAGACAAATTTGATTGTAATATTGTATCTCTAATAATCTAATTTGCGTTTATTGATTGACCCATGATCTTACGGGTTAAAGATTATTCATTGGTCTCTATTATAGTCGATAAGGCCCGTGCGTCGCACGAGTCAAAAGTCCAGTTATATTTTTATTTTCTAACTCTAGGGTGGAGTTTGTTAGGCGACAAGCCAACGCGGTTGCTCATGCTCTTGTAAGAGAAACCACGTTATTAGCTAGTCCCGTTATTTATTACGATATACCCGAATGTATTAATTCCTTAATTATCAATGAAATGCTATAAGCATGTTTCCTTTAAAAAAAATGTACTAAATTTTTTTATGAGTAAATAATAATTCTGATCCTTGAATATGTCAAGTGCTCTCAACATAATCCTTGAATGTATTAAAATTAAGAAAATATCCTTAATGTATTTGTCGATAGTGAATTGAATTCTTGAATGTGCCTTTTTAGTTTAGTAAAGCCATTGCCTCTTATGTTAATCAATTTATACGAAACCACTATAAAATGCATACTTAAGGAGTGTTTTTTTTTTTTTTTTTTTTATAATTTTAAAACATGCAAAGATTAGTGACATTGTCTTACACATTTGAAGACCAAAATGATAATTTACTCATTTTTATATCCTTAAACAAAACCAATCATTATTTCATTATTTTCTATACGCAACACAATTTCATCTTTCAACCGACATTCATAAAGGTACAATTAGTTATATTTCTTACTTATCTTCTTTGGTCCTTGACAGAAAATGAATAACAAAACAATAAAAAAGGGCAACCCAGTGCACTAAAGCTTCCGCATACACAGAGTTCAGAAAGGGTCCCACCATTTAGTGTAAAAAAAATAAAATAGCAATGGACCACATAATCGAGCAATCTCCCTAGTTTGTGTAAAAAAATCCATGAGTGAAGAGATGAGATGCAACATAGATTCAACGTGCTGGCTACAAAAAGCATTAATTATCATTTACAAATTACATTAGATCTAACAGACTCAATTTCAGAATAATTTTTCTATGAATTCATTTGCTAGTTACAACACATTTATGAATTATTCCAATTCAATATCTTCAATCAATGGACAAACAAAATTAAGCAACATAAAGCTAAAACAAGTTACTATTATATTGGATGGAAAATCAGAAATGTGAGAAAGTATACAACTAGAGCCATATAAATGAAGTATGAACCTTTAAGAAACTAGTTACTCTTATTAGCATAACTGATCCATCATCTATTCAAATTCTGACAGGACTCTGCAACCAAAGCTCAAACAAGCTGAAGTTGTACAATCTCTTGTTTAAGTTTCATAGCAAACAAGCAGGTAAAGTACTTATTGGAAAATGTCAAAATCTCTTTATCTAAACCTTACACAAAACAAAATCAATGCAACCACCCAAGGTAAACCCTTAATAAACCTAGAACATATAGAACAAAAAGAGCATATGGAAAGAAAAAATGAAAACATATTGAGAGCAGTATCCAAATAGAGCTTCTTACTACAAAATCGCATTATTATCTAAAAAAGCTAAAGTAACTTCAACGCTCACACTCACACCATGCATCTAGAATTTAGTAAATACAGCTCATACCAGAAACAAATAGAACTTCTTACTACACATGATTAAAGCTTTGGTTAAGCAAACAACTGCACATTTAACAATGTAATGAATTTGATATATATACCATGGATTTTATTTTCAGAAATGAGGATTCGCATAGAAAGCATCTTATATTATATTATTAGTTAACATTTATAAGGTAAACTTAACCAACAAACATGCCAACACTAAGCCATAGAAGAAGTGTTTGTATTCTTCACTAAAACTTACAGAGGCAAAGGCAACAAAAATAGGAAAATGCCTCCATTCTCCTCAAGTTGTGGACGAATATCTCATCACATATAAACAAACTGTTGCTACAAAACATACACTTCAGGTGCATATATATTTTAGCACCTACTTCTGATCAATTCGGTAAAACAAGCCAAAACATGCATCTACACCTATGTATTATGTATAAAGGATCTGCAGTAAGATGACATAGTTCAAATCTATGATAACAGAATGAGAACAGAAGTAATTACCACAAAATCAGCAAATAATTCAAATTATCGGTCTATTCTATTGTATATGTGTATAGTGTTAATTGCGATTTGTAGTCTAATAGTCTTATTCATGACATAAGTGTACTCCTATCCTTAAAATCACACAGTTATATCATTAGTGAACATAATATATTTCAATCTTCTGTGTGAATTTTAGTTAATAAATCACTTTCAAAACACATAAAGGCAGAGCTGAAATTTTCACATATTTTATAGACTGTAATTTCTAAATTTCCATTAGTTAAATTGAGAAAATATGACAGAAATTTCCCTGTTTCATATCCTTCATCTAACCAAAGCACTTACTACTTAAGGAGGCAAGTTGATTTGAACCTGAAGTTTTGATCTGTATTTAGACTATGTGCCTTAGCTTACATGATTTGAACCATATTAACATTTCTCAATCTAGCATGACTGACCATTTTTATACTTCAAATGGCTCATGTGAGGGTAAGTGTAGGGTAGGCCAAACTGACATGGACTATATCATATGAATTGGATTTCATTGTTGAAATGGTCGGTGTCTATGAAAATCCATGTATATTTTAGTACACTCTGAAATAAAACGTGGACCGAATATCTCATCACTTATAAATAAGTTGCAGACAGATCACGCTCTGAAAATCCATGTATATTTTAGTACCTATGTCCAATCAATGATAATTAACAAGCTAACAACATAAAATTACACTACATACAACTAAATATCCAAATAATTAATCTAATCAAACAGAGCAGAAGTAATTAAACACAACCTCTGCAAAGAATTCCATGTATCAGTCCTAATCTATCGAACATTTGTTAAACATGATTTATGAAAAGAATGACAAATCAATTCTAATTCACAACTGGAAAAAAGCTTTGTTTTGTCTCACTCTGCCTTTGTTTTAGGTACACTAAACCAACGATTCACAAAGATAAAGTTTCATGCATCAAGACCAAATACAGTAGTAACTTTAACACTAAAGAAGGAACATATGTATGTGTCAATAACTCACAAATCTCTCTATCATAACCTCATTCATACGCATAAAAAAAACAAAAAAAAAAAATAACAAACAGCTTCCCTGTTACGTTTCTGATTTGATGTCAAATCTCAAACAAATGTTAAAATATTATTAGACAACAATACAATCATCGCATCCAAAAACCATCACAATACAATCATGTGTCAACAACTCATTCATAAATTGAAATAGAAACCAGAATAATATGCCATAGAAAGAGAGTAAAGCATTGAAATGAAACTAGTAAAGCAAGACTAAATGCTTGTGCCTCAGAAAGTTCAACTTAGGCAATGAAATATCAAATTCTAAAAATTAGACTCATAAACCTTGAGGGTGAAAACTCTACACAAAGGCTACAAAAGCAGTTAATTGTCCATGTATATTGTAGCACCTACTTCGGATCAATCAGGTAAAACAAGCCAAAAAAAAATGCATCTATAGTCATGTATAAAGGATGTGCAGTAAGATGACAAAATTAAACTTCATCATAACAGAATGAGAACATGTTCTTTTTATTATTTCAAACCTTTACTATTTCAAAAACCAAAATGTTGTCCTTGTGAGCTTAGCTCAGTTGGTAGGGACAATGCATAATATATGCAAGGTCCGGAGTTCAAACCCCGACCACCACAAAAAAAAAAGACCAAAATGTTAATTATTCAACAAATAGTACTTTGCTTTATAAATAAATATAAATATATTAAAACTCTTAATACCAAAGTCATTTCATGCATAAAAAGTACAATGTTATTTCTTGTTATTTCAACCAGTTCAAGTTCTTTTGGAGCAAAGGATTGGTCCCTGAAAGACTGTTGAATCTGAAACTACATAACACAAACAATTTAGTTTGATGAAATAAAAGGAAAAGCACATCCAAAAGGAGAATTCAAAGCTCTAATGTAGCTGAAGTTCATGGCTTTTTGGGTTCTTCATTAGAGTTGCCAGCAGCACCATCTTTTCTTGTTTTAGCCACGAGTTCCTCTATCTTTTCCATCTTTGATGGGTCAGCCATAGGTGCATCTAAGGTGTCTTGAAACTCCTTAGGGAGACGAGGAGGACGGTGTTGAGGAACGCGCTTCGGAATTGGTGCGTCGTTTTCAACCATCTCAATTTTGTGATCATCAGGGATACCCCAAGGATCCCATTCTGCAATATAACACATATAATATACAAGTGAGTGATCATCAAACAATTATGATTTGGATATAAACAAATTAACAGTGAAGCAGTAAGAAACATTCAAGATACAAATGATTATAGAGATGTAACAAAAACCAGCTTTAGCAGTAAGATGAATCCTTAATAATGCGAAACCAATAGCTACCAAATTCATAAAGTGAAAAAAAAAGAAGCAATGAACTTGAAAATCTTAAGACACAATCCTATTCATGTAGTCAAACAAAAAAAATACACATTATAACCATTCTTTATTAGTATTTTGTAAAATTCACATCGGTGCCACTAACTAGGAACAGAATCGATGGAACTCATTGGTTCCATCGACTCACATGCCCCTAACAAAATGTTTAATGTTTTAGGATTTCTAAAATTTAGGACCATCAAAATCAACATCGACAAACCTGTATTTTAGACAACAAATGAGAATAAACAGAAAAATTAAACTCACTAGTCGTCATAACACAAGGACGTTGAGAGACCAAACAGAAAAATAAGAACCACTGAACAAAATTAAGAGCCTGTATTAAAAAAGGTCCTCGATAATATCAGATAATGACAGAGAAATAGGGAGACTTTCCAAAACATATAGGAATAGAGAGACTCGGAACAAAGAGGAAAGTAAAGAACAGAAATGCTGACAAAGAGGAATAAAAACCAAGACAAGAAACAGAAGCAGACAGAGAGAAACAGAAGAGTTGCTAGAGAAAACAGATGGGTGTTCTATTTGGATACAATTGTGGTTCTAGGCTGTAGGAAAATAGGTTGTTCGAAGGAAAAATGGCGTTGAACTTGGTGGTTAATTGGATTTTAACTTGCTTTCTATGTTGATTAATATGTGGGATTTATAGTCTTAATGGCTTGTTTTCTCGTTGAAAAAAGGTAGTGACTTATGAGGTCATGTTTAAATTACCTCAAAAGTGGGCGCAACTTGTGTCGGGGACTCAATGGTATCTAGGGGTTTGAGTTTATGAGTATTAACTATGAAACACTGATGAAGACTCAGACACGAAGACACCAATAATTGAATGTAACCACATGTTAAGGTCATACCAATGTCAGACTCCAACACATGTCGGACACTTTGACATATTTTCAACAATAGGTGTCGGTGTCACATAAATTTTCACAAATATTTGAAACTTTTGTAATGACAGTGTATGAACTTATCTGTAATCTTCCCTGTAATTTAGTGCGATAAATCATTCAATGTATACATATGTACCATTTTTTGTTACACATCAAGGACAAAATAAATATGATATAACAGGGAAACAAATCATTCTAATAGGCCTTTTATTATTTAATCATGATGGACTACTTACTAATAATCTAATTAAACCTAATTAACGACCTACTTAAAACACCCTCTCATATTAGGTTCTAACACCCAATTTGCAACAAACATACAAATTCATTCACAACACCCTCCAAATAATTGCCTACCATTTTCATCTAACTTTCATTCTCACCCACATTGAAAAGTGGAGCGCATACACAAACAAAATCCAAAACCCTAGAAAGACAAAATAACCGAATCATACAACATAAAAACTCTTTAAAATAAAACTACAATAACAACTAGCACAACCAAAAAAATGAAGTTACCTAAAGTCAATGAATTTGGCTCCAACAAGCCTTGATATTTCAGCCACTTACGAATAAAAGACGAGTTGTTCACCAGGAATGAGTTTCATTCACCAGAAATGATCTTTATGGCGGGATTTTCTATTTGGATGAAGTTGTGGTTTAGGACAGTGGGAATAGGTTGTTCAAAGGGAAATGGCTTTGAACTTGGTGGTTAATTGGTTTATAATTTGCTTACTGTGTTAATTAATGTGAGTTATTTAAACTCTCAATGGCTTGTTTTCTCATTGCAAAAAGGTAGATTACTACCTTTTTGGATGTTAAGTCATAATTAGTGGTAACGGTGTGAATGGAAGTGCTATGCAGTGATTGTGATTTTGGATGCTGGTATTATTGCAAAGATGGGCTGGTATTATCGCAAAGGTGGGCATGTGTTGTGTCGGAGACTCGAGGGTATCTAGGACTACTTGCCATGAATCATCATTGATAAACCAACAAAATAAAAAAATAATTGAAAAATACGCAGACACGAAGACACCAGAAATTGGATGTAACCATATGTCAATGTCAGACACTAACACATGTCAAACACTAGGACATATTTTCAACCATAGGCATCAGTCCGGCATAAACTTTCACAGATATTTGAAACTTTTGTAATGATAGCATGATCTGATCTGTAAACTTTTAGTGCAACAAATCATTTAGTGTAAACTACCATATGTACCATTTTTTGTTACAAAGTATGGACACAAAATGCATATGTTATAACAAGGAAACGAGGAAAAAACACATTTACATTGCCCCTTTACATCAGTTCTGATTTTACACAGTTCTACAAAGGTGAAGTTGAGACAAAAATATTAAACAAAATACCCAAAAATCCATCAAACCACAAGAATGAACAACATACATCAATGAAACAGTTTAACATTGGTATACAGATAACCTGCGTAGTAAGGGTGTGATTTCTCATACTAGAATGATTGACTTCAATGCAAAGCGAATAATTAAGTACATTACTTGTTA
>Ga0228711_1004167_pt1 | contig 22330 bp, 12 predicted proteins | sample MedpolnodulmetaG_2_FD_177996 | JGI IMG/M metagenome (GOLD analysis project Ga0228711, IMG submission 177996) | Root nodule microbial communities from Medicago polymorpha collected in Santa Monica, California, United States - brown nodules | ecosystem: Host-associated > Plants > Roots > Nodule...
TGATGGGTGAATTGAAGTTCTTCCTTGGAATTCAAGTCAATCAAAGCAAAGATGAGGTGTATGTTCATCAAACAAAATACACTAAGGAGCTTCTGAAGAAGTTCAAGCTTGAAGACTGTAAAGTGATGACCACACCAATGCATCCCACCAGCACCTTATGCAAAGAAGATATTGGATCAATGGTAGATCAGAAGCTGTATAGAGGTATGATTGGTTTTTTGTTATACCTCACTGCATCTAGGCCAGATATTTTATTCAGTGTGTGTTTGTGTGCAAGATTCCAGTCAGATCCTAGAGAATCTCATTTAACTGCTGTTAAGAGAATCTTCAGGTATCTTAAAGGAACAACAAATCTTGGACTCCTCTACAGGAAATCCTTAGATTATAAGTTGGTTGGATTCTGTGATGCTGATTATGCTGGTGATAGGATTGAAAGAAAATCAACCAGTGGAAACTGTCAGTTTCTTGGTGAGAATCTGATATCTTGGGCTAGCAAAAGACAAGCAACTATTGCTATGTCTACAGCAGAAGCATAATGCATCTCAGCTACAAGTTGTTGTACACAACTACTTTGGATGAAACATTAGTTGGAAGACTATTAAATTAATGCTAACAGTATTCTCATTTATTGTGATAATACTACTGCTATTTGTTTGTCAAAGAATCCAATTCTACATTCAAGAGCAAAGCATATTGAAATCAAACACCACTTTATTAGAGATTATGTTCAAAAAGGAATTTTAGATATTCATTGATACTGAACATCAACGGGCTGATATATTTACTAAGCCTTTAACTGTGGAAAGATTTGATTTTATAAAGAAAAATTTGAACATGCACTTCGTGTCTGATTAAATTTGCTTGCCTCTGAAAAGGAAGTTAGGTTCTGAAGTCATTCAAAAGCTATAGTCCATCAAAAGCTCTTCACTGAGATTCTGAGGAAAATGTGCTTCTGAAGATGACGTCAGCATCTGAACTTCAGAAGCTGGACTCTTTGCTTCTGAGTAGCAGAGTTAGTGGAAACGTTGGAAGTTACTTTTTGGTAACACATGTCCCACTAACTTGGCAGTTACTCTGAGAACTTATGACGTGGCTTAAGTGTATTAGTGTATAACGTAAGAGGACAAGGATGAATTTATGCTTTGAATTTACTATCTCGTGCCCCCTAGGTCATTAATATTGTGTTTGTTTGTTCCCATCTGAATTGCAATCGTTTTTGCTAAAAACACTTAGACAAAAACACACACTACTCACTTCACAACATACACTTTCTGATTTTAGACTGAATCTCTGCGAAAAACTCACTCTCTTCAAAATCAAAAGCTTAGAACCCTAAAACCTTCATCCTAATCAATGGCATCCTCAAGTTCAATTCAAGGAACATCCATGCAAGCAACTACTGGTGATGCATATCGAATCAAAGGGAGAACAATGTCTTTGGAAGAATGGGAACTGAATGTTCAAGTTGAAAATCCAGTCGATTTCATCACGCTCAGGACCTAGATGATTACTTTGGAATGCTGAATGCTCCAACCTATGTGAATCTGGTTAGACATTTCTGGGTTAGAAGTGAAATCTACGATCGTAAGGCTGCTAAGTCAGAAGAACAAGAGAAAATTCTGATTGATCCCACTCTGGAAGGTAAAACTAGAAAGGAACTTGGTCTGAAGCCTTTCACTCGTACAGAGATAAGGTCAAGCATCATGGGAATCCCCATTACTATAACTGAAGAAGTCATTGCTAGAACTATCAGAAGAATAGCTGAAGGTTACTTCAAAGAGGGTCTGGACAACAACAAGACAAGTCTTTGGAATGATGTAGTCAACCTGACCATGTTCAACAACAAAAAGAAAGGAAAGTATTGTGACTTGAAGATGGATCAGAAGTTGCTTTTGAAGATCTAGAATGAGAATCTTCTACCAAAAGGAGGTGGTGGAGATCAACCCTCATTGGATCACAGGGTCTTTCTACACTTCTTCATGACCAAAAAGAAGGCAAATGTGCCTAAGTATATCTTCAAACACATGTTGAAGACACTGAAGGAGAGTCAAGTTAGCAAGAGAAGCTGGATTCCTTATGGAAGACTCTTGTCTGAGATCTTTTATTAAGGAGGGATTTTGAGTGCTCTAAGGGAAACAAAGATCTTCACTCATAAACAGCTTGGCACTGTGATTGGCAAAATCATCAATGGTCGCACCTTGAGGAAGATGAAAGTGATCAAGAAGGAAGACTTCAAGGAGCTAACAACTGATTTGAAGGAATCTTATGCCATATCCAACCTCATGGAAGATTTACCTCCTATCTCCATGCAATATCCTCTGGATTTAAGAGTTAACTTCATCCTTAAGCACTAGGAAACAACTGGAGAAACCATCAGAATGGAAGATGTTCTAGAAACTATGTATGGCGGTGCTCTTCCTGTTGCTTCTAAGAAGAAAAGGAAGTTAACCAAAGAAGAGTACCTGTCAGAAGCTGATGATGATGAAGAAGCTTCTGAACCTCAGAAGAAGAAAGCCAAGAATGCCAAAGTTGCTCCTCAAGTAGAAGCAACTGGTTCTAATATGCCAACCATTCAAAAAGAAGTTGAGGACCCAGACCCTGCTAAGGTTCTGGACAAGAGAACAAGAAGTGGCAAATCAGTTGAAACTTCACAGCCTCAATCTGCTCAATCAATTCCTAAGAAGAAGAGAAAACACCATGTCAGGAAATTGAAAGAATCACCTTGTGTCATTGAAAAAGAAGATCAGATTGAAGCTGCAACTAGGTTGGTAACCAGAGAGATCAGAAGGAAGAGAGCTGTAGAAGAAGCTGCCTTGCAAAAAGCTCTTGAGATTGCTAGAGAGATTGAAGTTCTTGCTGATGTTTTGCTAAACGAATCAACTATTGAAGCTTCTCAACTGGGAATTGAGCTAACAGAGAATCTTCAACAACTGGTAATGGTTGGTGATATGATGGATGTTGAAGGAGTTCAGAAGGAAGCTGCTTGTTCAGAAGTTGATGCTTCAGAAGCAAAAAGAGGTAATATTGATTCTCTTAACACTGCTAATGTAATAGAAATAGAATCTAGTTCAACCTTAGCCTTCCACTCAACCTCAGTATTAACCTCTTCAGACATAGACAATATTCCCTTGAATAGAGTCTATGCAAACTTACATAAAATTGTATCCCCCTCACCATCTACCAAACTGTATCCCCCTCACCATCTGTTCTTGAAAGAATAGGTGAAATGTTACAAATGAGACTGAATGTCTGTGCAAGACTAACTGCTGATCATCCTTTTCAACCTCCAGTGATTGAACCACTTCAATCTATTCCTGTTGATGCAGAGGTTGTAAGTGAACCAGCAGTGCCTGAATCTGCAAATCATAAAGAATCATCATCGTCTCATCCCAAACCAACTACCCAAACTTCTGAATCATCTATTTTGGATGAACTGGTCAATCACTATTCAGGTGAATTACCAGCGTTTGAGCCCAATCTAGAAAAAGCCTCTGAAATAGCTTCTGAGGAAGTTATTTTAGAAAACCCCCAACAACAACAATCTGAACAAAGGCCAGAATCTCCAAACCAAACTCTATAATAGTCCTATCAAGAACAAATCCTTGTTGGTCAACAAGTGTCTCAAACTTCTATTAAACAAATCACTAAACCTGATTTTATGATCACATCAGATCATTCTAATGGTAAGGATGAGCAAACTAATTTCTGGTTCAAACCTAGATTTCTTAATAAGTCTACAAACTCATCTTCTACTGTGGTCTTAAACTTTGTTCCTGGTCAACCTTCTGAGACAATAACTGAAATTGCAGACCCTAAATCATTCACCACTGCCCACCCTCTTCTTCAAACCAAGCTCTTCAAACTTGTACTCCTGCCAGAACTACAAAAGTTCCTTCTCCACCCACCCTGTTTCTAGATTCTACTATATTAGCAGATGTGTGTGAGAATATCTTTCAGGAGCTGAACAAGTTAGTTCAAGCTAGGAACAACCTGACTCATGAAGAAAAATATGATAAGCATTGGAGGAGATTAAGAGAAAGAGTTGACTTTTTCCTGTCTGAACTTCAAAAATCATCTCTTGATGCTCAGGACAATGCTCAGAACAATCTTCAGGACTGGCTGAAAGGGGTTGTCAATAATTTGCAAGAAGTAGAGGTCAAAAGAACGCAAGGAAAGACTCAAATGTGCATATCAGACAAGGATGCTTCTGATGTCATACCTTCCAGTGTTCATCCTAAGGAGTTGGATCTCACATGGTTGACTAAGATTAATGTCAAATCAGCTTCTACAGAGTTGGAACTGTTGCAAAGAAACTCTACACTGGAAAGAGAGAACAAGCAGTAGAAGAAAGAGCTTCTAGAACAGAAATTGCTACTACTTGAATACAAAACAACTACAGAAGCTAAGCTGGAAGAAGCAAGGATTAGGGAAGAGAATCTGATCAGAAGCAATGAGGATTTCAAGCAAGAAATGAAGAAGTAGTCAGAAGATACGAACAAGATGCTCAAAGAGATGATGGAGATGTTCCAGAAACAAGCCAAGCCTTAGTTGCACACCTTTAACTTGTTTATTTTCTTTGTTTGTACTTCTGCATGTTTTTGCTTCTAACTATGTTTATGCTTCTGAACTAATTTCTTTGCTTCTGAACTATCTTTAACTAATTTTTTTTTCACATTGTTTTTCTTATCTCTTCTTTTTGTCCATTTTTTTGGGTTTTATCTTTTTGTTGATGACAAAAGGGGGAGTAGATGTATAGTATTTATAAGCTCTGAGCCCCATTAATTTAATCCTAATCAAGTTAAATTAATAGGACCTTCTTCTTATCTCTTAGTCTATTAATGTGAGATTATTCTGAGAGTATAACGCTTTTAATGATGAATTTAATTAACTTGGATAGAACTCAGGGGGAGCTTACAAACCTCATCTTAAAGTACTATTGGACTCAGGGGGAGCTTACAAACCTCATACCCTTAAAGTCAACATGTTAATTAAATTAACAACAATTGAACATTTTAAATACTAGTGTTTGTCATCATCAAAAAGGGGGAGATTGTTGGAACAAAATGTGTTTAACATTACCCTTTGAGTTTTGATGATAACAAGGTATTAAAAATTGTCAATTAGATATGCTAATATTTGTTCAAGTCTGCAAGACCAAAGACAAAAATGTAGTGTTTATTTTTAAAGCATAGGGTCTGAAAGAACAAATGAGAGCAATGGAATCAACAAGAAGGAAGTTTGAAGCATCTGAAGAAAAGAGGTTCTGAAGACAAAGTGCTCCTGAAGTGCTGACGTCATCAGAAGCACCTCATCAGAAGCGAGATCACTAGAAGTAGTTTTCATCAGGAGCTGAAGGTCATCAGGAGCTGAAGATCATCAGAAGCTGAGAGAATTAAAGCTTCAAAAGGTTGTTCAAATGATTTAATCTCGTCTAGCATTGCAGAAGACTGAAAGAACAAAGCAACGGCTAATTCAAATGGATTTGAAGGCATTGGATGCTTTTACGTTGGAGAGAGTTGACAAAGGACAATTGAACGAAGTGTACAACCACTATCTCCACTACTCTGTTTTGTCTCTGCAATAAGACAAGAAAAATAGCTATGCCTGCCCCAGTGTCCCTTCATACTTGGAATGAATTTGAAATTGATCCTTCATAGGACAATAACCATAGCAGGCAAAAGATCATTAGTTATTTTGATCAAGCTTCAAACGACTCTTTTTGATGTGTTGGCAATTTCCAACGTATCTTTTAGACCTCTATATAAAAGAGTGAAGATCTGCTCGTTGGATATGCAAACACACACATATACAAGACTCATACAACAATTCACAAGTGCCAAACTCTGTTGAAATTGTTCTCCATCTAAAGTTCACTTAGAATTTCTTATCAGAGTTCATATCTTTGAAATTGTAGAGTCTTAAAGAGTTTGTATCTGGTTTGTATTGTGAACACCACTGATTGTATATCAAGTGTTCAACTTCAAACATATTTCTTTGTAATTCTGTTTGAATAGAAGTCTCTTGCTTATGTGCTTGAGCAATAGAAGTCTCTTGCAGTTGTGCTTGAGCATTGGAAGTCTCTTGACTGTGTTCAGGAGCATAGGAAATCTCTTGCAGTTGTGCTTGAGTAATTCCAAGTCTCTTGCTAGGTGTAACAGTGAGCAATTGTAATCAGATATTACATTTCTAGTGAACTCTCCTTGGAAGTGCAAGGGGGACAGGACTACTTCCGGTTTGTGGAAGGAACCTGTATAATTGTTTTGTGTCTTTCTTCTCTCTCTCTCTCTCTCTGTTTTATCCGCTGCATTTAGATTCTGATTATCACTTCAGAATCTGAACTCTATCTGCTTCTGATCAGTGACTTCAGTAGGAGAAAAAGAAGAAAAAGCTAACACAATTCAACCCCCCTTCTTGTGTTTTTCTCACCTTCAGGGAAGACATTTGGAAATATGAATGGAATAGGCTTTGATTATGGCACTATGAACAAAGAAATCAAAATTCACACAAAGAAGTTTGTTCCTCCTGAAAAGAAGACTGAGTTTGTAATGTTGGATCACATGCCTCAACATCTTGTCCGACATCTGAACCCCCAACCAAGAAATAAAAAGAAAGCACCGTCGATATGTCGCCATTGTGGTAACTATGGTCACATAAGGCCATACTGTTATAAATTTTATAGATATCCCCAACCTCATGATAAACCAAAGATCAGTGGTAAGATTGTTCAAGCTAGGAAAGAATGGAAACCCAAAACTACTAATGTAAGAAAGAGGAAAACTCCAAATGTAAGTTCTTCTATGACTTCCTCTACGTCTATTAGTGTTCCACCTGTTTTAACTAAGTCTGGAAACCTTGTTGGGTTTGTGCATGGTGACAATAAGCCCTATTCCATGCCTTTGTTCATGTTGTTCATATAATATTGACACATCTGGAAAAAAATTCCCTAAAATTGGGAATGTAGATAACCTTAGGTCTATTGAAACCCTAAGTCAATCTAGTTTGAATGATGTTGATGTTGATGTTGATGTTGATAAGGAGGAGAAGGTTTTTGATCATGAGGATGTTAATACTGTGTTTGTTGCTGATGAGCATGCATGGTTAGTTTCTCTTAATTTGTGGCTAAAAAGGGGGAGTAGTTAGATGTAGTAGTTGTAGGCAGTAGTTGTCTTATCTGCTAATGTTGCGCTTGATGTTGAGACATCTGTCTGACTGCCTGTGAAGTTTTTCTTTGTTCCTTGTATGCATATATTCAGGGGGAGTAGTAAGATTTTTTTTCTTCTGATAGTCACTTTTGGGTTGACTCTTTGAGGGGGAGTGATAATATGCAGTGTGATATACATATGCCTTTGTATGTAATATGTTGTATGGCATGATGTGTTACAAAATGTTGAAACCTCCAGGTGATAGTTGCTTGTATGTGTGAGAAATTATTTTTCCCATTCCAAAAATCCTCAATCTGTGAGGCCAAGTTGTTTTCTGATTCTGCTGTTGCATGCCTCCGATACTCTTTAGTGATACTCCACGTTATTATTATCTGCTACGTTTCAATTGAGAAATTCTTTTGGAAGTAGTTGTCGAAGATTTGCTACTTTTAATGGTTGTGTGCTTATGTTGATTGAAGAAATGTATGTGTGGTATCTCTCTCTATCTTGTCTGTATGGTCTCAGATTGTTTTAGCCAAAAATTTGCCAAATGGAGAGATTGTTGGATATTTGTATGTTGGCCTCATTTTTACTAAATCAAATATAGAAGCAAGATGTTGGACCCAATGTTTTAACATGTGGGTACGTTTTCAGTGTGCCCTGATTTTTTGCCATAAATAACGGTGTGCCCTGATTGTGCGTCATATTTAATGCGCTTTATCTATTTAGGGAATCCACGTCTATTTACTTGTTGGCAAATACGCGTATTTCTGTCCAAAATCAGCATTGTGATCATTTCCTAAAGATGTGCCAACATTTTAGGAAACTTTGTTTATTTCCTAAAGATGTTCCAACAATTTAGGAAACTTGTGATTTGGTTGTGATCCATGTGAGCAGATCTTTTTAATGGATCAACATTGTTTTCTAAATCTCAACAAGAAGGTTAAACCGGTACTGCTTCAGACTATATAACGAAGGACGCAAAACCTAATTTATGATTGAAGTCGTCATATCAAGTTTAGAGCTTTTGGGGTTTTGAGCCTCTGTTTATTGTGAGCCTTTCTTGTATCACCTTGATGCAAGTTTAGGACTGTGTTTGTTAAGTTGTAAGTTTGTATACTACTCCTAAGCTTTGAAGTACGGAGTTAGTTTTTGTTTGATGGTGTCTTCACCATATTGTTTGTATTCATATAATCACATGGTGTGTGATTGAGTGGAAGTGAGACGGGATCTCAGATCTAGAAGTTCCTAGGTTGAAATCAGTATGGGTAGTGTCTTGGTGATAAGTTGTAAACTTGGAGTTTGCTGAGAACTTATAACTAGACTACACTAGTGGATTTCCTTCCTGACTTGGTAGCCCCTAAAGTAGGTGTGTTTGTCACTGAACTAGGTTAACAAACCAATTGTGTCATTTACATTTATGTCTTTTATATTTTCTATGTTGTGTTGGTTTACTGCTAATGTTTAAACATTAACCTCAACATCATGTTTGTGTCTGGTGTTGAAACATCTTATAAAACATTAGGTAGCTAATGTGCCGGAATTTCACTTTGATTGCTAGTGAGTTGCTTGAGGATAGCGTGGAGCTACCTCCTTTCTCTTTTGCTTGAGTCTAGTTAAGCTTTGATTAGGGTGTCGGACGTCTATTTTATTTTGCTTATCCGTTGTTAGATTCATTTGATGAGATCATGGTTTTGTATTTGAAGTTGAGATATTATGTTGAGATTTATTACTCATGTATTGAGGATTATTATTTGGTGATGAGATTTTATGTATGATGATTATCTTCTGTTGAGAAATTTTATGAAAACGAAGTTATGCATGTTTTGGAAAAATGTAGACGTAGCATCTAAACTCTTGATTAATTAAATTAATTGCATGATTTATTGCATATGGGGTTCAGGGTGTTACAAGTTGGTATCGGAGTCATGTCGGTCTAGTCTGGACCAAAACTGGATGATTATTCATGTTGTATGTGAATGGTATAGTGATATCTTCGATATTTATTATGTTGTTCTTATATGTTGGTTGTAGTTTTGTGTAGTATTAAGATGGTTGGAGGATCCAGTAGGAATGATGAGGCGATTGCGGAGGCTTAGGCCGCAAAGACACATGTTTTGGTTCAGGCCAATGAGCAGGCAGTGCAGGGTCAGTAACACCAAGGTGGAGCAGAGGAATTGAGGTTGGTACGTTTCATGACAACGACAACCCATCCTCCGATGTTCAAGGGTTGGTATGATCTGGAGGGAGCACAGACTTGGATGCAGAGCATTGAGCATATTTTTCGTGTTATGGTGACTAATGATGATCAGAATGTGAGGTTGGCTACTCACATGCTAGCGGATGAAGTTGAGTTTTGGTGGGCTAATGCTAAGAGGAGATTGGAAGTTTGTGGAGCTGTTGTGTCTTGGGAAAGGTTCAAGGAAGAGTTCTTGAAGAAGTATTTTCCAGCTGATCTGAGGAGCAAGAACGAAGTGGAGTTCTTGCAGCTTAAACAAGGAAGTATGTCGGTTGCGGAGTATGTTGCAAAGTTTGAGGAGTTGTCTAGGTTTTGTCCTTAATGTAATAGAAATTATACTTGTAATGAAATCACTAGTGTAATATGAATTACAAATTAAATATTTTTATTTTTCTTGGTATCTTTCTTTATCTATGTTTTCATTTATTAGCTCAATTTATTTTCCATTATATTTTATTTGGTAATTTTTTTAATTAGCTCTTTTGAAATACTCTCTTTAGTGATTATTTTTTTGTGTTAGTTCTGTAGAAATTCTTTAAGTGGATAGACTTTCCTTGTTCCTCTTCTCATGCCCTACTTATCATTTCTTCCTACCCAATCATGCATTTATCTTCCAATCCACTCTTTCCCTCTGCATCTCTTTTGAAAATGAATAAATAATCATTCAAGGACTAAAACACATATATTAAACATCATTTCAATGGAAACTATTTATTTAAAAGAATTATAAATATTCATCCATTAATGTAAAACATCAGTATGAAAATATTTAATCTTGCGATAAATAAGTTCAAATTATGTACTATAATTTAACTATGCTCTTTGTAAAAGGAATAATTTGTTTTCACTCTGTGTTAAAAATAATTTAATTCATCCTCACATTAACCTAAGTGATCATCCTCTAGTAAATCTTCATATTGTCGTTGGAGAAATGATCCTCTGATGTAGCTTAGAAGATAGTGATTTGTTTCCCTTTAGATTAGTATAATGTCAACACTTTGACGAGGAAATGATCTTCTGATCAATAGTTCTTTAAGTAACAAAGACTTACTTCCTTCTACTGAGATGTTCAATTTGAATGAAAATTATTTTTTCATTACATACACGTGTTTTAACCTTGACGTGGTAGTGTTGTCTTGATTGATCTCAAAATTATTACATGTGTTAATCTTTAAAGATTTCTCTATGTAGTATGTTCTCTTATACTTTATGTGAATAAAATATGATGCATTTCAAGTCAAACGATCCTTTGATACTCCTAATTATTAGCAATATCACATTTTAGAACAAACATGTTAAACTTTATGAATTTTATCACTCAAAACTTATATTCAAACGAATTATGTTGAAAATTTAGATTATAAATAATAAATCAATTTCTAAACCTAAATTATTGAAGAAATAGATTCGACATTATAAATAAAATTGAATTATTTACTTAATGATAGAATGAATTATTTTAAATCTCAATATTGTGACTTTTCCTAAGTGAATTTAAGAATCTCATTAATCACTTTATTGTTCTGGAAGAAATTTTTTCCCTTCTGGATAAATAAGGTGGTTTTAACTGATTCTCGCTTTCAAAAATATTAGTAAACATTATCTTCTAAGTGAAGATTGATTTGTTGGATCAAATATTCCTTTGATAGTTATGTGAAACACTTTCTAATGAAAATAGTCATATATTTGAATTATTATTCATTTACCTTTGAAAAATACAAGTGTGACTTAAAACGACAATAATTTGTAAGCTAATTGACTCCAATACATTTGAACAGGGCCAACCCTAGACATAGGCTCGGGGTGCGACGGCCTAGGACTCAACCCTGTAAGGGAACAAAAAAAAATTATGTAGAAATAAGGCATATATTGTAAGGGATCATTGTATTAGGGCATATATAGTAAAATGTACGAAATGCCCCAAACATTAACAGACTTAATCCTAACAGCCCTTATTTTATTTTATTTTTGTAAAACAACTTCAAAATTCCCCCAAACACTAACAGACTTAAGCCCAACAATCTTCCAACTATTTTTTTGGAATTTCTTTTCTCATTCTATCACTTCTCAAGCGCCTTCAAAGTGATCATTTTATCTCATTTGAATTTTATAATTCGAAGCTTATTAGCTATTTTTTGGATTTTATAATATGAATTGTGATTAACTAGTTTTTTCAAAACAGTGACATAAATTAAAATGACAATTTAAATATACATAATGCAAATTGTCAAGAATTCATAATACATTAACATAATATTTATTACAGCAAATTATTTGATCCAAAATTCATAAGAATCAATTGTTTTGTTATTGTTGTTTGTATGATAATTACTTCTTTGAAAAATTGAATTGAAGACATTTGAAATGATTTTGCATCTCAAAATGCTCGAAGAGATGTTTTTGTTTTAGTGGTAGATATTGATACACCCTAAGGTCTAATACCTAAACTATAATATATAAGTACTAACTAACATCTAGAGACTAACTAACATCTAGAGACTAAGTCTCTAGATGTTAGTTAGTACTTATATATTATAGTTTAGGTATTAGATCTTAGGGTGTATGATACATGAAAGGGATTTTTTTTTGAAACAGCTAATGAGTAGAGTCTCGTATGAGGAAAATACGAAAACGACTACAAAAGGTTACATCTATAAGCAATAAGCAACTCCTTAAAAAATATTTACCACTAAAACAAAAAGGCACACCTAGACCATCTAAAAAAGTTGCACAAATAGACCCCCAAAAATACAACAAGACTCAACAGTAAAAGGAGTGTCAGAGATAAATACATGACTACCAAAACTTAATATACAAACAACTAACAACATGAGCCTTTTGCGAAGATTAAACTCAGAGTACCAACACAACCACCTACGCACATAACAATCAAAGTGGAACTCCGCAAACATAAGACATAAACAAAATATTACTGCAACATTTTAAAAGGAAATTAACATTGTTTTCTTTGACCATATAGTTCGTGTATGCATCGTATGCATTGCACAAAGTCTTCACATGAAATTGTATAGTCTTTGAATCATTTACATTACATAGTGTATGCTTCATCTGCATTGCATATTGTTTGTAGTGTTCCACTTCTATGTATTAGATGTGAACAAGACTTATTAAAATCATTTTTATATTTTTTGTTAGGTCCAACATTAATGTTAAGAGTTATTGTCATTTTAAGCAGTATATATTAAATAATTCCTTCAGAATATAAAAATGTCTTATATTGTTTCATTTGTTAACTCTGATATGAAACACATACTATAGATATACGAATAAATCTACATTAACAATTAATCGTAATTAAGTATCATATTGCATTATTTAATTATTGATTAATAAGTAAAATACCAAATAATTATCAACCAATTGTAATATTCTTAACCTCCAAATGTCAGTTTTAAGAAAACTTTTCAAACAATTAAGAATCTAAAACATAAACAACAAAAATCAAAATCCTCATAATCAAATTAAAACCATAATAACAATAATTATAATAATCAAGTCAAGCTCCGATTTCACACGGATTAAAGTCACTTGAATTAACATGAAATTAAATATATGTCTCAACATCCAAAATAAATTTTAAAACGAGTAAATGAGGAATAAGCCTCCAGCACCATGATCTCAAAATGAAGTCACTATCTACCACACTTCTTCATCCTCTTGAGAAAACACTGTGTATAAAATAAGTAACAAAAGAGAACAAACAAATAAGGTGTTAGTACATTCAGATATGTGTTTAGTATTTAAAATTAGAGTATATGAATTAGAATTCATAATAATCATGTAGAAATAATAAAAACACTCATGATCACATGTATTATCTCTTGTTATATAATTCAAATGATTCAATACTCATCATGTTGTACATCATATGTATTTGATACTTTTCCCTAATCATTCAATAAAACTTAACTAACAATCTTACTTATCCAGTCTTTTGGGGGATTTGTTACTTTATTTGGATTTTTCCTATATTTTCCAACATTGAATGATAACACAAAACTACTTAAGGATTTCCAAACATAAATTCCAACATAACCTGTTTCAATATCCATGACCTTGGCAAAATGATCATGCACATAATATGTTCTTTTGTATTCCTCAGTGTATATAATCACATGTTGGTACTAAACTCATCTTACTCATGTTAAGTACCTTCTCGACATTTATATAGGAGCATACATGAGGTTATATGATATGTATCAGACAAAGACAAATAGAGTGCAACAACATTACTCAATCCAAACATATAAACACAAATGTCATAACTAAACATAATTCATAATTAAATTATAAGCATAAATTACAAGTAAGTAAATGTGATACACACAACACACCTTATACATGCCCATTCAACTAAGCCTATTAACTACCCATGATTATGACAATCTCTTAATTTTCTTAATGAAAGTTTCTCACAACATAAGAGTTAAAGAATCTTAATTAACTTAGTGATTCTAATACTACCTCCGGTCCTATGTATAAGCAAAATTTTGGTCAACAAAAGTTGGTGTATTTAGTTAAAAATTCAGTCGAAATACAATAACTTTAGTTGACCAAAATTTCTCTTATAAATTGGACCGGAGGAAGTACCTTCAAACACAATCGAACAATGATGGAGGATCTTACCACCAATAGAAGAAGCATCAAAATTTGCAAAAAGAGACAAATAAACTCAATAATTTTCAAAAGAAAAAGTCTCTTAAAGGACCAACAATGTCGACGTGGAAAGATTTTTCATCCCTTTTGATTGACAAAACAGAAATGATAAAAATAGATAAAGTAGTTGCTACAAATTACATAAATATATTATCTATGGAGTATATAAGTATAATCATTCCCAATTACAATATTATACTCATAAATGGAACAATATATGCATTTTTATTCATAAATAGTTAATAGTTTCTCAAGAAAGCACAATTCATATAAATTACCAAAAATAAGTAACAATTGAGTCAAATAGAAAATAAAAGTATGCTAAATAGGATAAAAAAAGATGTAATTGGTAAAAGACCTTATAAGGGTCTTCATCAAGGAGGATAGAGATGAAATAGCAGCTTCAGTGTGACCAAAAAGCATTCCATATAGCCCTGCATGCTTGCCAAATGGGAAAACAACAATGGTCAATTTGAACAATTTCTACCGGTTCAAAAGCAGACTCCACTACATTCGGTTCAACCCGACCCTCATGTTGACATTCAACATGATTTCCCTCATCAGATCTCTTGTGGGATTCTTGAATTTCTTTCTTACGAGAACGTAATGCCCGATTTTCAGAGATTGTTGCAAGTCTACGAACTGGGCGAGCTTGACGTCGATTCATTTCAAAGATAGGTTTTGGATTTTGAGAATTGTTTAGTTCAAATCAAGGAGGACAAAGATTTAGATTTGTTGACCAAATAAATATAGTAGAGAGATTGAATTTGTGAGGGTTAGGGATGATGGAGAGCTAACAAAAAAACGAGAAAAGAAAACGGAGTTGTGTTCTAAAAATATAAAAATTGTCCAATACTGATGTAATTTTTTCAACGATAACCGTTGACTTATAAAATAATTTATTAAAGTTTAAATTTTTTAAAAGTATCACGTCAAACTTTTAATTATTAATTTAGTTTCGTATTTCTAGAATTTTGAAAAACAATTAAATAAATAACACAACACTAAAAAAATTTTGATTCATGTGCATTATATCTATACTATATATAAAGAAAATAACCCCTTTCAGATTTTTTGGGCTGGATTTTTCTTTCCAAAAATGCCCTCAATTTTAAATACGAATAACACATGTAACAAATAGATAAGAATAAATTTAAATATTAAACTAGATAAGTATATATATATATATATATAGTTTTTTTCCTTTATCATTTAAAATGTGTAACAAACTAAATAAGTATATTTATACTCTCTCTTTTTTAACAAAAGTATATTTATACTTACTTTTTCATTATCTCAATTATACCCTTAAACAGCTTTTTCCATAATAAAGATCTTTGTTGATGTCATTGAAATAAAAAATCATAATTAGTTTGGTTTGTTATAACTTGAAAGCAACGAACATTTATATTTTTAGTTTTAATCCAAATCAAAATTTCATAAAAAAAGCTAGTTAATAATTTTCAAACGTTAGCGCAATAAAGAGAGCGGAAATACGAGCACGTGAGTGCTCGACTTTTCGCTAGTATTAATAAGTAGTTTTATATAGATCCTTAAAAAAAATTAGTTTTATGTATATCATATTTCAATACATTAATTTGAATATATTTATTATTTAACTTATAATGAATGGAATAGGAATAAAAATATTATTTTTTTAATTTATAAAGTTAAGCAAATATTTTAATTTAATTAGATAATTCTTTAGCGATTTTGGACTTTGACAGAGAAAGGTTAAGTTGAACCTTATCTCCTCAGTAACATCATTCACATAATATCTGTTATTTCTTTGGGAATTTCTACCGTGCACCTGTAAATTATGGTGTACCGGTACTCCCACTTCAAAAATCTTTAAATTAACTATTATTTTTATGAAATAAAGAGCTATTTGATGATATTTATATTTTAGAAAATGTCATTTCATAAGGAAAAACATCATTTCATTGTTTATAAAAATCATACTAATTTCTTTCCATTTTATTGTAAAAAACCGGGGTTCGAACCCCCACCTTGTATATATTATGCATTGTCCATATCACATTCAGAGAAATTCAGAAAAATTAAATTTTATTTCGTCGACGTTTTTGGTAAATAAGATTTAGTTATTATAATTAAAGGTGATAGAAAACAACTTTTCTCTTCAAAAAATAACACATTTTACTATTGATTTATTGATTTGGTGTACCAATCCACTCAAATTTTTGGGTGTACCATAGAATTTGCCTATTTCTTTTGCACTCGAAACTTTTCAGGAGCAAATTTATTCAACTCATAAAAGAAATTTGGGTAATGTTAGCCGGAGCCTCCGGGCACTGGTTAAGGAAGCAAATATAGTAATATTACATTGAAATTTGTGTAGTCAACTTATTAAAAATCTAAAAAATATTTTTTTTAATTTAAAATTTTCTTTTGTTGGTTTCCTTAGCCGGGCAGGGCACCGGTTAACATTACCAAGAAATTTTATCAGAAGACTTAATATTTTCATAACTAAAATAATTAAAGGTATTAGAATCACAAATTTAAAGTAAAAGCACTCCCGTCTAAATTATCTTGTAAAAAATAAAAAAGGTTAATAGGTCTTTACCCCCCTGTAATATAGGTCATTCTGGTTTTCCCTCATGTAAATTTTTTTTGATTTACCCCCCTGTAAAATATTTTTGTTTTGATTTACCCCTTAATAGGCCAAACAAAAACGAAAATTTCTTGAAAAAGAAAAAAAATTGGTTTTTGTCTGGCCTATTAGGGAGTAAATCAAAACAAATTATTTTTACAGGGGGGTAAATCAAAAAAAAATTTACAGGGGAGAAAATCGAAAATGACTTATATTACAAGAGGTAAAGACCTATTAACCCAAAACTAAATAATCAAGATCCAAGTACTACCTATGAACCACTTCCTTAAAGACAATTTTTTTTTTACATACTTAGCTATTCTTGGAGAAGTTTTTCTCAATGGGTCTTCAAGACACAAAAGAGGCGAAATTTCTATGAATTTTGCTCTTTATCCAACACAAAACACTCGTGCCCAGCTGAAATACCATATATACCCCTGCGCGAGTTAAGTCACGCACCACTAACCTGTGCGAGAGTTAACTCACACAAGGTGGCCGATAGTTAGAGCTCAATAAGACACGTTTTTTGGAAGGTGGTCAATGAATTTTAATGGTTTTTACACGTTTCTTTTTAAGTTTTTTTCACGTTTTTTGACCTCATTAAGTGCTATGTTACCTTAAACCACTTATAAATACCCCTCCAAACTTCTTCATTTCGTCACACCATCTCACATTCTGACTCTCCTCCTCACTCTCTCCCCTATGAATCTCCTTCTTTTCCTTCTTATTTTTCCTTCTTTATTTTGGTGTAAAAAGAGAAAGAGGCCAATTCTGGGGATATAATGATGAGTAGTGAGCAGCTTTCTTGGGAAAAAAGAACTAGATTGGGTAAAACTAAATGTGCAGATTTAGTTTTACCCCAGGAAGGCTGATTTTCTTGTGGATTTCTTTTAGTTTTACCACAGGAAAGTTGGTTTTCTTGTGGACTTCTTTTAGTTTTACCACCGGAAGCTAGGTTTTCTCTTGGTTTTTATTTTTTCGCAGATTTAGTTTTACCCCATTGTAAAGGTAATAAAAATTATATTAATAAAATGATATTTTATATCTATTATTTTTGTTTCGTTATTTTTGTTAATCTTTGCATTTATTTTATGATTGCGTATTGAATTAATAAATTTGAATAATTGCTTTGTGTCTTTTTTCTCTCTCTCTCTTTTATCCGCTGCATTTAGATTCTGATTATCACTTCAGAAGCTGAACTCTATCTGCTTCTGATCAGTGACTTCAGTAGTAGGAGAAAACGAAGAAAAAGTAAACACAATTCAACCCCCCCTTCTTGTGTTTTTCTCACCTTCAGATAATATCTTCAGTTGATCTCAGCAACGTTACACGCATATCGATCCACTGGAACATGTTGTGCTCCCAAAACATGGTCGTCACGTTTTCGTCGTTCGTTAATTCCACCCAACTGAATGATATTCTCCCCTCGTCGAACATTAGACGTTTATACCGAACGTATTCCACCTTCCTTGTGTCTTCGGGGTTGACTCATTGATTGAATTCATTCAATTCATCCTTGAGACCTCTTAACGTTACACCAAGGCACCGAACCTTCAACCTCTAAGGTTCTCTACCGTTGAATTGTGCATGAACATTGATCCACCCGGCCATTGTTTCAAATCTATACAATAAGAAATTAAAAATAATCAATGAAAAACTCATTCAAACATTTCATCAAACACTTGGAGTGCAAATTATACATAAACCCTAAAACTCATAACTACAACATTAACATGCAAACATCTAAACAATTAAGCAATATAAGTCATTTACATGTAATATTGTATCATTTCTTGCAGCCTGTCTCCCGAGAAGTCACTTGGTTGCAAGGTGTGCCCTACAACCTAGAGGAACTCGGTTCGAGACCCAGCACCAAGTATCATTTCTTGAAAAAAAAATCAAAATTTAAATAAACCTTAAATCTAAAATATTCTAATTTAAGAGAAAAAATCTAACATATAAACATAAAAGGTTAATGGTGTTTGATTCTGAAAACTTACTTGTTATTGGAGTGTTGTTTGATTTGAACTTGAAGGAATTTTGGATTTGGGTTATTTGAGAGAGATTTTTGAGATTTTTTGAGATTTTAGATGAGAAATGAGGTGTTCTACCTTGTTTAAAACAGCATGTAGCGCGAGTTAACTAACGTCGTGTTAGTTAACTCACGCAGCGTTAGTTAAGTTGCACAGAATTTAACACTTGCGTTACTTAACTAACGCATGGGTATTTTCGGCAACGCTGCTGGACGTGAGAAAAAAGTGCTGGGAGAAGAGCAGAATTCAATTTCTATCTTTGAAGAGCAAAAAGTACGCCTTAAATATTATAGGATAGAACATTTGTAATAAGTTTGATATGAGATTTCAAAATTATGTGTGTTGTATTTACCTCTTGGTTTGTCAGTAACCACCCCTACAAGCAAACCAATACTGAAAAGAATTGTATGTCTTCAAAAGAATTGGCAGAATTGAAGTTGAAAGAGGAAGCATTAATACAAAAAGAGTTCATTCGACCAAGTGTATTTCCTCAAGGAACACCTTTTCTTTTAGTCAAGAAGAAAAAAGGAACAATTATATTGTGCATGGACTATCATAAGCTAAGTAATGTAACTATCATGAACCATTACCCTTTGCCAAGAATCAATGATTTGATGGTGTTTGCGAGTATTTTTAGTCTAAGGAAAGTCAATCAAATCTGAAAAACACAAATAAATGTTTGATTGGTACGACTATGAGAGTTTGAACATGATAATAGGTAGACTCATGAGTTTGAGTGTTGTTTTTGGAAAATGTCTCTGAATTAAAATGGTTTGAGGTTGAACTGTTGAAATATTAAAAGACTTGAATATAAATGATGATTCAATTAAAAGAAGTTGAAAGAAAAAAAGCGTTAAGTTAAGAGACTGAAATGTAAAGGACATAAAAAATAAATGACAACATTGTAAATGGCATGAAATGTAAGGTGTAAAGAAAGCAAATGAATTGGAAAAACAATGTTTTTGAAAATAAACTTGCTGAAAATGTAAGGTGTAAAGAACTTGAAATTACAAGAAAAATAAAGTAGCTTAAAAGAGAGTGGAATGCATACTTAAATTTACGGAAAGCTTGAGTCTGCATCAGGTTAGGAAGGCTCGTGTGTTGTGGATCAACACATTCCAAATTTGTTCTTCATCGACTGGTATTCTGTCTAATTTAAGTCTTTATGAACCATGTGCTTGAGCGGTCGACTATCTCCATTACATGTGTTAAAGTTCCTCATCTTATGCAAATGTGTCTCAAAAGTCATCTTTTTTTGTCAATTCCTCGATTATACTCGAGTCCTCCAGTGTTTTCTACAAAAAGTTTGAGTTTATGTTGACTCTCAGTCCCCTTCAACAAGTTGAAATTTCGCTACATGTTCCCCCCATCTTCTGTTCGTTTGGAAAACCATAAAAAATTGATGGCTGACAACTCGACAACTCCAAAGGCTATGTGTCTTATGTGAACTAACATGTTCTTCCTGGTGCACATATCACATGTCTAATCAAGAATCACATCTTTTGAATATTACACCGTAGGGTGATTAGTACCTGCACCATTTGGAAATCTCGAAACTAGTTGTTTCATCATTACACATGTTTGAGTATTTCACTTGACAAAAATTGTTCCACCCAAGAATTGAATTTGTGTTCTTCCAAACAATTTGTTTTTCAGTGGAGGTCATTAACCACTTGAGTCCAATACATGATTGTTAACCCTTATTGTGTTAATTTGTACATGTGAATTGGAATTGTGTCTGTGACATTGTAGTATTTTTTACATATGCATCCAATCAAATCATATACAGTGTTAGTATCTTAACTTAGTTTCTAAAATACCCAGAAATATTTATATATAATTACTTGATTTGATGCATTTGTAAAAAAGTTTTCCACTGTCGGTTTATGCAAATCAAATGTGTTGTTATAGTTGTGGTTTCCATTTCTTTCATCAAAATGTGAACGTATGCTGTTCCTACATAAAATACATCATTTATAACTATTGATGTGATTCAGAAATAAATTATGTATAAACGGTAGGTGCTACGCATCTCATTTCCCTGAGCTCGCGGGAAGAGAAATAGCAAAGAACATATAATTGAGTAATATACAACTAGTGAAATTATATACCATACTCATTCAATTATACACTTTCTGTGAGCTTTTTTGCATTTCAGACTCAGCTCTCCTTATATTTTCAATAATGAGTTGAACTCTTGTGGACATTTCCTCCGTTTCCTCCTCAATATTGTTTATGAAGCTGAGTAGTTTTTCTCTATACGCAGCACATAGTTCATCTTCTCGCTCTAATTCCTTGGTAAGTTCCGCGATTTTCTTATCTTTATCGTCCTACAAGTAGATGGAAAAGTAAATTGAAACAGTAAGGATCAACATATCAAGTAGATTTGGAAATTACAAGTTAATATCAGAAAGTTGCAAAGACATTTCTCTCCATAAGAATCAATTCTAGCGAGACCAAGAAGTTGAGTTCATATGCTTAGCTTTCTTTACACCTTTATGTACCAAACACCTAATTTAATGTAATAGAACATCTAAAACCATTTATTAGTTCCCAAATATATCCATTACTTCCTAAATCCTAAGTTCCTAACTATCTCTGGTGTCTCATGTTTTCTATAAGGAAATATCGAATAAGGCTACAGCTTGGCTTTAATATCTTTCTTGTTTGAATATTTACATTTTATCATCTTCATCATCATTATAGTTACTACTAATCTCTGTTAACTTGAAAGATAATTCATCTCTGCCTCCTTGCACATGCAACTCCAATAACAGTAGTAAACACTAACTGTACGTAGAAAGAACATGAACGAGACCGTTCTTGAACTATACATGCACTTTCTACTCATGTCATATACATGGACAAGCAAACAACAAAAAATAACTTGACCAATAATCAAAGAATAATAAAGTGAAGATTTGAAGTAACCATGCAGATATCTGTATCAATTCTTCAATATATCCCTGTCTTCCAGATAAGTACCAGACATGTTAAATAGCGGCTATAGCGGCGCTATAGCCCTATTGCATAACGGAATTTGAAGAAACCACTATTGTTCCTCGATACGCTATTAAATACAAAACATTGTGAAATAGCGGCGCTATAGCACTGTTGCGTAGCTGAGTTTGAACAGACCGCTATTTTCTGCAATCCGCAATTGACAACACTACTACCAGAAAAACCAAAGGAATATGGTTGATATCAGAGCTTAGACTACAATGGTGTTCTGTGATGTTTACATATGGCAGAACTAATTTTCCTCACTACAATATCCAGTTTATCAGTGAATTACTCTAAAATTTCTTAGCACTGTTGTGGAATGTTAGGCTGACCATTTTAGACTGTTTAACAAGGATCATAGGCTCAACTTGGAAGACTTTGATAGAAACTGATACCAAAATACAAATTAATATTAATATTACAATAGAATCCCAAGATATTCGAGAATCTTGGATCTCTCCCTTCCCAAATGTTCAAAAGTTGGGTCTCTCCCAATCCTTTACATATGGCAGAACTAATTTTCCTCACTACAATATCCAGTTTATCAGTGAATTACTCTAAAATTTCTTAGCACTGTTGTGGAATGTTAGGCTGACCATTTTAGACTGTTTAACAAGGATCATAG
>Ga0228711_1004169_pt1 | contig 22327 bp, 9 predicted proteins | sample MedpolnodulmetaG_2_FD_177996 | JGI IMG/M metagenome (GOLD analysis project Ga0228711, IMG submission 177996) | Root nodule microbial communities from Medicago polymorpha collected in Santa Monica, California, United States - brown nodules | ecosystem: Host-associated > Plants > Roots > Nodule...
TTATACAAAGTTCCTCCACAAAAAAGTAACTCAAAATTTTATTATTAGGTCCAAATTTTCATTAATATAATCTTGAAAATTTGGCTTTTAGAAAAATTCATATTTAATTCATTACATGTTAAAAAAACTAATTTTTTTTTATAAAAGAGTGTCTTACGATGTTATGAACATGTCTGTAAAAAATCTTTCAAAAATTTAGAAGTTTAAGCATAATTAAACAAATTTTAATTTAACAGGGACTAAAAACATTTACGAAAAATTTTGTAGGGATTAAAAACTGTGATTTTTTTTTTAGAGACTAAAAACAAAACTGCAGATATTTATAGGGACCAAAAACTTAATTAACCCTTCAGCTAATAATATACTATGAATTTACTATTTTTACCAAATTATCGTTAAATTACAACACATTAAACCCTTATTTCCTAATATCAGAAAGAAAACACGTAATCAAAAGATTCCAATCATTTGATCAGAATAGGATGAGGTGTTTTCTAAATTCACCAAATCAACCCAACAATGCAATTCAAAACATCGAAACATCTTTATCAAATATTCGAGATTTGGCAATGTGTGATTGCATATAATTTAGTTTTCAACAAATCATATCTAGTTCTACTTTTTCTTAAGCGCTCTCTCTTATCTGCCAAATAATAATGTACCATCAGCTAACCTTCCCATAATCTTCAAACTAAAACTGTGCCATAATCCTTTGTCGGCTGATAACGTTTACATACGATTATGCCTTCAATTTTTGCACCCTACCAAAGACTATTCTGGTCATGATTTTTTTTCCTTGATTTTTATACACCAAACACAGAATTAGTCATAAGAATTTATTCTTTATAGACCTTTGTTTCTTTCTTAATTAGTTACCTTTACTTCAAGAAACCTAAAGGAAATAAAGGAAAATTAATTAAATGTTGGGTGAGTAAGCATTTCTCACTGACTAGTGAACAGCATCAAGCACACATGACAACATATACGTAATCCATGCTGATTTTTGGGGGTATTGCTCCTATTTATTTCTAAAGAAGATAGTATAATATTTCACTTAAGGTTAGGTGGAGTTTTCCATCATTTGATTTTATGTACACTAAAAATAAGTCAATGGGAGAAGTTAAGAACTTCACCAATTAGTGAGCCCACTTCGTTTCTGTTTGATAACAGGAGTATAGACATTCAATGTATCTTTCTTTCTTACGAAACCGCAATCCTAACATATTACATTTTGATTTTGATTAGCCTTACAAATCCGACTTGTAAGGTAAGAGATGCTTCTACTTATTTTTAAGTCACTTCTCATTTAATTTGGGACTTTCAATACAATTAAGAATTGACCGTTTGATGTTTAACCTGAATTGTTTGATAGTGGGTGACCAAATATATTTTATATATATTCTGATATCGATGACATATCAAGTGAGAGGACCTTTAAAAATGAGAGATGAGAGAGTGAAATAGTGGCCCTTAGATTAATCTTGATGGTTGCGATTTAATTTTCCCTCTAGTAACTCACGTGACACACTCACTATCCTGAAACTATCTTGATAGAGTCACGTGAGTTACTAGAGGGAAAATTAAATCGCAACCATCAAGATTAATCTAAGAGCCACTATTTCACCCTCTCATCTCTCATTTTAAAAGGTCCTCTCACTTGATATGTCCTCTTATGATATCATCTTAAAATTTAGGTTTAATATAATTCAATCATTACAAAATGGATAATGCTAACCAATGCCCTCAGGACAATGGTTAGGGAAGCAAATATAGTAATCTCGCATTGGAATTTGTGCATTCAACTCCTCAAAAGTTTAAAAAGTGGTATTTTCAACTTAAAACTTTCTTTTTTGGGTTTTCTTAACCATTGCCCTAAGGACACCGGTTAGCATAACCCTTACAAAAATTAACTTGTACAATGATGAATATTTCAAACTTATAAATATATTTTCATGTCATGTCTTATCGGATGGATATGGGACCCTCACCATGACTTAAATTTTAGGGTTGGTATATTTGAAATTTCATCGTTACATGCATTATTTCTCTGATCCATCCTTGTTATTTGATTAATACTACACTATAGTGAATGTTTATCGTTTTCTTGGGTACAAGGAAACATTTTCTTTTCACTCAAGGGTACAATAAAACATAGATATTTGAACTAAGTACATTACTATAAGCCAGTCAATTTATTTTATTTAATTTATAAACCACTTCAATTTAATTTAATCGCATAATTGAGAAATGAAGGGAAAGTGTTACCACCATCGACAAACCGATTTGTCTGTTTCATCCCACATTGAGTATCTTTATTTTGTTTAGCATTGTTTTTTAAACATTGAAATTTGAAACCATGGGGTCAGTTGATTTGAATTAACCATATGTCCAGTGTGCCCACACCACAGCACAAAAGATTGAAGAGGACTTTTTAATCCAAATCGTTTTGGATTAACAAACAAATAAACGTTATTATTAACAATTGAAAATGGAAACCCCAAGAGGCCGCGCATATTTATAGTGAAACCAACTGCAGAGCCTTCCAACCTACAAAATCTCTCTCTCTCTCTCTCCTCTCTCCCCCCGTGACTGAACATGACAAAGCAATGAATGACGAGCAATTACCGGCGATTCTCATGCCACTGTTCAGCACCTCCGACTGTGACCTCCACTGCGGCGAGGACTCATCAGAGGTCATCACCGGTGATTCACCGGAATACTCTTCCGACCTAGATTCATTATCATCGTCGTTGCCGTTGTCGTCATTATTAACTGAGGAAGAGGAGGAGTCGATTACTGTTTTCATTGAGGACGAGCATAAGTTTGTTCCTGGTTTGGACTACGTCTCAAGATTCCAATCTCGCTCTCTCGAAGCCAGCACCAGAGAAGAAGCCATTGCATGGATTCTCAAGGTAAATATAAACAGCGTCGATGAATCATGGTTGACGCCGTTATTATTGTTATTAATAAGTTTTCAAACGGAACTGCTTTTTGTTAATTTTACAGGTACATGAGTATTATGGATTTCAGCCGTTAACGGCGTACCTCTCCATTAACTATATGGATCGGTTTTTGGATTCTCGACCTTTACCGGTGAGCTCTTGTTTTCAAACGTCGAAAGTCTAGCTAGTAATAAATTTTGATAAATCATTTTGTTTTTTTGGTACTAGAAGGTATTCTTCCATGATCACAAGACTAAATCAATAGTGTTTGAACACACACATAAAAAGATGGTCCTTAAAATATTCAATCATTTTTTTTATCAATTTCCTCTTTATTATTAAAAAACAGAAATGCTAAATATTACCGGAAATCTATTGACCAAAAAATAGGGAAAGGTGTTGGCTAATTAATTCACCTCACTAACCCTTATGTTTTCCACCAAAAGTGGAGTTATACTCTTTCCTACTGTTCACACCTATTAATCCGAATGTTTTCGTCTCTCAACCTTCCGTAATAAATAGCACTTCTCATTGAAAAAATATTTCTTTCCATGTGTGATCAAATACTTTTTATTTAGTCATCTGACCTTATTAGAATTCCTAGGATACTAATTGTATTCAATGCACGCTTGACATATTCGAGAAAATGAGTGATGGTCTCGGTGTCTCTTTTGACACTTCCAACACTAGGCGCATGAAAAGGAATAAATTAAATTAAATATGTCAATTATTTCAACTCATGACCCTTCGGTATCACAATTATTATGCCAAGGTTTTCTATTGACAGTTAGACTCACTCTTTCACGCTTTGAGTATGCATAAACAAAACACTGTACTGTATTATCATTCTTAAAATATCAATTGATTAATTGAGTTAATACCGCTTTTGGTCCCCGTAATATTAGCGAATTCTGGTTTTAGTCGCTATAAAATATAAAAAATGTAAATTATGTCCGTAATATCAGATTCCTCCACTTTTAGTCCCTTATTTAACTATGTCAGCAGAATCTGCATAAATTACGTCCCTGCAATTTCTGATTCCTCCCATTTTTAGTCCCTGTAATTTCGTATTCCTTCACTTTTGGTCCCTCATTTCACATGCCATGTATGCAGATTCTGCTGAAGTGGTGAAATAAGGGATCAAAAGTGAAAAAATCTGAAATTATAGGAACATAATCTAAATTATTTTTTTTACAAAGACTAAAACTGGAATTCGCTAATATTACATTACCAAAAGCGTATTCACCCTGATTAATATAAATTTTCTCTTTTTAATAGCTACCTTTTCCATTGACAAATTCTATGAATGATACTTTTCAAAATGCACTTAATTTTGTTTTGAGACGAAGAAATCACTTTTTTTTGATACGTCTGCGAGGAATAATGATAAAAATTGAAATCATTTATACAATTTTTATTTAAGGCTACAAGTACCTATACTACAAAAATACTGTATATACACACATAATGTAAAAATCAACGATATATATAAGTGAATTTTGCAACATATACATACATTATGACAGCTAGTAGAATTTAGCTAGTGCTTCCCTCTTTTCCACATGTATGTCACGTGAGTGCATTTATGGCATAAAGTTTGAATATGATAATATTAGTGGATCACTACTATTAATTTATTGAACAACTATATTATATTATTATGATGTTAATTACATTACCACATTAACAGGAATCAAATGGGTGGCCACTGCAACTTTTATCTGTTGCATGTTTGTCTTTAGCAGCAAAGATGGAGGAACCCCTTGTTCCTTCTCTCTTGGACTTTCAGGTATACATTTATTACTTAAATTAATTATTGATTAGAACTCCTTGTTCATTATTCTGCATGTCAATGCATATAGTGATGATGATACTAAGTTATTTGTAAAAATTGTGATGGATATTATAAACCGTAGGTTGAAGGTGCCAAATACATATTTCAACCGAGGACAATTCTTAGAATGGAGCTGCTTGTTCTGACTATTTTGGATTGGAGGCTAAGATCAGTCACCCCACTTAGTTTCCTCAGTTTCTTTGCGAGCAAGCTAGATTCAACTGGAACTTTCACTCACTTCCTAATTTCACGTGCTACAGAAATTATCTTATCTAATATCCAAGGTATTCTTTTACCCTTAATTTCTCTCAATGCTTGAAAATGTAGTTAAAAATAATAATTTTGAAAACTACGATGGTGAATAAGTGATGATCTCTATTCTGAGTTTTCAAGGTTAATGAGTTTTCTGTTTGAATACTGTCCGCAGATGCTAGCTTTCTTGCTTACAGGCCATCATGCATTGCTGCAGCTGCCATACTCTCTGCAGCTAATGAAATTCCTAATTGGTCTTTTGTTAATCCTGAGCTTGCTGAGTCATGGTGTGAAGGACTAAGCAAAGTAAGCATATTATATGTATAGTAAATACATAGTACTATACGTAGTATATGGTAAATGAAAGAAATAAAACAAAAGAAAATCATGTGATTATTTATATGTTTACCAAATCACATTTATCTGTTTATTGTAGGAAAAAATTATAGGGTGCTATGAGTTGATTCAAGAAATTGTGAGTAGCAATAACCAAAGAAATGCCCCTAAAGTGTTGCCACAGTTGCGAGTTACAGCTCGGACCAGAAGGTGGTCTAGTATCTCTTCGTCATCGTCATCATCTCCATCTTCCTCCTCTTCACCTTCTTTCTCGTTGTCTTATAAAAAGAGGAAATTAAATAGCTGTTTCTGGGTAGATGATGACAAAGGAAACTCAGAGTGAAGAGAAAAGAAACAAACAAGAATAATAATAATAAAGGAACAAGAGGAAATAAGGTGGGCCAGGTTGTCTAGAAACCTCAACATTTTTACGAGGGTTTTTGCAATGAAAATTTGACTATATGTTGTATGTATGAGAGTTTGATGGTTTTGGCGAGTACTAGTACTCCTATTTAATTGTTATTTTTCATTTTTATCTTTTTGGTGTAACTGTATCCCCTAGAGGAAGGGGATTTTGGAACACACATTTATTGATGTATAGGTGAGAGAGAGAAGCATTTGATGTGGTATTGTTGGAGATATGAATTCAAAGGTTGCATTGATCATAGGTGAAAGATATGAAAGATGGTGGGGGCAATGGTCTAGAAACAGTGAAGAAAAAACAGAGAGCAGGTATCAAAATCAAGACCTTTGGGGATGAAAACTCTGAAATTATGAGCTGTTTTTGACTTGTCATGGGAAAGACATTTATGAGTGAAGTTTCTTTTCTTGGCGCCAAGCGATAACATCACTCACTTTCTTTGAAGGGATACCCTCAACAATAAGCAACAGAAATGAGTTACAGTTTGACTCATGGACTTTTCTGATGGTACGAGTGAAGATGGCTTTGGCACGTACCAATCATGTGTGTTTGTGTGATTTTTTGTTTGTTTTTGGGAGCTGTTTATTTTCTGATCCCTTTTTTGTGGCCATGGGATTTGGCCTAACTATACAGGACTCCAATGCTTGGTGTCCAGCGTGTGATGGGAAACACGTGTATATAGTTTTTTTTATACTATACTTTTACATTTTTTTATTGGTTTTGAAAAAAGAGGTGAACTCTCTTTTCATAGTGGCCTAATTGGCTTTGAAAATGGATGTGAAAAGGTCTTTGGGGCCTTCTCCTCTGTGCTGTGTATTGATTTGAATTCAATAATAACATCATTATGGAATTCAATGTATTTTTGATTTTTCACATTTCTTTTATTTACTAATTGTTAAGTATTAATCATGTGATTCATGGGCTCACTCAGTGACCCCAAAGTAATTTGGAGGTTCTGTTATACGATAAGATACTACATCCATAAGCGTCTAAAATGTACAATTTGAATTATTTCTTCCACTTATCTTGTGAACTTGCATTCCACTGAAAATCTCTTGTATACTATTGGCTGTTGCTAGCTTTTGCACATGATTCTGAATTTAGTACTTTGTAGGTTTGCCATTTGTTCTTATTACTAAATCAAAAGAAAGTATAAGACCCTTTATGGAATCTAGTGAGGCAAATTTCTGAAGAAAATTGACTATTTGGTCCCACTTGGATATCCATGTAGATATGTCATGCTTTGTAAATATTTAGATCTTCATACGTGGATTATTTACCATGCCACAAACACTTTTTTACTTAGAAAATCAGATATTACTTTTAGTTTTATAAGTGATAGGTAGCAACCCTAGGTGTGTCCTGGTGTCAGACACGTATCTGTCCGACACCAACACTTTTAATTATATCAAATTATGTGATTTTCTCAAATTATTAACTGTGTTTATGTTCGTATCCGTTCTTCATAGGTAGCAAGTACCTAAAGAGCTGGCTTTTACGCAAATATGAAGAAGACTATGTTAACAACCAATACAACAAGTTAAAGTTAGAAGAGCAAAAGCATGAAAAGCACAAATAACATAAAGGTTACTTTAAGTACAGAATAACAGAGCTTGTTATTAGCCCCATTTCCCCGACACAAGGTATATAATTTTTGCATGCAGTAACACTAACACGTTCCACTTCCACCATGGCTTTTCTTTTCATAATTCTAAGAGCGTCTTTGTAGAAAAAGTAACAATGCATGTTGTCATTTCTTATGCAATCATAATTATCACCCTTACGTTTGCATGACAACCATTTGTAAATGTGATTAACCACATGTTTTGCTAAAACATCCATCACATAATCCATACACTGTGGTGTAGACTCTAGCCCTATGTTCATCACATTATACTAGTATGTTTGTCCCTGCTTTAATGGACCATAGTGAAGAGAATTATTCACATGATTTTTGGACCTCTAATCCCTATATTTTAAAAACAGACTTACGCTGTTAAATTGAGATCAGACGATTAAGATCAATAAACGATTCAAACAAATTGAGAAGAGGATGATCATTTCCCACACTGACTATACTAACAGGTTTGAGAGGAGGCCCAAATGTGGATCCCCCAACTCAACGTGTCTTAGTGCCTTTGTCCATTTTAATGAGAAACGCCAATTAATAAAAGTTAGTTGCTGCTGGTTCAATCAATCAATTAATTTTATTTTTTTTACTAAACAGTCGATTAATTATTGTACAAGTATATATATTGCACTCTTATTATACCGACGCTCTGGTTTGGGTCCATTGAAATTTTAATTAAGAGCTAATCAATCAAATAACCCACCACCAAAAAATAATTAAACTGAGCAGGTTAATTATGCAGATCAAACAATTGCAATGGATTGGTCGTCACATCTGCACGTTAACAAATACTATAATTTTAACTTCAATTTAGTGATTCATGTGAGACAAACTATATTATCAAAAGCGTGCTTTTGAATTATAAGACTAATAGGACAAATATTAGGACAAACACCGGGACGGAAGGACAATAATACGATTAATATAAATTTGATTATCACAAACATAAGACTGGCCTCTTGCTTAGTGCTACCCTTTCATTAATATTAATGTGCTTAATAAAATGTGGTATATATATCACTAAAAATTTAAAAACTAGCTAAAGTTGTTGTCGCGAGAACATGAGCAACATCATTCACCGGTCTCCTTTTGTCAAAAAAAAAAAATCATTCATTGGTCTCCTAACAAACTCAATTTGGAAGTTTCTATAATGAGATAAATATAATTTTCTATAATTTTAATTGATAGTGACAAATTTTGTGCCATCATTTTTTTAAGAGGGAAAACTATCAACAACCAAGGTTGAATCTTGTTTAAAATTCAAAGGACCAAAATGTAGCTCATGAATCCAATTAAATTGTTAAATGACGAACAATTTTGTGTATCTACCACATAATTGAATACACTATATTTCACATTTCTTTATTATTTATTGATCAATATCCTGGACATTCATTAACATTTTTTTTCTGAAATAAAAAGACTGTTGATGATTTTTCTGGATATATGTTTTAAGGAAAGATTTTTTTTTTCCCTTGATATAAATGGTATATATGATATGAATGGTTTTTACCAAATCCGCAAATTGGGGCACGAGGCCAGACGTGATACCATTTCATTGGCCACATAAAGTGAGAGAACTATGAGAATTTGGATTTTATCATACCATTTGGCTCCCACTAATATTTTCTGGATCATGAGGGCCAAATAGTTTACATGGGAGTTTGGGCAATGTGATCACGACATTTATCTACCTTATATCCTAACTAGACTCTAACCCGTTCAATGTACGAGGTTTTGTAGAGTTTCATATATAAGTATCAGTTGAAAGGAGAAAAAAGGGTACGAAACCATTTGGAAAAAAAGGAAAAGGAATTAATTGGTTTTTTGAAAAGGGAGTTTAATATTGGATATCATGTTGTGGAAGCCAAATGATATCACAAAAATAGCAAGTGGCTTGATGATTAAAATGCTTTGAAGTAACCAAAATCGCATGGGTTCAAATCTTTGTAGAGATTTTTTTCATAAATATTTTTCAAAACCCTCAAAAAAAAGGCGGGATTAGGGTTAATCAGGTTGTTTACAATCCTGTTTAACATTTAGATATATAAAGATTTACTTATTATTATTATTTTACAAGAAATTTACTTATTATTATGGCATGTGTGGAAATGAATGACCATGGTAATAAGCATTTTGCAGACCTCATTAGAGAGGATGTCATGTCACCAACATAGCAATGGGGACCAATTAGGCACTAAGCTTCCTTTTATTTTGGTCTTATAAATGTGTACTAATATTACACGAAGGTTCCTTTACATCTCTTGATTCCTTATCTTGCATTAAAGAAATAAGCTTCCCCACGAAGTTCGTTTTTATTTGAAAAAAAATGACCTAAAAGTGAGATGAGTGAGGAATCCTAAGCATATAACCAAAAATATAACTTCTTTCAAAAAAAAAAAAACCAAAAAGATAACTATACTTTTCCCCTCTCAATAAATGGTAGGGCTTTGAAGGTCTTTCTATAAGATGTAGAATCTAGCTCTTTATCCTCTCTTTTTGTCATGAATTTGGAATTTTCAACTTTTGGTGGCCATATGACAAGGATGAGGAGCGACACATATTGAAAATTAAATAATTTGGTTGTAAAAATTAACCATATTCTTATGGTGTGGCTGCTAAAAGTTCTATTAAGGCTGGCCCTTGAAGCTTTCAAGGTTCAAAAGTGAAAATGATGGTGAATTCTTTTATATGTTTTTGATTATTTGACGCTGAATACAAGAGATAGCACTACTCTCAAGTCCTTGATGCACTCATTGTTTCCATACATTTGCACGTATGATTTGATGAATGTGATTCATTTAACTACATATGTTCTTGCAACAAATAATATTTATTTTAATGTATCATCCATTAATCCAAGATGAAAGAGAAGATTTTGTTTCAACATTTGTGTGAAATGCTTGAGAGTTGAAATCACACTTGTATCCTTGTTATATGGTTAGTTCACATATACTAAACTCAAAATAACAAAAAGAGATAAGAAGATCGTACATCTTTATTATTATAGTTTACCTCAAATCACTTGGGATAAAATTGAGCCCTTGTTGGCTTGGCTACCAATTAAAATTTTCATTATAAAGGTCATCTCTAGGGTGAATTTTAATCCAATTGTCCTTCTTCCATCAAATTATAAATATATCTAATCAATCTACAATAAAATATATAAATATGTCAAATTTTCGTTTTAGTCCCTCTAAAAATTTTCTTCAACTTTTAGTCCCTAAAAAGTTTCTCATCTTCACTTTTGGTCCCTCTTTTAAAGTAAACTCATATGTAGAATTCATTTTTTTTTATAAAATTTTTCAGAAAAATTTATAATATTATAAGAATCTCTCTGAAAAATATTAGAATTTTTTAACAAAACATGAATTTAATATGAATTTTTATATTTTTTACTGTTAAAAATTCATATTTAATTTATGTTTTGGTAAAAAATTCTAATTTTTTGGGTGAATTTTTTTTACAATATTCTACACATTTCTGCACAATGTCATTAAAAAAAAAAATACAAAAGTTAACTTTAAACTAGGGACCAAAAGTAGTGATTGAAAATTTTATTGGGACTAAAAATTGAAGGAAAATTTTAGAGGGACTAAAACAAAAAGTTGATATATTTATAGGGATCAAAAACATATTTAACCCTAAAATAAAATAGTTAACCTAATCGATATCCAATCTATCCATATTTAACATTAAGGGTGGTTAGTGATTCATCCTTTTTTTTTATAAAAAAAATCATTGACTATTTTTTTTAATGAAATCCAACGGATTACTTTTTTTTTTTATGTTTTTTTAATAATACTAATAGATTAATTATATATAAAAGGGTTAATTAAGTTTTTAGTCTCTATGAATATACTGAATTTCGTTTTTAGTCCTCGTAAAATTTTTTGACAGATTTTGATCCCTATAAAATTTTTCATCTTGTAGTTTTAGTCCTTGTTAAATTTAAATTTGTTTAATTATGCTTAAAATTTTAATTTTTTAATGATTTTTACATACTTGTTTAAAACATTATAAAACATTCCTCAGCAATAAGTTTGTTCAAAATTTTATTTTTAGGTCCAAATTTTCGTTAGTTTTATCTTGAATTTTGACGTTTTAAAAAAATTATATTTAATTCATTACATGTTAAAAAATTCTAATTTTTTTATAAAAGAGATTATTATAATGTTCTTAACATGTCTATTAAAAATCATTTAAAAATTTAAAAGTTTAACTATAATTAAACAAATTTTTATTTAACAGGGACCAACACATACTTTTAGTTCTTGTAGAATTAAAATTTGCTTAACTGTGCTTAAACTTTTAAATTTTTAACATACTTATTTAGAACATTATACAAGCACTGTTAGGGAAGTGGTGTTGGAGGTTGTTGGAGGATAATGATAGTATATGGTTTAGGGTGTTGTCCGCGAGGTATGGTGTAGAGGGAGGTCGGTTGTTGGGAGGGGGACGGGAGGCTTTCATGTGGTGGCGCGATATTTTCGCTCTTTGTAGGGAGGAGTGGTTCGCAACCCACGTCCGTAGGTTGGTAGGCAATGGGGAGAACACTTTTTTTTGGTCCGATGTTTGGTGTGGTGGAGTGGAATTTAAGGTCAGGTTCAATAGACTATATGATTTAGCGTTGTTTAAGGAAGCTTCAGTGTCCGATATGCGTCTTTTAGGATGGGGGGTGAATGGTGAGGCTTGGAAATGGAGGAGGAGGTTGTTTGTTTGGGAGGAGGGGCTGTTGGGGGATCTCATATCTTTCCTTCAGAATGTGAATTTGCAGGTTAATAATATTGACAGGTGGCGTCGGGCGCTAGAATCAACGAATACCTACTCTGTTCGAAGTGCTTACAAATTTCTCACTCTTCAACCTCCGTTAGTGTCTTCGGTGGATGCTTTGTCCCTGTGGCATAAAGACGTCCCATTGAAGGTGGTGCTTTTTGGGTGGCGCGTGCTCCGAGATAGACTGTCCACAAAGGACAACTTGTTCCGTTGTGGTGTTATTGACCAAGCATCTAGGCAGTGTGTGTTTGGATGTGGCTCTTTGGAAACGTCAAGTCACTTATTTCTACATTGTAATTTTTTTGGTTCTATTTGACATTTCATTTATAGATGGCTAGGCTTGTCAATGGTTGCACCTTCTCAGGTGTCGGATCATTATTATCAGTTTAGCGGTTGCGGTGGTGCCACAAAGGGCCACCGGTCCATCCTTCAGGTTATTTGGTTCGCGGCAAATTGAGAAATATGGAAGGAAAGAAACAATAGGTTGTTTAATGGCAAAGAATGCCCGGTTTATAAGGTGGTCGACAAGATCAAGTCGCTTGCCTTCATGTGGTTGAAAGCGAAGAATACTTCTCTCTCCATCAATTATCATGGGTGGTGGCTTAGTCCATTTACCATATTGGGTATAGGCTAAGGGTTTCTTCTCTGTTTTTTATTGTTCGCTTTGTACAAGCAACCTTGTAAATTGGCTTTAACTCTGTTGTCCTCTCTTTAGTACGTCTTGTGCTAGGAGGGACTCTTTTGTGGAGGTAATATAATTCATTTTAACTTCTTCAAAAAAAACATTATACAAGTTCCTCCGAAAAAGGAGCTCAAAATTTTATTATTAGGTCCAAATTTTCATTAATATAATCTTTAAAATTTGGCTTTTAGAAAAATTCATATTTAATTCATTACATGTTAAAAAACTAAAAGATTTTATAAAAGAGTGTCTTACGATGTTATGAACATGTCTGTAAAAAATCTTTCAAAAATTTAGAAGTTTAAGTATAATTCAACAAATTTTAATTTAACAGGGACTAAAAACACTAACGGAAAATTTTGTAGGACTGAAAAATGTGATTTATTTTTATAGGGACTAAAACCAAAACTGCAGATATTTAGAGGGATCAAAAACTTAACTAACCCGATATAAAATAATGAAGCTATTATATTAATTGTATAATTAAATATTCTTATTAAATAAAAAATTAAAATAAGTAAATGCCACCACCATGGCGGCCTATCAGCACCACTTAGACCACCACGATTGAGCTGCCGCAGGCCACGGCTATGACTTTCACCACCAACCATTCTTATCTTTAATTAAGTTTTTAATATAAAATAATTTAAATATAATACTTCAATTAATATAATAATTAAAATGATTTATTATTTTTTACTATTAAAATTATAAAATTTATGTACGGATTGGACAATTGATGGATTCGATTGAGTTTTATTTAATGAATGATGGAATAATTAAATTTTATTCTTAAATTTTATGTGAATTGTAAATAGATAGATTAGTTTGAGCTACCAATTACAATTCAAGAATCAAATCCATCCATTTAGCCATCAATAGTCTCCCTCAAACATTCAAAAGGGGCATGCCAAGAGAGTATTAGTAGTTTTCCCCTTTCTACTGCACTAACAACTATTCACATTCACACACTAATATTTGATGTTTAAAAGTAGTAACCTCGAGATAATGAGTATATTTTTACACATAGATTCTTTTTGTCACATGTATTCTTGAATATATATCTTCTTCATGCTAAAATTGCAACAGGTTTTTGTTTTCACATATATTTATAAAGAAAAATACTTCTTCCCACCTTGAATATAAGTAGTAAGTAATTATGTTTGATAGTCTTTATTCAAAATTTATAATAATAATTATTATGTTTGATAGTCTAAAATATAAGTAATTTTAACTAATTCTACTGTATTTAACGAATAACAGAGGCTCCTAATTAGCGCAAGGTGTGCCAAAAAGGACCTTAAAGTTTACAATAGATCATGCTACAAATAGAGCAAAATAAAAAACGAATTAGCCGATGCCCAGACAAACAAACGAGCTCAACTACCACTTATGAAAGTTAGACGAACATCAATGTTATTAACCTGAAAGAATGAGACTTAACTTTATCTAACAGCTAGTAAACGGCACTTTCCTTATTCTTGAAAATTCTATTGTTTCTTTCATTCATAATACCCACACGCAACAAAGTCAAACGAACTGCAGAAAAGAACGACGAACTCGCGAACCACCTAAAGACTAAACAAACTGAATAAAATAGTCTTGTAAAAGAAATAGATCAACCACGAATATGCCGAGCCACGACCGAACTGAACCCCTCAGAGGAGCAAATTAGCAAGGGCAAGAAAGAATCAAATGTCGGACAGTCTCGACACCTCCATATCCGGACACGCAAAGTTGTGACTCGTGAGATATATAATGCTGCACGCCACTAAATTATCATTTGACGGCAACCTATTTCGAAGAAGTCCCCAAGTAAGAATAAAAACCTTCCAGGATACTATATTTAATATTATACTTCTAAATTACGCCTCAATCAATTTATATTTTATTTTTTAATAACCTTTTCATTCTCATAGAAACACGTTCCTAAGAAAGAGCAATTTGAAAAAAATAATCAATTTAAGGAAATAAAAGAGGATTAACTACTTTTATCAGATGCTGTGAATTTTGTGTGCTTATACAATGAAAGTGGAGTAACACAGGAAAAAACATTTCTTGTCAATTTAGTTGTTGCGAAATACTAATATTTTATTTCGTGATGCGATTGTTTTTTTTATGTTGGATTAGAGTGTTTTTTTTTTTTCTTTCTTGTGAGCATAGTTAAATTGGTATGGACAATGCATAAAATATGCAAAATCTGAGATTCAAACCTCGATCACAAAAAAAAAAGTGTATTTTTTTTTTTGACAAGATTAGAGTGCTCTTTGTATTCTGTAAATAATGTTTATTTGATTATCGATTTCTTTTTCTCAATAATGAATCTCATGCTTACAGATCCCAACCAAATGATCACGTTGATTCTTCCTAATTAAATTAAGGGTTTGTCATAGCACTCATAATTATCAAGCTTCGCATGCACACAATGGATTTAACATTTGTTGTGTACCCCTAGACAGTGTGGATTGTAGACCCTTTTAAAGGAACTTATATATTCATTTTTAATTATTTTCTAACTGAAAGCCTTTCTTATAGTCGACACGCATTTCATTTCTTTGGATATATATTGCTACAAAAAGAGAGTTATGGGGTTAGATATATGAACTTGTCTCGAGGGGGAGCGTCTAGCTTGCTAGCTAGTGTGGATGTCGTGATGTTCTTTATTAAAGCTTTGTGATAGTGCAAACTATATGGACCATGGACCTCCATATAGTATATAGTGACATTATGGAGACAAAAGAGTCGTTTCTTCAATTATCAAAACCCTATAGCCACCATAAACCCCACCACAATCTTCTACATCAAATGAGATCACCCATTACGATTTTATAAAAAAAAATACAGGGATGAGAAAATTTATATCGTTTAAAGTGACATTAATAATCGTTTTATATTATATCCAATTGTAAGTTATATAGTAATTTTTTGTAGGGTACACTTTTTTTTTCCTACCGACTACCTCTCAAATGAACGACTTCAAAAGTTGAAAACAAAAAAAAAATTGGTCAAACTATTATGTTAGCAACTCCTCCTGTTGGTTTAGTGTACATACTCTATATTTTAAGATAAATAAACCCTCCATCTCTGTCTTAAAGCATTGGCTCTTTTTTTACCATCTTAAAACTCAATTAAATATTAGTTAGCTTGTTCTCATAGTTGAACTACCTTCCCACATAAATTTTAGGGTAAAACTCGGTTTGGATGCATCAAGGTATATAAAGTGTGGGTAAAGTTAAGATTAAAATGAATGTAAAGATATTACTTTAAGACTGAAAAGAAATGAACTGGTATTAAAGTAAAAGTTTTACTTTTTTTTTTGAGGGGAAGTAAGAGTTTTACTTGGTGGTGCATGCATGTGTAGATATATATATACAACAAAGTTTCAAGAAACGATAGAATAGACTGCATATAGAAGGGAGCCTGTTTAGCCGAAAGCTTGTTCAGAAATATGAAAAATATTTAAAAGTATGAAGTAAAAGTTTAAAAGAGTAGAGAAAGGAATTATCTATACACAGTGATTGGAGAGGGAGATCGATATGGTTTATCACCTAGTTTAATTTTTGTTGGTATAAGAATAAGATGGTAGGCTAGCTAGCTATATTTATTTTCCTCTATTTATAAAAAATATTAATTTTCCTCTAATTTCTTAATAGTAATAATAAAGAAAAGGTTTTTGACTGGTGAAACTGTTTCTATATACCTAACCCTACTCTTCATATATAATTGATAAAAAAAATTAACATGAAAATAATCAAATCAATACTTTAAAATTCAATTATAGTGGCAAAGGTTTTGGATTGCAATTGTTATGTATAAATTTTAAAATTGTAAAAATTATTATTTTTTAAAATAAAAAATTAGAGTGCAACTAACATCCTTATCAATATTGATAAAATAAAAGAGCATGAGAGATAAAGTTTGGGGACTAGACCAAAATCCAAGATAATAACAAAGAACATGTCAATTGTATCGCTAAACCTTAACAAAAATATCTAACAAGATAAAACCATAATGAAGGAAAAAAAATACTGCACAAATAACGTGGTCAGCTAGATATAAATAAATTAAGATCATTTATTTAAAATTTAATTTACTTTTATATATACTTATAATTCTAAAAATTTATTGACAAATTTAACTAAAATACTCAGTCAAAAAGTTAAAATAAACCTTCTCTTAAACTTATATTTTACGGATTTAGACTACAAATCATACAATCATTAAAAATGGACAAATAAAATACAAGATTGAAAAGAGAGTTATTTTATAACGTGTATTGGTATATATTAATTTTGTTCACATACATACCTAAGACTTGTGGGACCAAACCATCACATTTCAATCGTGTTGTGTTGCGACCACCACTCCCTACTTTACAATTTAGCTAAAGGAAACTCGATTTAATATGAAGCATATGATTAAAATACTAGTTAGCCAAAAGTTATGTGTGCTTGCATGGTTTTAAATTTTGTCAAGTGCAGCACACTATTCACATTACTTTATAGTAGGATACACCTCGAGTTTGTAACTTTGGAAGCTTAAATAAAAGGTCGCACTACTATTTTCATTGGGATTCTTAATAAATTGGTTTAATATCCATATTTATGGCTAATTATATTGTTAACAGAATATATGTAAAGGAAAAGAAAGCAAGAATCACATTTTGTCATGTTCAACTGCAACATTCCCTTTCCTGTTTCTTTTTGGTCGGAAGTGAAAGATTACGTACCCAAATTTCATATAATGCAAGTTATTAATTTTCTAAAGGTATACTTTTTCTTTTCTTGGATGCAGCATTATTGCTTTTCATTTTTTGTTACAGCTAACGGGAGTTAACTATCGTTGTATTTCAACAAACGACACTTAGTGTCGTTGAGAGTATTTTGGCATTTTCGGAGTGGCCTAGAGAAAAAATTGAAGCTAAAGAGCCATTTTCTAAATAAAATTCAAGCAGATACTTTAACATGATTCCAGTTTGGGTGGGTGTGATTTGGAGTATGTGAATAATGAGGAATAAAGTCATTTTCCAGTGTGGCAAAGAAAAGTGTTTGTTCTAGTTGCACTCAATTGTTGGTAGAGCCGATAGAAATGATTGTTTACAAGCTTAATAACAGTTTTCGTCTCATAACTTTCATGAAGTTGCGATTTTGACCTCTAAGAAAAAAAACTATAAATTTGCCCCCTAAGTTTTGCAACTGTAGCAGTTTTGGCCTCCCAAGACAAAAAAAAAACACGTGGCACCTCATTTAGGGTGTCACGTCAGCGTAGAAAGAGTCAAAATTGAATTTGGGGGCCAAAACTGCCACAAATGCAAAACTTAGGGGGCGGTTTTGTAGTTTTTTTCCTTAGAGGACCAAAATTGCAACTTTTGAAAAGTTAAGGGGCTAAAACTCTATTAAGCCTTGTTTATAACCTGTATTTGATTTGTATTTGGGTTTAGTACTCCTAGCTTATACTTCCGAAAATAATACTTTTTTCTTATAAAAAATTTGTCCATCCCTAATTCATATGGCTCATGTAATTATATTACATTCCTTGCGACAAATTCTGTGACATTAGCTAAGTAGAAAATGAGGATATCTTTACGGTTAAATGAGGAATAGTTTTTGTTAATTGTATTATTGGTGTAATATAATCATCCATTTTGTTGATGACTAACTTCTGCTAGGTATTATTTTTCCATTTACAAAGCTCAAACTTGAGATCTTCCTTAAATGAATTATATTGTAAATGGGATAAGTAAAAGGTGTATTTAAATAAACTTAATTTTATTCCTAACTTTTTCTTTCCTATAAGCTTACCAATAACGATACAAAAAGGTAATAATTTCGTATGTAGTATTACTAGGACTTCGTAGATAGAGACAAAGTAAACAACTGAGATATGTCAATAACAAGCAGTTAATTCCTATCATTAAGACAGCCAAATATATGCTAATTATTTAGAGAACCTTAAAATGATTAAGTGCTTAATTTCGAAATACTACTTAAGAAAAAGTCAAAAGGACTAATTTAGGCTTCTGTGGGTGGAAGCTCTTTGTCCAATGCTTCAGCTGATAAATCTTCGAAGCTTGCTTTTTTGATATCTATTGTTTTCTAGAAACACATGGAAATGACCAAAAACCCAGTAATAGTTAACTACCGCTTGGAGTATTTTAGATATCTCCATGTGTTATTAGGAACTTTTTGAAGTCAGAAAAGCAATTTTCCAAATCTTCAGGTTGTGGAACTTGTTGGTGAGGCAGGCCTTTTGTGTTTTGATTCTGATCCTCTTCACCTGTCCACTTGCACCCTTCCTTTGTCTTACTATTGTTGTCCACAACTGTTTCTGGGTCATCATCATCAATTACACCTTTAACCTCTTTATGTTCAGATGTTTGCGAGTTTGAGGTGTTATCCATGTTCTTGCAAATGATATTTAGAGTAAGATTTGATGTTTTATTTCGATCTCTATCTATCTATATATACATTATCACTTATTCTGGGTACTTCCATCTATAAAATACCAGCTACCCAAGGTGTGTTTCCACGTGGGTAGTTACACTTAAACTAAACTACAGTATGCTTGCACGTGGACAGTGATGAGCCGGTCTTATTTGGGCACAACACGAGATGTATATAACCCGTGCAACGTTGGGTTATCTACACTAGTGTGAATAATAAAATGAAAATTGAGTGAATTATAAAAACAATATTTAACATTTTAACCTTCCTTCAAAAAAAAAAGTATTGATAATATTAGAACATCGATAAAATGCACAAAGATAACTCCAAAATATGTTTGTCTTTATTGACCCAGAAAATACATCAATTATTTAAATAAAAAAATAAGTGCAACTTGAGGAAAAAGTAGCAAGATCAGTAGAGTTTTAATGGTAGTTTGTCACTAAAAAACAACCTTGTATGGAATGATCACTTATATCAGCTTCAACCTCTGCAGCAGCATTAGGAATAACCTCTCTTAGTAAAGGGAGGAAACTAGACAAAAGTCTTTGATCCTCCAAGGAAACATCTCTGCAGTAATCATATGTCAAGTACATGCATTTTCTATGACGATAAATAATAACCCTCATTTATATAGCAACACAGGTATTTATATATAGTAAATAATTAATAACAACATAGTTCATGAGATTTCTCTCCTTATTTATTATTGAAGATATTTGCATTAATTCAAATCTTAAATAAATAACCCTCTTTTCATCAATAGTTCAAGCCCAAGCACCTCCATATAGATTCAAAAAAATTAGGTCAAGATAATTTATTCTCATGTCCCTTGTATATACAAAACATTCTCAATTGTCAAGCCCATCTTTCCCACAATGTTTGTGAAGAACAACAACAACAAAAATGGCTGAAGCTTCTGAAGTTCACATTGATTGTCATTAACAACTTCAGTGTCACTTCAGTAGTGGAAATAATGTTCCTTTGCTTAATAGTGATGATTATATGAAATTCTCTGAAGGATTTCATTTGCATGAGACATACTATCAAAATTATTGAGAAGATGACATCATTTGTCCATTTTAAGAATTTGGAAATGAATTTGTTATAATTAAATTTTTTATAATGGTATAAATATTATTAGAACTCCCGAAGAGATTCTAAATTTTGTTATATATATGTTGATATGGACAAATCTCATCCATTGTCTACTCCAATGGTTGTTACATCCCTAGATGTGGAGAAAGCTTTTTTCAGACCTCGAGAAGAAGGGTGAAGGACTACTTGGTCCTGAAGTACCATATCTCAGTGCAATAGAAGCATTGATGTATCTTGCTAATTATACACGTCTTGATATATCATTTTATGTCAATCTATTATCAAGATATAGTTCTTCACCCACGCGAAGACATTGGAACAGGGTCAAGCATGCACTTCGTTACCTTCGAGGTACAATGGATATGAGATTGTTTTATCCCAAAGTACCCAAATTAGAATTAATTGGTTATGCAGATGCAGGTTATTTGTCAGATCCTCATCATGGTAGATCACAAACAGGTTACTTGTTTACAAGTGGAGATACATCCATTTCATGGAGATCTGTAAAGCAGACCATAACAGCAACATCATCAATCATGCAGAACTTTTAGCACTTCACGAGGAAAGTAGAGAATGTGTTTGATTAAGGTCATTGATTTAACATATACAAAATAATTGTGGTTTATCTTCTTGAAGAATGGATGCAACAATCATTTATGAAGATAATACAATATGTATTGCTCAGTTGAAAGAAGGATACATTAAAGGAGACCGAACAAAACATATTTCCCCAAATTATTTTTCACTCATGATCTTCAGAAGAATGATGATATCAACATTCAACAAATTCGTTCGTGTGATAATCTTGCAGATGTTTTCACAAAGTAACTCCCAAGTAAAGTTTTTGAGAAACTTTGTATTAAGAATTGGTCTTCACCGTCTAAGAGGTATTTGTCTTCATGAAGGGGAGAAATAAATGTGTTCTGCACTCTTTTTTCCTTCACCATGGTTTTATCCCATTGGGTTTTTCTGGTAAGGTTTTTAACGAGGCAGTTCACACTCAAAAGGATATTGTACTCTTTTTCCTTCACTAGAATTTTTTTCCCACTGGGTTTTATTTTAGTAAGGTTTTAATGAGGCATATCATCGATGGACATCCAAGGGGGAGTGTTATAAATATTAATAATGGATGTCCAAATAACAAATAGGTTAATGTGTTATACTGCTAGATTATTGGGCTTAGTCCATAAGCTATTATATTTTCCTATAAATAGAGCTCATTTGTAACATTCTTATGCACACCACAAAGTAATAATACTTCTCTTTATTCTCTCTTCCTCTCCTTCTCTCTATTATTATTTCTATTTACTTAGTTTCATAACAATTTTATTTATTAGCAATTTTTGATTTTTAATAATCAATTTTGTATGAATTCGGCTTTTTTACCTTTGTTTGCTTAAATGTTTTTACTGTCACCACTTATTAATAACAAGTTTCATATTTGATCAGAATGTTTGATTAAATATTGAGCTTCATAATTGCTATTTTAAGTGGCTTTAAGGGTGTGTTTGTGAATTGGTTTTTATAAGGCTTTGGAGGGTTAAGTTTATATTTTAATCAACGTCATCATTTTGTTCTTTCAACTATATAGACTTAGCCCTCCAAACACAACCTACCCAGTCACCACATGCCACATAAGCGCCATATTGCTAATCATCTTCCACCTCACCAAAAAAATGTAATTATGACTAAATTTTAAGTGATTAATATTTGCAGTGGCAAATTGGAAAGATTAGTAAGTACAAGGACTAAAATTCAACTGCGGTCTATTTGCAGGTGATAGCCGTTTAGCAAGTGTACTAAAACTATCGAAGTAGTAAAAATATCGTTCCCACAAGGACTGGTTTTAATCTCAAGAATTTAATTGCGTTATTAAGAAGGATGTATAAAGTTTCTTTTTAGTTGCCACTAGG
>Ga0228711_1004174_pt1 | contig 22317 bp, 9 predicted proteins | sample MedpolnodulmetaG_2_FD_177996 | JGI IMG/M metagenome (GOLD analysis project Ga0228711, IMG submission 177996) | Root nodule microbial communities from Medicago polymorpha collected in Santa Monica, California, United States - brown nodules | ecosystem: Host-associated > Plants > Roots > Nodule...
AAATTTACTTTAAAAGAACAACTACAACAAATAGCATACTATGGAAACAAATAGATAAATTCAACAAATACTAATATATTTAGTACGTACTTAGTAGATAATTAATACATTCTTTAAATAAATATAAGGTACTAACATATAATTAAGACAACATATCAAACGTTACAAAATACTTCTCTATATACAACGTTAGAAGTCAGGTCGCTATCTTGAGCATCTTCATCTGCAATAAGCATCTTCTACCCATTTCTAGAAGTAACTCTATATATTGCAACATAAAGCTGGCCGTGTGAAAAAAATAGTACTTGGCAACTATATGCCAACATTCTTTAAAGATTGGGCCTGACTTTTGTTAATGGTCATGGCGAATGGAACTTATTTTCCATCAACTTGCTCAATCTTCACACGAACCATATTCACCGGCTTTGTTATAGACGCCTCGCCAATCTCAGCTCCAATATCATCAAGGGACTCAACACTGTCCGTTTGGCGCTTGGATCCCAGTTCGCTACCCGGTGTTTCAAGCAAGTTAGCCGTGCTGCAAACATGTTGAACTTTGGTGGATAATCAACATCTTTGTTTGCCTATGTAGAAATCCGACAAATACCGCAATTATAAAATGACAGTATAAATGAATGTAGAGAAAGTTATATTATTTTACTATATACAATCAAGTAAGTTTTCATTCTCAAGAGGTTTGTGTATCCACGATGGTTCCTTGGACACTCCCATAAGTTTTCATCTGGTGATAATGTCAAACAGCATAATGAAATATAGGAAAAAACAAACATAACAGAAAGATTGAAATGAATAATTCTAACAAAGATTTTTAAAAAACATTGAAAAACACTACCTTTCTGAGACTGGAGCGCGAAATCAACAATAGTTCTGCAAGTAAACTCGTCAATTATTGCCATCTCTGTGCTAAACTTGATAGTTTTGTGGAATATGAATAACTGCACAAAGATTAGCTAAAGCAAACAGAGTTACACTCTTTAAACCAAACAATAACAATCAGATTTGTTTCTTTACCTTACAGCTTCGTTGCATATATAGGCATTAATGCAGTTAATGACAATTAATTGTTATTTAGTTGGGTCTACCTTATAATGTACCATTTGATGTGTAACTTCCAATGACTATCTTGACAAACACCAATGGTAATTGCATTTATTGAAGTAGTTGGAATAACAAAGGTCACATGTGCTCATTAGGAGGGAAATTCGAAATTCAAACCATGCACCAGCAATTAATGAGTTCTCATTAGCTTGCAAAGCACTCTTTGGTTAAGGACTTTGGAGGGAAATTAGCATAGCAATTAGGGCTAAGCAATTGCTTGACCTAATTAACTTTTAGAGTAAGTATGATTTAATAATTGTTTTTATTTTTCAAATGGCCATCGAAGAAGAAAATGTTGGCACAATTAGTAGTGACAAAGTGGAATCTGAAAATGCATAACTAATGCATTCTACGATTGTACTTATCACTGATAGAGTGTCTTTTACACATGGTGACTTGTTGCAATGGGCTAAAAAAAGTTGTGAAGGAAAATGAGAAAATTGCTGTTTACACTCTTTTGAAGGCTAAGAAATACCATAAAATAACGAATTTAACCCTAATTTTCTTCGACAGTTAACTACCTTCAGTTAAATTCCATCGACAGTTAACTGCTGATGAGGTTATTTTGATATTTTAATGGTATTTTTCAGCATCCTTTAACGTGGGAACACCATTTTTCAAAAAATGATGTTGTTGTGATCCATAGGTCTAAAATAGTCTCATCAAAACCAGGAACAAAGACAAAGCTGATCCTTGATTGTGAAAGAAGAAAAAATATAGGCCTTAAAAGAACTTTAAGCATAAGAGAGGTACATCACATGTACCAAAAAGTGTGAGTGTCCATTTAGATTGAGAGGAATACCTTCATGTGATTGTGAAAGATGAACTCTCAAAGTGAAATATGGTACTCACAACCACAATTTGTTGATCCTATTGATTGATCATTATTTTCTTGTTCAACTATCTCGTGAAATTTGGTGATCTCGGACGACTTGATTCTAATCTTAACTAAATACTCACAAATTAATATACTATTTTTTCAAAATGCTAAATTATATTTTTGGTTCCTTAAGTTAATTTTAAATTTCATTTGGTTTCTTAAGTTTTTTTCGTTTTATTTTGGTCCCTTAAATTGCAAATGTTAGACATTTAGTCCCTCAAATTTTTTCGTTTAATTTTGATCACTTAACTTACAAATATTAGATACTTTGATAATTTATGTTACAAAATTTAGACACTTTAGTCCTTCTTATCAGTGTCCAATATATCTTAATATTTACAACTTAAGTGACCAATGTGTTAAACGTTTATAACTAGAAGAAACTTGAGAGGCCAAATTGTATAACAGTTGGCGGTTGCAATTTAAAGGAACAAATTGAAACAAAACATATTTAAGGAACCAATGTAAAACTTAAAAATAACTTAAAGGATTAAAAATACCCTCTCTGTCTCAAAATAATAGTCGTTTAAAGTTTGTGCATTATTTTTAAGGAAATAATTAATTGTGTAGATTTCAATGGTGAAATTAATATCATTTACTAAAATACCTTATTAATTTTAGTTAGTGGAGTAGTTAATTTGGATGCAATTCAATAAATAAAGGTATAATAGTGGAAAAAATAAGGGTTAAATATGTTTTTAATCACCAAACACATAAAAATTCATATTTAATTCATGTTTTGTTAAAAAATTCTAATTTCTTTGGGAAGAGATAGTCATAATATTCTACCAATTTCTTGAAAATTTCATTAAAAAATATGAAGGCGAGACATGAGTCGACTAAAAAGTAAGGACGAAAAGTGAGGATTAAAAACTTTTGGGGTAACAAAATTTTTAGAGGGTCTAAAATGAAAAGTTGATATATTTATAGGAACGAAAACATATTTAACCCAAAAAATAATAAATGCTGCATTGATATTCTAAAGTGACAATTATTTCGAGAAAGAAAAAAAAAGGTTAAAGAGACAATTATTTTAAGACGGAGATATAATGAGTCTTGATAACCAGCTCCTGAGAGGGATTGGTTAAGGAATCCATAAATATATGTTTTTATCTTAGAAATATAAGTTGTTATTTTTGACTAAATGGTAATTATACTACTTTTTATAAAAAAAAAAAAGTTACTTGTTTTATTTGTTTAACTAATGCCCCTCTGGTTAGAATTCTCCAAATAGAATTTAGGTAAGAAATAACTATTTAATAAAAACTTACTTGTTTAAGATGTTTAAACCAATGCCCTTTGATTAGCATTCTCCAAATAAAATTTAGGCAAGAAATAACTAAACGAATTGAAGGAAAGAAAGAGTATTTAAAGAAATTTTATTTTTCTTAAAAGAACCCAATGATTGGACTAAAATATTAATAAGCTTCTTACGAAAATAATTTGACTTTTACTTTTTTCATCCTATCTACTTCAAACACGCCCTATAATTTTTACAAAAATGGCCATGAGATTTCAGATTATAAAATTCGAACATAGTTTGGATGTGTTCGGATTTTATAATCCAAAATATGCTTATATATATATATAATCAACAATCTTAATCTCTTCCATTTCAGCAGTTTTGAAGTTTGCTTTTAATGACAACCAAAAATCAAAGTAAAAAAATATTAAAATCCTGTCAAATAAAATCATAACAACACCACAATAAATTTTAAAAATTAAAATAAAACTAATGCAATTTTATTTTATTTTTTTGCATTTTTCTGAGAATATGAAAAATTTTAAAAAATAAAAAATGAGTCTAAATGATGAAATTTTGCATTTTGAGAGGCAGAGTCCCATAAGCCTAAAAATAGATTTTTCACTGAGATCAGTTAACAATGACCTAAAATAGAAGGATGACAGTTGGGAAGACTAGTTATCAATGTTACAAACCGACTCATAATTTGTGCTGATACAGTTCGAATTATATAATCCAAACTGTTTTTTCCTGAAAAAGTGTATTTAGGAGGTGTTCGGATCTTATAATCCGAAAAAAATAACCTTTTTTTTTGTTGAGGTTTTTAGATTATAAAATCCGAATTGATGAAAAACTCATTTTTTACCACATAACAAAGGAAAAACTCAATTCGGATTTTAAAATCTGAAAACCACACATCATTTTTTCGTAAAAAAAAAAAAATTTACACGAGAAATGAGTAGTGGATAAAGCCATACAATTTTTGACAGAACTTTGTTTACCGAACTCTAGATTAATATATATGACCCATTTTCCTTGAGATTGGGATATGGTTAAATGAAAAACAAAAAGATAGTGGTACTAAAAGGAACGATGCGTGCGGTAGAATTGGAAACGGGAAAAACATAACATAAACAAAATTGTTGACATATTTTTTAAATTACATATTATCTTGCAAAAAACGAAACTAGCGCAAATCACATTGGTTTGATTTGATTTTTTTTTTAAAAGTTAACCAAACCAAACCACATGTTTTTTCCTCTTGCGATTCAGTTGATTTTTAAGCTCAAAACCAAACTGCATCACAAACACCTCTAGCTGGTGTGATATAAAAGGGACAAGGCACGCGGAAGAATTGGAAACAGGGGAGATAAAATTAGAGCACTCACAAAGACATGAACACCGAACATGACACCGACATTACACGAATAATATTTTGAAAAAATGAGTTAACTGAATGTAATCATATGTATCGCTATTTGATATCGGTACATATTTGGACACCACACATGCCTTCTATCCGAAGTGTCGCTTATACTACTGAAATACTGTTTTAGTTCAGCTGAAGGAAAAAAACATACAGTCACACAGATGATTACTTACTGTTTAAAACCTGGAACATGGAAAGCATTGCTGCAAAGTCATTATTATGTGTATTATTTAAGCTGTGTCTTTGTACTGTTATGCTTGATTTTGTGTCACTAGCATCCATTTAACGTAATCTTCTCTTGTCTTAAGTGGACCATTTGCATTTGAGATGCTGATAAAAGAATGTTAAATCTCGATCAGTGAAAGATGAATTAACTCTTGGTAGACAATCTACTATATGATGTTTGGATTTGAAATTGTCTCTGAAGTTTTGTCCTGCATTCTTTTGTCACATTTGGTTTTACCTGTCTCAATATTACTATAATGGAGGGTTGAAATTTTGAGTTTTGACATTCCATCATCAAACCCTTGTCTGTCTAGATTAGGCTCAGTGTTAACTGACCTACAAGCATTTTGTCATATCTCATATGTTCATTTATTCCATAAGTTGTGTGACACTTCCCTACGAATAATATTATTGGCAGCCCTTCTTATAGAATCTTGATTTTTTTTTCATTTTGGAAATTTGGTATCCAGTTCAACGACCGATTAATCCCGGGGGACCAATTTCACCGTGGATCTTGAAATTTTTGTGTGGATGTCTGAAGTGTTTTTTCATCCATCATAAAAAAATGAAGGTTTTCTAACTCAATCAGAATCTGATTGTGGAAACGTTATCCTTGCGTTGTTAGTTAACAAGAGGGCATTGTCAGCGTAAATTAGATCAATACTAACCCTTATCTTTCTTGTTGTGAATTTCCTTTTTTCTTGTTTTTTATTTTTGCTGTTTTGCTGTTTTTGTTTTGTTAGTACACAGGAAAACTGAGGTTTGTGAAAAGAAACAAGCGGATCCAGTTCATCGACTCGTCACTAGGTGAGGATTTGATGAGAGTTTTAATAGCTCCGGTCTATTACAAATTTGTGCAAGTTTAAACCAAGTAACATCAAAAGGCATTGCTTCAAAGTTAGAGCTATCTTATGCTTCAACGTTTTACACCAGAAACTATCCCAAACACGTCCCTTGAAGATCAAAATACTTGTGATTTTCATGCCATAGTTATGGTGTCAAGAAAAGCATATATATAAATTGTAAAACAAAGCAAATATATACCATAAGAATAAATTCTACTTCCTTTTCTTTTATACAGAAAAAAGAAACAAAAATATGATTTCTTTTCGTGAAGGAAATGCTAAGAACTAACAACTTTACTTGATTTCATTTCCTATTATTGAATTCCACACATAAGTAAAGAATGAGAGAGTGACTACACTAAAGCATCTGATCTTTTTCTTTGGTCATACTTTGCTTCTGTGTTGAACAAAGTATTGGAATCTGATGAAGCTTTTTATATGTTTATATATATTAGCCCAACTTTATCATCTTCACCTATGTTGTATCATTCATTGTTCTGAATTTCTATAATATATACATTCTTTGAGTCCATTTCCTTTGAAGCATCTGTTCTTATTGGTAAGTGTTTGTTATTATTTATTTAATTATTCAATTTCATTATATATATAATATAACTAATTATGTAGTAAACTTAACCTACTGTCCAGTTTAATCTAAAATTTTGTAATTTATTGTGCATGTCAGTTGTCCACGACTGTAATTTCTTGTGCATCTCGTTTCTGATCTTGAAGTGCTGTGCTGCTTCAGGTAAGATTTTATATCAATTTTTTGCTTCTCATATATAATTTGTTTAATTTCTACTTAACATATTGTTGAATATTTCTTCAAGTATTAGGAAGTTAGGGTAGTTAACATTTTTTGTGTACATCAGTTGTCTAGGAGTTCAACTATCGTTCATTATAATCAGCATCCATTATTTATTTGTACTTTGTATTTTATTTCTTTTTTCCCTTTTTCAAATATTCATAAACTGTTTTATGTTTTTTAATTATAGTTTTAGAATTACATCTAATTTTATCAATATAATAGTAACAAAAAATGAGAGTAGGAATATTTTAAAAACTGAGTCAAATCAATCTCCATGGACTCGGATTTGGATTCCTTGATGTAGCTGCAGGAAGCAATTATAGATTTGGGTAGTCCCTTCTCAAATCAATGATTGTGATCATTTAGAATTTAATTTACTAACAATGTAATATGAACTGTCCAATTTCCGGTTAACGACCGCGTTGCAAAACTATGCGGGCTTACAATCCAAGTCTCATAGACTCTCATGTATTTCCAATCCACACAATGAATCAATCTCGTCTAGTCCAAATTTCGTAACACTACACATAACAATTTCCTCATTTGTAAAACCTAGATTAGAAGGCTGCCCAAATTTTTAACACCACTGCCCTAGATGCATGGCACACATGGATCTTAATTGTTACTGGCTTAGGCTATCTTGACAATGTAAACACGTAATCACAGAAAATTTAATTCAAAATAGGAAATAAGAAATCTATTAAAAGCCAAATTATATTTTACTGAAATTTATATAGTTACTGCGATAAGTTTACTTTTGCAACAATTTAGGTTTTTGCGAGAGTTATGAGGAAAATGTAGCAGAGGACATTGGAGAGAGGGGAGAAATGAAAAGAGAGAGGGGAATCCCTGACATTGTTTCGGATGATGTTTTTTAGGGAAGATAAAAAATAATATTTATGAGTAATATTGTCTTTGTTTGGAGTATTTTAAACAGAGTGAAAATGAATTAGAAACTTATCAAAATTTCCGAAGTCTTTTCCCGATGTATGTCGGGTTACGCTGGGAGTTTGGGGGATTATTACAATGAGTTACATCAACTGCACAAGTTGAATTTATTTTCTTCCGCGCCAATGAAATTAGACACCATATATTTCCCCAAAATTTAAGTTATTATTAGGTATTGGGTAATCTCACTTATATAGTGCTCAACATCCATTTTTTCATCCAAAGTGAGACTTTTACTCACACATGGATGATCATCTAAAAAAATTAGTCATCTCACTTATTTTACTTGCACAATGTGATAATTTAGGGATCCTTCCCCTTTTAAGGCAAAATAAGATGGATTTTTGTATGGAGCTGCCAAAAGGAGCTGCGTCAAAACTTGGAGAAATGGGAGTGGAGTCCACCATGAAGCAATTTAAATATATGATCCAATACAAAAATATAATTGCCAATTTGAATAAAGAACGCGAGAATTTGGATTCTTTGAGACAATCATTGCAAGGGTGGGTGGATGCAGAAAGCACGAAAGGAAACGAAATTCCACGTAACGTGTTGAATTGGCTCTCCAAAGAAGCAGAAATTGAAGTTGCGTTACAAAGTTTCTATGAAAACAAAGTTAACAAGAACAAGAAATGCTTTTGGGGCCAATGTACAAATTTTGCATTCAATTACTCACTGGGTAAGCAAGCAACTGAAAAAATAGAAGATGTTACAAGATTGAACGAGGAAGGAAAACAACTTCCACTTATATCCTACCGTAAGGCTGCACCAGCACTTGGATCAACCTTCGAAGATTATAAGAGTTTGGAGTCCAGAAACAAAATTATACAAGTGCTCATAGAGAAGTTGAAGGATGATAAGCTCAAAAGAATTGGCATTTGTGGGATGGGTGGAGTGGGGAAAACTACACTTGTGAAAGAACTCATCAAAACTGTAGAAAATAAGTTATTTGATAAAGTTGTGATGGCTGTTGTATCCCAAAATCCTGATTATGAGAAGACTCAAAGACAAATTGCTGATGGTTTAAGTTTGAAGTTAAAAGGGCAGAGTATGGAAGGAAGGGGTTGGGAAATATTTCAAAGGTTTAAAGACTTGGAAGAGAAGAAGGTTAAGGTGCTAATAGTCTTAGATGATGTGTGGAAAGAACTTAATTTTGAGTTGATCGGACTTTCTATTCAAGACCATCAGAAATGTATAAAAATATTATTCACATCACGAGATGAAAAGGTGTGCCAACAGAATAGTAGCCAAGATAATGTACATGTCTCTGTGTTACTAGCCGATGAAGCTTGGAGCCTATTTCGAGAAATGGCTGGAAATGTTGTAAGCAAACCTGATATCAATCCAATAGCAAGTGAGGTTGCAAGGGAATGTGGTGGTTTGCCCCTTGCAATTGCAACAGTTGGACGAGCACTTGGCAACGAGGAAAAAAGTACGTGGGAGGTTGCCCTACAACAGCTGAGACACGCTCAATCATCATCCTTCTCAAACATGCAGGAATGTGTATATTCACGAATTGAACTTAGCATCAATATATTGTGTGTTGAACACAAGGCATGCCTTTTCCTTTGTGGATTGTTTCCAGAGGACTTTGACATTCCTATAGAAAGCCTGTTGCGTCATGGGGTGGGCTTGGGGTTGTTTATGGTAGATGATTATGTTTGGAAAGCAAGAAATTATATAAACTATTTGGTGAATAGTCTGAAAAAATGTTTCCTATTGTTAGACAGTGAAGAACCAGGGTGTGTAAAGATGCATGATGTTGTGCGTGATGTTGTCCTAAAAATTTCATCCAGAGAAGAACTTGGGATTTTGGTGCATTTTAATGTAGAATTAAAGAGGGTGAAAAAGAAACTAGCAAAATGGCATAGGATGTCCCTTATTTTGGACGAGGATATTGAGTTAGAAAATGGCCTAGAATGTCCAACTCTAGAGCTTTTACAGGTTCTATGTCAAAGAGAAAATAGAGAAGTGAATATTTGGCCAGAGAACTTTACCCATGGAATGACTAAACTCATAGTTTTATATATTCAAAATGTGTGCATTCCAAAAACATTATCTCATTTCCACGCCTCAGTCAACCTTCGCACGTTGCAGCTAGAAGGATGTGATGTTGGAGATATATCTATAATCGGTAAAGAGTTAAATAAACTAGAAATCCTAAGCTTTGCCAACTCTAGTATTGAAGAACTTCCACTTGAAATTGGGAATCTGAGGTTTCTCACGTTATTGGATTTGACAGGATGTGATTATCTTAATTATATTTCTCCTAATGTCTTAGCAAGGCTATCAAGTTTGGAAGAGTTTTATTTTAGGATAGAAAACTCTCCTTGGTTGCTAAATAGAGAAGTTGTCAAAGAATTGAGAAATATTTCTCCACAATTCAAGGTTCTTGAGATAAAAGTAAGGAATGTGGAAATTTTACCATGTGATATGGTTTTCAAAAACCTGGAATTTTTTTGGGTTTATATTGGTCCTAATGCTTCTTATGAGCGTCTTGGATATTTGCAGCCAAATACAATACAATTAAGAGCTTTAGATTACAACTCTATCAAGAGTAGTGTGATGATCATGCAACTGTTCAAGAAATGTGAAATTCTCATATTAGAAAAAGTGAAGGACTTGAAAAATGTCATATCTGAATTAGATGATTGTGGGCTCCAATGTGTGAAGGATTTAAGGCTTGATTCATGCCCCAATCTTGAGTGTGTCATAGATTGCAATACTCCTTTGTCTTTCTTCCCATTGATCAGTTCATTGTCTCTATCGAATCTTGCCGAGATGAGGGAAATTATTCGTGCACCTAATCACCAAGAAACCACAAAAGCAATTCTCAAATTCTCAAATTTGGAGAAATTGGAGCTGATGTACCTCGACAAGATGATTGGCTTTATGAACTCCAGTTTTTTGCACGAGCATCATCAACCAATTCATAATGTGAGTAAATTAGATATGTTAGTTATTATTCACTTTTTAGTTACTCTTATTCATTCAATGATTAAATGTTATTTCTAGTTCGTTTTTTCAAATTTCTTTTTTTATTTTTATTGAATGTTAAAATTTCAACTCATTTTTTCTTTTTGAAAGATACAATTTGATAAATAACTAGCTTTGTTCACAAAATATTTGGTATTGTGGTGATAACTATTGTAAGTGGGGAATGTCAAAAATACAATGATTGGTTGTTAAAAATAAAATCATAAGGACATGAGGAATTTTTTTTTTGTTTGAAGAAGGACATGAGGAATATTAAATTAAGAAATAACAAGTGTTTAAGAATTATAGATTAATTTAAAATAAAGAGTTATATCTATATTTGTGTCATTTATAATGTGATAATCAATTGTATTGTTTTGAAGCTACGTTCTACTACAATTCTAAGCTAACAAATGTCATCTAAATTTTGTTACACATGTTTAGGGATTGAGTTCTACAACTAAATTAACAGATTCAACAAACATTGAAGATGGTGAAACATCCAGATCAAATCCAGATGGTTGTAGACCCTCATCAGTTAATGCCAAGTTGTTTTCATCTAATTGGATCAAACAATTTCCAAAGTTGGAAATAATGGAATTACTAGAATGTAATTCCATAGAGATGGTATTTGACTTGGAAGGATATTCAGAATTGATCGGAAATGCACAGAATTTTCTGTTTCCTCAGCTAAGAAAAGTTAAGATATCACAGATGCATAGTTTGTTGTATGTGTGGGGTAATGTTCCATATCATATTCAAGGCTTTAATAATTTGAGATTTCTAACAATCTCAAGTTGTAACTCTTTAAAATATGTATTTACTTCTGTCATTGTTAGAGCAATTACAAATCTTCAGGAATTGAGAGTACGCTATTGTGAAAAGATTGAGAACATAATAGTTTGGAGCAGAGATAGTAAAGAGGATGACACTATTAAAGGAGATGTGGCAACTATTGGGTTTAACAAACTATGTTATTTATCACTTTCACAACTTCCAAAGCTTGTGAGTATTTGTTCATATTCTGTTGAGTTAGAATATCCATCCTTGAGGGAATTTGAGATTGATGATTGTCCTATGTTGGAGATATCTCTATCACCAACATATATCCATGCAAATCAAGACAGCCTCAACAATGTCACACATTCAGCAAATAAAGAAGATGATAATATTGAAGTAAACAGCTCAAGCTCTTCAACTTGCCCCCCAGCTGGGTGTACTCCTTTTCTGTCCAAATTCTTTCATAAAGGAAACACAAATAAGAGAATTAATAAGGTCATAATCAATTTCTTGACATGTATTGTTCACCATTATGCATACACACAGTCTTTGATATCATATTGAGAAGATATTAATAATATTTCTTGTCTTAATTAACAGGAAGAATCAATAACACAGGCACCAGAGGATCATATACCTTCTAATTTTGAAGTGGAGATGAAGAAAGGAAAAAGTCATATGCCTGTTCTAGAAGACCTAGACATTGTAAAATGTGATTCATTGGATTTTGTATTTTTTCACAAAGAAAAATTCAATTTTGCCATTCCTTCACACCTAAAAACCATCAAAATTGAAAAGTGTGACAAGTTAAAGATAATAATGGCTAGAACAGAAAATAGAGAAGACATGATAAATACTTTTACTCAAGTAGGATCGCTTCACTTGATGGATCTTCCAAATCTTGTGAAGTTTAGCATTTGTGGGCCATATGAGTTATGGAACAACCAAAAAGACAAGGTGAGTGATAAAATTACTTGCCACTATATTTGATATTTTTTCTCTCTCGAACATAAAGTTGGAAAGTGATATATAGTTGTTATTTTACTTGCATGTGTATTTTATGCAATAAATGAATAGAAAACAATAAACTGGATAATTAGCAAAATGATTTATCTTAATTTGGTAGGATGAATGTGTGAACGATCATGAAAGTATTGGATGTCATCTACTGATGGATGAGTCCTTGTTTCCAAACTTAACTTCATTGCACATAGAAGCTTGCAACAAAATTAGCATCTTGATCTCTCATTCATCCTTGGGGAGTCTTGAGCATCTTGAAAAGCTAGAAGTACTAAATTGTGAGAACATGCGAGAAATAGTATCTCTAGAAGAAAGTTCAAATAAGATTGTGTTACATAGGTTGAAACATCTAATTCTTGAGGAGTTACCCAACCTTAAAGCCTTTTGCCTAAGTTCCTATAATTTCTTTTTCCCATCATTGCAAAAAGTGCAAATCAACAATTGTCCCAATATGGAAGTTTTTTCACAAGGATTTAGTGCTACACCTGTGCTTGTGGATGTCACAATGAATCAATCATCACTCAATACTAGAGGCAATATACAGAAAACAGCAGACATCAATGATATTGTACGACGATTCAAAGCATTTGTATGTCTCATCTTACAAAGTCTAAGTTTCTCATAAACTAATTATTTCTTTCATGATGATCTAATATATATGCTTCATCAATTCATAATTGTAGCATTTTAGGTTATTAGTTCACTAGTTATTTTCGTAATAAAACTAAAAGTAAGGTAATAATTTTTGAGATATACATGAATGTATGTTTCACAGGTGGCATCACAAGGATCGAAGATGTTGAGCTGGACCATGTTGCATAACTTTATCAAAAAGTCAGAAATAAGTATCAAAGAATGTCATGAACTGCCATATCTTGTTCCTTACAATAAAGTACAAATGCTTCAACATGTGGAGGAACTCACTGTAAGTTATTGTAATTCCCTAACTGAGGTTTTTGAATCAGAAGGAGGAGAAGGTACAAGAAAAGGGGATGTCAACACACATTATCAGCTACAAAATATGACATTGGAGCATTTGCCAAAATTGAGTCACATATGGAAACACAATATTGTGAAGGTTATAAGCTTCCAGAAGCTTACCAATATTGAAGTTTTATATTGCCACAGTTTGAAGAGTTTGTTCTCTCATGCCATTGCCAGAAGCCTTGTGCAACTTCAAAAATTAAAAGTTCAAAATTGTGACATGATGGAGGAGATTGTTACAAAGAAAGACGAGAATACCGAAGGAGGAAGCAAAGTCAAGATTTTATTTCCTAAATTAAAGGGATTGACACTTGATCATCTTCCTAACTTGGAAAGTGTTTGTTCAAGAGATTATGACTATGATCTACCTTTGTGCACTATTGAAGAGGACCTGAAATTCAATAATACTGATAAGGTTCAAATTTCATTTCCACAACTACAGGAGTTAGTGCTTATTGTAGTACCGAAACTCAAGTGTTTTTGTTCAGGAGCGTACGACTATAATATCATGATGTCATCAATTAAAGACTGTCCAAATATGACAACCTTTCCCCATGGAAATGTTATTGTTGACACACCCAACCTTCATAAACTATGGTGGGAATGGTATTATATAAAAACACTTGGAGACCTTAATTTGACAATATATTATCTTCAAAATTCACAGAAATACCAGGTACAAATTAACACATATATACATGAGATCTTCCACCTCGAACTACTCAATTAATTTAAATTTAGATTACGTCAATTTAACGTTGTATCTTGTGCAGGCTGAGTTGCAAAAATTAGAGACATTTAGAGATATGGATGAAGAGCTTCTTGGCTACATCAAAAGAGTAGCTAATCTTCACATTGTAAACTGTCATCCGCGAATATTCATTGGCATCCCATCCAACATGATGCACTTATTTTTCTGTGGGGGGAGATGTTACTACAAACTATCGAATTGCATCCCATCCAACATGATGCAATTTTTCTCACATTTGGAGTCTCTCAGAGTGGAAGAATGTGAGTGCTTAGAAGAGATATTTGAATCAAATGATAGCATGGTCGAGTATGAATTATCCATCTTTATCTTACGTTATTTGCCAAATCTGAAACACATTTGGAAGAGTCCTGGTCAAATATTAGGCTTTCAGCAATTGGGGTATATAGACATAAAGCAGTGCAATGATTTGAAATATGTGTTTCCGGATGTTTCAATAGCCACAAGCCTTCCAAAATTGTGGAAGATTGATGTGTATGAATGCAAGAAGATAGAGAAGATAATTGGGAATAATTATAATCATGTTGAAACACAACAACAGAAGGCTAAAAAGATCATATTCCCAAAATTGAACCAAATTACACTAGGGAAACTTCCTAGCCTCAAATGTTTCAGTCAAAGCTCTTTCCCTTGCTATGTTGAGATGCCAAAATGCGAGTGGATATCCGTTAAAGACGTCCCAAAGATGAAGACCTTTTGGTATGAAGGAATCTTGTACACTCCACGTCTTCGTGGAATTTTTGTAGAAAATATCAGATTTGACAAAGATGAAGATGTTAACGAGGTGATACAACAAACAATAAATGATTGTGTGTTGGTGTGAGGTATGAATTATCACACATTAATTTTTTTATCCAATTAACTTCTTTTATGAAACACAGCGTTTCACTGACAAAAAAAAAAAATTAAATTAAAATAATGATAAAACAAAAGCACGGTCTAGAAGCTAGCTACACATTATTTCCTTGATTCATTTTCCCTTCCCATTCTACTTCACTCTCGTCCCTTCTCCCTGTTCCTCATATTTCCCCCCCTTTTTTTTTCTCTTTTTTCTTCAAATCATCAAATTACTTCCACAAATCAATCACCCATAAGAAATATTATGCATCTAAGCAAGCTACGTATTTCATAATACAAGTTCTATTTGAAGGAATTTTGAGGTTAGGGTTTGTGCTTTGGGAAAGAAGAGGAATATCCATATTATGAAAGTTGCTCATTCAAACTTTTTGGAGGTATATTTATCAATGTACAACTCAATTAGTGTATATTTAGACTTGATTAGTTGTTAGAAATTAATTTTTGAAATTAGAGTAGATGATATGGGGATTTTATGGTTAACTATAGTTAGAGAAGTAGTAGAATGAGTTTCTAATTCATGAGAAAATAGTATTGATGTTCAGATATGACGACAGACACTTCACATACTTCTTCAGGGAGTGGTTAGAGAGCAAACTTCATTGATTCGTCATAACCGTGAGTTATCATATATTTTGGTCATTGTTATTATTGATATTTTGCTTATTTCTATATCAAAGTGTTAACGGAAAACAAAACCTTTGAACATTTTTCTTGTCATCATTATTTATTTCAAAGTCGTTGATATTAATAAATACTCAATTTGAGTCTACTTATGATTTATAAAGTATTGGATTTGAAATGGAGATTTAATTTCACATATTTTGTGCACTAATTTTGCTGAAACTAGCTTTGATATGTTGTAAGACACGGTTTTGAAATTTGTGTTCTTCAAAGATTTTGATATTAATATGTATTCGATTTGGATTGGATTTGAATTTCTATTTATTTATGATTATAAGTGGTAGATTTACAATTGAGTTTTGATGGTACATATTTTGGCATAAGATTCTATATGTTGTGAAATACGGTTTTAGAGACGTTTTGAGAATTTTGTTTTGAGAATACGATTATAATTGCGACGACCTAGGTGCACACAGAATGTAATTACGATTAGGGAGAGTTACCCATTAGATGGAGGCGTCCCTATAGAAAGACCGCCATTAGAAGGAGAGGGCTATCAATACTTGACAATGTAGGACCCATTCCAAAATGTTTCAATCAACTCCCACAGTAACCCCATTAAGTAGTTAGCCATAATTAAATCTTAGATCTGTAAAATACTAGGAGTAGAATTTGCTACTTGATATTATTTTGATATGGGTAATGCGAATTGGTTCTGCAGTCAATTCTTGAAGAAAAAATAAAAACAACATATCCCTAGGAATTGTTCTTTCGCTTTTGATATTTTCGGTTGTAAAGAAAAGAAATAGCTCAATAATAATTTTATTTGGAAGGATGATGGTCAGCATCCTAATATTTTTAACATGTGGTACGTTTCTAGATTTTATTTATGTGGCATTCTTATGTGAAATTGATCATATTAATCACTGATGCTTGTATAATAACATCAAGTTTAGATTAGATATTATAATAAGTTTTTGTATGGTTTCTGCAGGTTTCTAGTTCAAATCTAGATGAAGCTCTTTGGTTCCTAGATTAACTATTGTTCAATATTTGAGGTAAATATAACTCTTATTTTAGTTATTTATCATTTAAAATTGACATGAAATATACATGCTTACATATCCCATGCCTAATTTACAAATCTCACCCTATCAATAAAATAAAAGGGTGGGTAAAAGAGGTCAAACAAGTAACTCGCTATTGATACTATGCTTCATGTGCTTTCAATTTGATTAGCTGATTTTCTTCCATTAAGAAAGTATAATGCAATTACTCTTCTCTGGTGGATGTTATATGTACTAAATTTGGCTTCAACTACTTCAAGTGGTATGTGATTTAAATAACGAATGATTTAATTGGATAAAGTTTGAGTTAATTATAAACTTATTATAATGTCAAAACATATGAGAGGCCAATTGGTAGCTTGGTGTTATTGTCTTGTATCATCAATGTAATCTTATTGTACAAAAAGATGTGTTAGTTTTTGATAATGCATATATGTAAGCCATCTTTGCTTGGAAAGTGTTGATTTTATTAATTAAACCCAAACAGTATAAGGTTAAAAGTGTTTAGATCAAGAGGAACGAGAAATAAATATCTTTTCATTTTAGAATGCACTATAGTATATAACAAATATGAATGTGTTAGACTTAGATGTATACTTTTGATTAGACAATGAACAATGCATATTACTTTTTTCTAACTTTGTCCTTTCTTTAACGCAGAGAAAGTGGCTTCCTTTGAACAACTGATACACATCAAGACATACAGACAACCTCTTAATTGCATCACCCCCAGTATTCATAGGTTTTCCTCACTTGCATCATCCTTACCTCATGCAAGCAACCATAGCTAACATATAACCACCTAACAATTTATGTTGACATTTTTATTTCGTGCATTCACGTTACTTTTCAGCATTTCCATTTTCATTACATTTGTATCCATGGCCTCTAGGATTATATAAATAAGGTCATTTCCTTCATGTATCAACATCATTGGATTATATAAAATTCTTAGTTTCTTATTTGAGAGTGGATTGTCACTTGGCTTCTGAGCCGTTTTGGCATAAAAGCAGGGTTTCAAATCCGAAGTTTAGTTTAAGTGAGCGAATCAACTGAAAGTTTGAGTTTTCTAAGGGTATTCGTAGTACAACAGAGCTTCCACCCTCAAAACTCTACTTTGCGGTCATTTTTTCGCAAAACTAACGCCACCATTGCGCTTAGAAGGCCAAAAAAACCTTGGACTAGAAGTTTTTGTCACGAACGGATCCTCCACGAGCCGCCAAACACTTCGCCGGGATTCTAATATTTAGGGACATTGCATGTAATATGCAACTTGCAAGGGGTCGGGGTTTGAATCCACTTATTCACTTATGAAATGAATATCTAACCACTAGACTATTTGACTAAAAAAAGCAACGAAGCGTGCGGCATAATTGAAACAGGGCATCACAAATTTACATGAGATTCTTTCAAAAAATAAAAATCACAAGAGATGAATTCAGAGCACCCTGTAGTGGAGAATTTATTTTGCATGCATGAAACACAATATATAATTTGGGAGTATTTGGTGTTAGAAGTGAAGTTTATTAACCCTTGGAACAAGTATTTGTAGTCAAGGTTTTTATTCTTTAATTGATGAACACAACTATTTATATTTGTTTTTGTTACAATTTTTTATCATCTTTATGACAATGAGCAGCAACTAGGAATAAGACCACCAAAGCAATCCTCTTAGGTCTCCAAAAAATATCAAAATTTAAAGAATGGCTTTATATTATTTTTAAAGAATAAAAAAGATAAGACCACTATACTCATAGATGTTATAGGAAGAGCGTATTGAATTGGTGTTGAGAAAATATGGTGTACAATTGTTGATTATTTTTTGAAATGCGAAACGTTGAGGGTGGAAAAAAAGAAGAAGATGAGGAGAAATATCTCCATGCATGGTTGATGAGATGTTGGGAATGTATTGTCAATTGTCATCTTTCATTTTCAAGTAAACATCATAACTTCTTTGACCACAACATTTTGCATGGCAATGTCACACATCAATTACAAAACATTCTTTCTTGGTCTTGGACCACAGCATTTTCCTAGTAAAGTATTAGCAGCTACCACTTTCTGCATTGTCATGTCAATATTAATGCCAATGTCACCAATTCAGTATCATATATATAGATACAGCCTCCATGTTTGTTTGATTCAAATTCCAAACACAAGATATCATCATCAGTTCATCTTTATTGTTGTTGTCAGTTGAATATGGTACGACCAAGTAGGTTAGTTGTTGTATCAGATTTTGTTCTGTCTTTCATGTGGGTATGTTCTGGTGTTCTCCTTCGATTATTCGTCTTCAAAATTCTTGGTTTTTCTCATACCTATCTGGCTGAGATTCTGAAGATTGTTATTTCCATTGTCAACATGTTCTTCTTTGCTTTCCTTTCCAAAGTTTCTCGTGGTGGGGCCCACAACCCTCTCCCTGTTTTGGTTGATGCTATATCTGGAGATTTTCATAATTTCCTTTTCTGTGTTGGTTATAGAATTCCTGCGCAGGTTAAAATTTTCTTTCTTTTTGTTGCTTTCTTATATTGCATTACTTCCATCTAGTCAAATATTTAACTTAGTATTTACTTGTTTGTGGAACAATACTTAAATTACAGAAACACTATTTGCACCAATTTAATATGTGTCCCCTGCCTACCACACTACATGTACACTACACACACAAAAGAAAGACATAAACACTGCCTTTAGTACAAAGATGAACTATTTGTTAAGCATTTCAACCAAAAACACTCATTTTCAATTGAAAATTATCATTCTAATATATATATGCATGGTAATAGTGATCCCTTCAGGTGGTTGGATTTATTGTTGGAGTTAAACTTCTTATTGAAACCATTCCTGAAGTAGGAAGGGGACCACGTTTGAATGTTGACATTCCTCATGGAGCACTGACCGAAGGATTACTTACATTTGCAATTGTAACCATTTCACTTTGGCTCTCTGCAACAAAAATCCGTGAAAGTTTCTTCATCAAGACTTGGATTTCCAGCCTCTCCAAGTTAACTCTACATATACTTGGCTCCGATTTGACTGGTGGTTGTATGAATCCCGCATCTGTAAGTACCGATGTATCCGAGTTTATATGTAAAGGGTGTAGTAAAAATGTCAACCCGATTAATTGAACCTAGCCAAACTAATATGTTCTTTATCAATTTGGTTTGAATTTCGTGAGAAAAGATTGCAAAAACCAAACCAACTATTTTTTATTGGCTCATAATTATTATCTCTCAAATATCGAATCAAACCGACTCATTACACCCCTATTTAGAAATTGGTATCATAACTTTGGTCTTTTGGTTATGTGAATCGTAGAAGAAACTTCTGTTATTTATTTTTTTTTGTTTTGCTAAGAAACCTTGATTGACATGTTCAGGCAATGGCATGGACTTATGCTAGAGGGGATAACATAACAAAGGAACACATCCTTGTATATTGGCTTGCCCCTATAAAGGCAACTATTCTAGCAGTGTGGACATTCAAATTGCTAGTACGAGGTGCAAAAAGTAAATCAGATTGAAGAAATGCCATTTTAAGATAAATGTTGGAATCTTTATAGCTTTCAATAATTATATGTGTCGAGTAGGTGGTGTGGGATAAATTTGTTAGCAAGCAAAGTCTAAGTAAGTACGCGTGTTACGCATTGGTCAAAAACGTTTTAAAAATATTTTGTACGTTTGAGTTAAATCTGCTGTAGACCCCTTTAAATATAATAAACTTTATTTTTAGTTTGTTGGGTAAACTACATTTTGCGCCCCTTAAGTTTCAAAATGTTGTGATTTTGGTCCTCTATTAAAAAAATGGCAATTATGGCCCCTTTTGTCCTAAAATTGCTGAGAAGACACCACGTGTCCCAAAACAGTGGCCATAATCGCAACTTTTTTAGAAGACAAGGAGTCGAAATATCATATTTCCCTTACGTTAGGGAAGAGCATATTTCCCTAAACATGGAGGGTCACTTTTGCCATTTTTTAATAGGGGCCAAAAACGCAACATTTTGAAACTTAGGGAGCGAAAGTGCAGTTTAGCCTAATTTCTTTTTATTTATTTATGGAAAGATAGTTCATTTCATTTCTTTTCATCTAGAATAATAGAGTGAATACAATAGGGAGGATGAATATGAAGATATAAACATTGGGACTAGCATGTAATATAGACGCTCGAGTAAGATTATGAGCGACTATATTAGCTTATCTCCTAGCATAAGCTAGAGCATAACTATCATTAGAAAAAAGCAACGCCCTACAGTAAATAAATAATTTAGAATAAAGTAAATAAAATATTTTAGAATAAAGTAAATAAAATAATTTGAAAATAGTAAATAAATTAAGAAAAAAAGTCACTATGCGCCACTTAACTCACGTCACTCAACTTAACTTGCGCATCATTTTACATTTGCGTTAGTTAACTAGCACAGGGGTATTTTGGACATGGCTGCAGGGTGCGAGTGTTTTGTGTTGGGGGAAGAGCAGAAATCAAAAATTGGTCCATCATGAACCAATACTTCAATAGGTCCAAGCTAAATGGCACCTTGGTTGAGTCATTGAAAAATGTTGACCATATTTACTTCTAGAGAAATGTTAACTAGTGCCCCGGGGCACTGGTTTAAGGTTCTAAATGGTAACTTTTTATAAAAGTTTGTGTAATAAAGCGCATTGGAAATTGAATACTTTGACATTTTTAAAGAATAATTTCTTAATTTGTGTAATATGACTAGCAAAATAGTAGACTATAAGGGGAGGGAGAGATTTTATTCTTAGAAATATCTCAAATTTTGGTTTTAATTCCTCTAAAAAATTTGATCCCTTAATGTTTTCCATTGTTTCTTGCTATTAAATAAACTCATGTGTATCCTTCACAATTTTAAATTGTTTTCTGCACTCATGTTCAATATATCATAGAAAATTGATCCGATTATTCTAAAGTGAACAGCTCACTTTAGAGTGTAAAGTAGGTAAAAGTTAATTTTTAAATTAAAAGTAGATATTGTATGTATTATCATAACAAATCATGAAGTTGTTGCAATGACAACATTTGATTTTATCATTTTACATTTTATTCATTTTAGAAGATTCAAATCTTTTTTATTTAAGAAGTCAAATTGGTTCACTAAAATTGACACTATAAAGAATCGCACATCACACTTCGAGAGAAATGCAAGGTCTCAAGTTAACACCACGACACAAACACAAATGGGGTAGAGGATTCAAATCCTATAGAAAAGTTTATACAAATTCTATAGATTTTGTTAACGATGATGAATGAATTAAATATTAATTTTTAAATTTTTAACGATTAAAAATTCATATTTTGTCATAAAAATTATAAATTTTTGTGGGAGGGTTGTTACAATATTCTAAACATTTATATTTATTAAAAATGTGAGAAGTAAAGATGAGTTTACCTATAAGAGAATTGCTCTTCTCCATCTGTTTTTGATCATTTCGGTCCTATGTGATTTAACTCACGCTGAAAAATACACATATGTGAGATAACTCACGCTGAAAATACACCTATTTAACGGGAATGAGAAAAAATAGATAGGAGAAGAGCAATAACCTACCTATTAATATAAAGGCCAAATACCTCCCTGGGTCCTTTAAGTTTTACGTTTATTTCACATAGGTCCTTTAAGTTTCTAAGGTTTCAGATAGATCCTTTAAGTTTCGAGTTTGTTTCGGATAAGTCCTTTAAGTTTATAAGGTTTCAGATAGGTCCTTTAAGTTTCGAGTTTGTTTCAGA